>Ga0136644_10003125_pt1 | contig 12425 bp, 9 predicted proteins | sample C_130820_EF_Meta_FD_94780 | JGI IMG/M metagenome (GOLD analysis project Ga0136644, IMG submission 94780) | Freshwater microbial communities from Lake Croche, Canada to study carbon cycling - C_130820_EF_MetaG (v2) (version 2) | ecosystem: Environmental > Aquatic > Freshwater > Lake | place: Lake... | reverse complement strand
TTCCAATGCACCTAACATAGCCATGGCTCTTTCATTCCACTCGGGGAGGTCAAAAACCAAGGATAAATAGCAGAGATTGTTCATCATTACAGCATTGCCACTTGGGGTAGCCCCATCATAGACTTCTTTTTTCCTGACCAAAATATCTTGTTGGTCCTGATGGGTAAAATAGAAAAATCCGGTTTCTGGCTCAGAAAAATGTGTGCAAACCCAGTTGGTCAAGTCCTTGGCCTTGATCAAATAGTCTGAATTTCCTGTAATTTCTTGTAACTGAATATAAGATTGAATCAAATAAGCATAATCATCCAAAAAAGCTGGGAGTTTAGCCACCCCGTTTTTATAGGTATGATGCCAAGATCCATCCGCTTGTCTAAGTGCTTTTTCTAAAAAAGCCATATGATTAATGGCCTGTTGGCGATAGGATTCCCTTCCTAAAGCCGCATAAGCCTTGGAATAAGCGGTATTTAATAAGGCATTCCAGCCCAAAAGTATTTTATCATCCAACCCCGGGCGGATACGTTGGTCTCTGGCTGTCATTAAAATTTGGCTACATTTTTCAAGCAAAGCCTGAAGCTCTAAAACTGCCAAGTCATGTGACAAGGCAAATTTATTGGCGATTTCTTTGACCCAAAGAATATTGGTATGTTCCCAGTTGCCTTGATCTTCCACTTGATAGTAGGCACAAAAGACTGCTGAATCTTTTCCCAGCAATTGGTCAATCTCCGTCTTGGACCAGGTATAAAATTTACCCTCCACCCCTTCACTATCTGCGTCTAATGCACTATAAAAACCTCCTTCTTTGTCTAGTAACTCTCTTTCTAAAAAGCCAATGGTCTGATCTATAGTGTTGGCATAGCTTAGCTCTTTGGTAAGCTGGAATGCTTCTGACAAAACGGTTATTAGGAGCGCATTGTCATACAGCATTTTCTCAAAATGGGGAGCCAACCATTGGGTATCGGTGCTATACCTGGCAAATCCGCCTCCTAGTTGGTCATAAATACCACCTTGAATCATTTTGTCAAGACTCAATAATGCTTGTTTTAGTGCCGCTTGATCTTGGTAAAAATGGTATTGCCTGAGTAAGAATTGTATGGAAAAGGTTTGAGGAAATTTGGGGGCTTTCCCAAATCCACCCCAATCCGTATCGGCCTGTTGCAATAAGTTCTCTGTAATGGTAGCCAATTGCTGCTCGTCAGAACTTGTAACCCGTTCCTTAGTCTGAAACCCAAATAAATTAGACGACTGCAAGTGCTTGGTTAATTGGTTGGCTTGGGCTTCTATTTCATCTCTTCTTTCTTGGTATCCCTTGTGAATACCTTCTAAAATTTCTGTCCAACTTGCCCGATTATAGGCTTTAACGGGTGGAAAATAGGTGCCCCCATAAAATGGTTTTCGGTCAGGCGTTAAAAAAACATTTAAAGGCCAGCCCCCGCTCCCCGTCATGGCTTGAACCGCATCCATGTACAAATGGTCAAGATCTGGACGTTCCTCCCTATCTATTTTTACATTGATAAAATATTGGTTCATGAGTTGGGCGGTAGTTTCATTTTCAAAACTTTCCCTTTCCATAACATGGCACCAATGACAGGCGGCATAACCAATACTCACCAAGATGGGCTTGTCTTCAGCTATGGACCTATTTAAAGCTTCTTCACCCCAGGGATACCAATCTACTGGGTTATGTGCGTGTTGCAATAAATAAGGGCTGGATTCTTGGGCAAGCCGGTTGGTATGAGTAGGCATATTGCGTTCTTTGAATCTATTACAAATGAAAAGCCCCGCGGTTGCGGGGCTATATAAAAAATCTTGGTTAATTATTTTTTTACGGGAGTACCCAAGGCCAAAAATTGGTCAAGAGCAGCTACCATACTTGGTTTTTGAGGAGAAGGCACTTTGAATTCTAGGTTCAAACCAGCATCTTCCACTGCTTTAGAAGTGTTACCACCAAAAGCCCCAATAGTGGTTCCGTTCTGTTTGAATTCAGGATTATTATCAAACAAGCTTTTTACACCACTTGGGGTAAAAAAACAGATGACGTCATATTCCTTGTCCAATAGATGCTTGATATCATTGCTGATACTTCTGTACATAAAGCCCAATTGGTATTCACATTTGTTGTTTTTCATGAAACCGCAAATCTCATTGTCCTGCTGATTCTCACTGCAGACATACAAAAATTTTTCATTCTCCTTGTGTTTGTTTACTACATCAAACATGCTCTTATTAGTACCATCGGCACCATAAAACACTTTGCGTTTTCTATAGAGAATAAATTTTTGAAGATAGAGGGCTACTGCCTCAGTAATACAGAAATACTTAGTGTCTTGACCAATGGCTATTTTCATTTCCTCGCAGGTGCGAAAGAAATGGTCAATGGCATTTCTACTAGTAAAAATGACTGCTGAAAACTGTAAGATGTCAATTTTTTGTTTGCGGAATTCCCTAGCTGGAATTCCTTCCAATTTGATAAAAGGATGAAAAACCAATTCTACTTGGTGTTTCCTTTCCAAATCAAAGTAAGGTGACTTTTCACTTTCAGGTCTAGGTTGGGAGATGAGAATCCTTCTTACTTTTTTAACAGCACCCGAATTTTTTGTCCCGCTTTTTGCCATGCTAATACGCTATAAAAATAAAGGATGATTATATGCTTCCGGCCAGGTTATCGAGTAACAGTTTGTATATCAATACCAGCGGAAGTATTTCAACTGCGCAAAGGTACAAGAAAAAATGTAAGGCGCTAACTTTCAAATTATTCCGAATAGCCCCAAAACCAATCAGGTAACGGTACCCAAATAGAATAAAGCAAATTCCCAAAGAAAGGGTGGTGGCTATCTGCCTAAGGGGCTCCGGTGAATAGGTCAGCACCAAAACAAAGGGAATTAAAATGACCCCCAAAACTTTATTAACCAGAAAAACAATGAAATTATATGCATTGGTGGCTTCCCTTACATTAAAAACCCATCCAGAGAAGCTCAGAAATAGGAATTTTCCCAAATAAACTAGTAATAATAATAAAGAACTATATGAAACCAATTGATAAAATGGAAGGTTTATCCAATGCTTCTGCTTTACCAACAAACTCACATAAATACTAGCTGTGGCTAAAAAAAGCATATTGAGTAAAATAGCAGCTAGGTTATTTTGGAGCAGCTGTTCCCTAGTTTGTTTTTGCCTAACCGATGTTTGCATCACCAACAAGAATAGGTTCTTGAAATATTTGGGAAAGATTAGTCTTATAGCTGCCAAAATTCCTACCAAACCAGTTAAGATATAAAACAGTAGTTCCTGACTTTGGTTGTTTCTTTCCTGACTAAATTGCAGAATGGCTTGGTTTTGAAAGGGCAGGTATTTGCTAAAAAGGTATTTGGCGTAAGTGCCCGTATCTGTTCTTGTGGCCAATATTTGGAGCTGCAATTGTTTTTTGGTAGAATCTAAATGAAGACTATCCAAGAACCTTTGTTTGGCCAAACTGTCTTTAAAAAAGCTCCTGTTTTTTGCTATTTGATTACTATCGTGCGCTATTTTCTTTGTAGCATCAGGCTTGGGTTTAGCAGCCATAACAGGTTTCAAAACAACCGGTTTAGGATCCAATTCATTTGTGGAATCCTTTTGGGCAGGCAGTACCAACTGCATCAAAAGCAAGAAAAAGAGTAAAAGGAACTGCTTCAAACGGTTGGGTTTAAAGCAAAAATATTGAACTGAAGCCATTAAACACCCGCTTATAAAAGATAATCTTATAGAATAAGTTTTGGCTTGCTAGAAGCCTTTAGTTTTGCACCATGTCAGGTCTGTACATTCATATTCCTTTTTGTAGAAAAGCTTGTCATTATTGTAATTTTCATTTTTCTACCACCCATCACCAATTACCAGCCATGCTTCTTGCCATGGAACAAGAATTGGTTTTGCAAAAGAATTACTTAAAAGCCCCATTAGAAACTATTTACCTTGGCGGAGGTACGCCATCACTGGTTCCAATAGCAAATTTGGAAAGTCTATTCCAAGCCATCCGGAACCAATTTCAAATTATCCAAGCTGCAGAAATTACCCTAGAAACCAATCCAGACGATATTAATACTACCGTACTTAATGCTTGGAAAAAACTTGGCATCAATCGCTTAAGTATTGGGGTGCAGTCTTTTGTAGATGCAGACCTGGCTTGGATGAATCGGGCACACCAGGCTCAACAAGCCATTGATAGTATTCGATTAGCCAAAGAAGCGGGGTTTGATAACCTAACCATTGATTTGATTTATGGCACTCCCACACTTTCAGATGAAGCATGGAAGCAGAATGTTGACCTAGCCATCGCCGCAGGCATTAGTCATCTTTCCTGTTACGCGTTAACGGTGGAACCCAAAACGGGTTTGGAGAAAATGATTGAAAAAAAACAAATAGAAGCGGTTGATCCTGAAAAACAGGCAAGGCATTTTAGCTTGCTGATGCAGTGGATGGAAGCAGCAGGATTTGAACACTATGAGATTTCCAATTTTGCACTGCCGGGTCATAGGAGCAAACACAATAGTAGCTATTGGAGTGGTAAACACTATTTAGGCATTGGTCCATCGGCGCATTCTTTTAATGGAAATAGCCGTAGTTGGAATATTGCCAATAATAGTTTGTACATCAAAAGTATTGAACAAAATGTATTGCCCTTAGAATTAGAAACACTTTCTGATGAGCAACAATTAAATGAGTATATCATGACTTCTTTGAGAACTATGGAAGGGCTCTCTTTGAACCGGGTTTCCAACATTTGGGGTACAGATAAAAGCAAGCAAATTTTGTTAGACGCCAAAAAATATATAGCCCGGGGCGATGCTAATTTAGTTGGAGACTTTTTGATTCTGACAAAATCTGGAAGACTATTGGCCGATGGAATTGCTTCGGATTTGTTTTTTCTTTCTTCAGAAGATTAAACTAAGTAACCTTCAATTTTTTTGAATCCCTCTTCAGCGGGTAATTGCTCCCATAAAATCTGGTAGATGGTATATGCAATAGGCATTTCGGCCTTTAAGTGCTCATTAATTTTTTTAATGCACTTACTAGCATTATAACCCTCAGCAACCATATTTAATTCAAGTTGCGCAGCTTTTACAGAATAACCCTTTCCAATCATGTTCCCAAAGGTTCGGTTCCTACTATACAAGGAATAACAAGTAACCAAGAGGTCACCCAAATAAACAGAAGCGGCGTAATTAATTTCTGGATTAGTTTGATTGAAAGTGGGTAAAAAACTGCGCAGGAACCCAACCATTTCATTGGCAGCATTGGCTATATATACGCTCAAAAAATTGTCACCATATTCTAACCCATGTGCTATACCAGCACCAAGTGCATAGATATTTTTAAGCACGGCAGCAAACTGCACGCCAAGCACGTCATGATTAACCAAAGTATTCAAATACTCAGTTTGAAAATATCGAGCAATACCATAAGCTTCTGATTCTTCAATACCGGAGAAAGTGAGATAAGACAGTTTTTCTGCAGCCACTTCTTCTGCATGACAAGGACCAAGAACGGTAAAATAATCTTCAAGTGGTAATTGAAATTCCTTAGCTAGGTATTCATTGAGTAATTCATAGGAATCAGGTAAGATTCCCTTAATAGCAGAGACCACTTTCTTGCCTTTAAAAGCAGACTTATCCAATTTTGACAAGGCATCTACCACATAGGCCGATGGAACAGCAATCACCAATACGTCTGAATTTGCTACCACGGTAGCTATGTCTTGGCTCATTTCTAACTGGTCCTGATTAAAATAGGCCCCACTTAAATAATGCGCATTGTGTTTGCGCTTTTTCATTAACCTAATGGCTTCCTCGCTTCGAATCCACCAATAGATTTTGTTGCCATTATCTGTGAGGATCTTTGCCAGAGCAGTAGCCCAACTTCCACTTCCAATGATACCAAACTGCATGCAATAGGATTATTAGATAGCAAACATACGAAAGGAGCTTGTGAAAAAGCAAAGGGCCTTGGAATATCCAAAGCCCTTTGCTTAATTATGTAATAAATAATTAGTCTTTTTTCTTATCCTCATATAACTTGTCCTTGGCCACCACTAAGACTTTGGCGCCGTCTTTTAGGGTCTTACTTACAATGGTATATGGACCGGTTACCACTTCGTCTCCTTCTTTCAAGCCTTCCAATACTTCAATATTGTTCAAGTCCTGTACAGCAGTTTTTACTTTTACCTTTTTAACGGTACCGTCTTTTTGGTAAACAAATACTACTTCTTCAATGTCATCATCAGCAGAAGTTGATTTTACTTCAGTTGCTTCAGGTTTTTTATCGTCTTTTTTATCTCCAGACTTGATATCACCATTTTTGTCACGAGTAGTAACAGCATTCAAAGCAATAGATAAGACATTGGCCTTGGTCTTGGTTTGAATATCTGCACTAGCACTCATACCCGGACGGAAAGGAAAACTCTTTTTAGGGGTTATTAAATCGGCATATGACTCAGGTAATAAGCGAATATGCACTTTATAATTTGTTACATCAGAGCTAGAACTTGCAGAAAGACTATTACCTGTACTTGGGTTGGCAATTTTGTAAACCAAACCTTTGAACTTACGGTTAATATAGGCATCCACTTCTACAATAGCAGTATCACCAATCTTTACTTTTGGAATATCGTTTTCACCAACGTCTACCCTTACTTCAATAGAACGCATATCTGAAATACGCATCATTTCTGTACCCACATTAAAGCTATTACCCGCTACTTTCTCGCCTTTTTTAACACTCAATAAGCTTACTAATCCATCCATAGGGGCACTAATCACAGTGCGGGAAAGGTCTTTATCTGCCCTGTTTAACTGAGCCTGCGCTCCTTGAATATTTGCTTCCCCACTTTTCAGTCCTTCTTTGGCAGCATTATAGCTAGCTTCAGCTGAACGATAAGCTTGTTGGGCATTTTCAAATTCTGCTCTAGAAATTACTTTTTCATCCACCAGTTTTTTCTGACGGTCATAAACAGCTTTTGCATTATCCAATGTAGCTTTTAAGCCAACCAGGTTTGCGTTGGAATTAGACAACTGTGCCTTTGCTTGGTTTACACCAGCAGCTACTTGGTCACGTTGTGTTGAGTAGATATCGGCATAAATTCTGGCCAAAATCTGACCCTTTCTTACGGTGTCTCCTTCATTGACAAAAAGCTCCGTAATCTCACCACTAATATCGGGGCTCACTTTTACTTCTACTTCTGGATAAACCTTTCCACTAGCATTTACGGTTTCAATGATATTGCGTTTTATCGCTTTTTCTGTGGACACTTTGGTACCTTCTTCTTTACCAATCACGCCGGCCTTTTTTAAGCCAATCAGAATGCCAATGGCTACTACCAATCCAACAATGATCCAAATCAATTTCTTGCTCATATTAAACAGTGTTTCTTTGTGTGTTAATGTTTGATGATGCTTATAGTTTTATACCTAGGCCTTTGTAGAACTCCAGCACTTTTAATTTAAAAACGTATTCGTAATGGTTACTCAATTCTGTAATCTTTGCGGTGAATACATTATTACGAGTAGTAATCAAATCCAGAGTTCCCAACAGTCCTACGTCATATCTTTTTTGGGCATAATCCAAAGCTTTTTCTGATACAGCCACGCTTTTCTTAGAAGCGTTGTATTTCTGTAAAGAAGAATAAGCATCTTGGTATGAATTATAAATATTGGAGCGTAGGGTTTGTTTTTCTTGATCGTCTTGTAATTGTGTTTGACGCACGTTAATCTTTGAACGTTCCCACTGGGTTCTTGCTTGGTGTGCATTAAATAAGGGCACGCTCAAATTCAAGCCTAATGATTGACCAAAATAGCGGTTCAACTGGGCTCCAAAAGCTACTTTGTCTATTCCAACAACACTATTCAAAGGAGCATATACAGGATATTGCTTGGCGTTGTCTAAAGCATATGCACCCGTATTCCCTACAATGGATTGTGTGCGATAATCGTATACGTTATTGGCAAATCGAGTACTCAAAGTACCAGAAGCGGATAGCGTAGGATACATGGCACCTCTTGAAGCCGCTACCAATCTTTGGGCTGCTTCAATACGCAATGCCGTGACTTTCTGTTGGGGTTGATTGGCAATGGCCAAACTGTACACCGATTCTGGTTGTAGGTCTAAGATATTTTCTACAGGAATACTTGCCACATCGGGATACACAATATCAAAAGACATTGCAAAATCAATATTCATAAAGGCTTTCAAATTGATTAAGCCCTGTTCTACACCAGCCAATGCTTGAATATAGGTTGAACTATCTCTTTCTACCTGTGCTTCAAATTGAATGGCATTCAATTCTGGTTGGCTACCTGCAGCTACCAGTTTACGCGTATTCATCAATTGTTCTTGAGACTGCTGCAATTGAACCTTGCTCACATTGGCCTGCTCTTTACGTAACATCACTTGCAAGAACGCATTGGCTACGGTAAGGGCTAGGTCATTCTTGGTTTTCTCAATATTCATTTGATCGGCCTTGGCAGAAATGGCATTGGCTTCAATATTGTTCTTTCTGGTATACCAGTTGAAAATGGTATAACTGGCTTGGAACCCAATATTACCACCAGAAATATCTATGTTTTCAAACACGTTGGTAGTAGGGTTAATGTTCAAACCGTGCTGGTAGGTAGTGGTTACGTTGGCGTTGGCATTTGGCAAACGTGTCATTCTAACCTGATCGGCCTGTAATTTTGACAAACGCGCTTGCACATCCGCCTGTTTCACGGAGATATTATTTTGTATGGCAAAATCCACACAACGGCGCAAATCCCATTTCTCCTGAGCAAAGGAATGAAGGGCAGCTGTTAAAGCAAAAAGGGTGAATAACTTCTTCATATAAAACAAAAATACATCAAAGCCCTGCTCCTGCAGAAAAATTAGACAGACGGAAAGGAATTAGACTAAAAGCGTCAAAAAATCTTATGAAAGGTCTTGAATAGCCAAAAAAGCTTGTTTCAAGTCCTCAATCAGGTAATCCGCAGACTCTAATCCTACATAAAATCGCAAGAGCCTATGTTCCGGATTGGTTGCGTTAAACATCTCCGGTTTCATTCCTGCACATTTGGGTATGATCAAAGACTCATGCCCACCCCAACTAACGGCCATTAGAACATGTTTAAGGGAATTACAAAAGGTTTCAATGGTATTACAATCTTGGGCCTTGATACTAAAGGTGAGCAGACCACCGGCTCCAGACATTTGTTTTTTGGCCAAGGCGTATTGAGGAAAAGCAGGGTCAAGCGGATAAATCACTCGGTCAATCCTGGGGTGGTTCTGTAAATATGGTAAAACCAGAAGGATGGTTCTTTCAATTCTTTCCAAACGGGCTTCCAGGGTTCTGAGCCCTCTAATCAGCAACCAGGCATTAAAGGGCTGGATACCCGAACCAATATTCATGTACTCACTATTAAAAATTCGCTCTATCATAGAACTAGTTCCACTGAGCACCCCAGCCACTACATCACTATGCCCGCTAATATATTTGGTGGCCGATTGAAGCACCAAATCAATTCCCATAGCAAAGGGCTGTTGATACAGGGGCGTACAATGACTATTGTCTATAATGGTCACAATGCCCTTGGCTTTGGCCAGGGCTGCCACCCCCTCCAAGTCTTGCAATTCATAGGTCCAACTACTGGGCGATTCTAAATAGATGACCGTAGTATTGGCTTGAATCCCATTTTTAAAATTATCCAGATCCGTTCCATCTATATACGTATGGCTTACCTGAAAACGAGGCAGGATCTCTTCAAACATTTTCTTGGCCCAAGTATAGGGATTCTTCACACTTAAAATATGATCCTCAGATTTTACATTGGCCAATACCGCTGCAAAAATGGCGGCGGCCCCACTATTGAATACCAAACAGTCTTCAGCTTTATCTAGTGCAGCTAGCTTTTTTCTAAGTATCTCCACGGTAGGATTCAATCCCCTACTATACAACCAAGTACTGTATTCGTCTTCAAATGCTTTTCGCATCTGGTCTACTGTCTTGAAGGCAAAATTGCTGGTCTGAATAATTGGCGGGGCGATGGCTCTAAAATAATCATCCCTTTCCTCGGCCAGTTCATTGAGTATATACGATAATTCCATTAGTCAAGTTCTTGATGGGTAGATACAATGGGTGTTTTTGAAAATCGCTGCGCGATAAAATAGAGTAACATAAAGCCTGCTAAAACACTAATGCCAATTAGGGCAATACTAGGGGTTTGCAAGGTAATGCTCACACCTACAAACAGATACGCCCCCATGAAAATTAGTGGCAGCAAGGGATAAAGCTTCATCTTATAAATACCAGTTCCGTCTAAATGCTTGGTTCTTTTGCGCAAAATAAAAATTGTTGCGGATGAAGCCACCATACCAAAACAGTCTAAAAAGATGGTGAAGTTGAGGATCTTCTCAAAGGTTTGGGCAAAGAATAAAATGACCACGCACATGCTGGCAAAAATGGTCAGCGAGAAAACCAAGACGTCATTTTTCTCCGATTGCTTGCCAAAGATTTTGGGTAATGCCCCCTCTGTACTCATGGCATACATGACGCGTGGATTGCTCATGAGTAAAGCATTTACATAAGCAAGTACTCCAAAGAATAGGAAGAAAGAAAAAATATCGGCCCCCGTTTTACCAAAGACCTTACTCATGACCACGTAAGCAATTTCACGCTCGCCCTTCATGTTTTCAAAACCAATAATATGATAATAACTCAGGTTTACCAATAAGTACAAGCCAATAATAATGGCTATGCCAATAAAGATACCGCGGGGAATATTTTTGGAAGGTTGTGCCACTTCGTTTCCAAAATTGATGGTCTGCTGATAACCGCCATAAGTAAAGGATACGGCAATTAAGCTAATGCCCAGACTCTGGATCCAACTAATATTCGGTGTGGGAACTGCAGGGGCTGCAATGGTTGTATGCCAGCCAGATTCTGGAAAAAATAAAGCGGCAATTAATACTAGAATCATCCCAATTTTAATCAGCATCAGAAAATTCTGAGCTTTGGAACTAATGCGTAAACCACGCAGATTGATAAAGTAAAAAATCAAAATGGCTGCGCAACTAATCAGGGCTTTGTCCGTATCTGTCCAATTAATTTGGGGGAATAATTTTGTGATATAACCACTTCCAATCAGGGCTACCCCACTTAATGAGGCTGCGTTGCTGATTAGGATAATACAATTAATGGCAAAAGCTATACTAGGATGATAGGCATAAGAGAAAATCTTATAATATCCCCCGGTAACCGGGAATCGGCTACCTATTTCTGCATAGGTTAAAGCCCCACAAAAGGCAAAGAACCCGCCTAGTAACCAAGCCGTAAAATAAACCGATGGCTCAATAGCGTCTTTGGCACTGGTAGCTGCGGACCTAAAAATACCCATACCAATCACCAAACCCACCACAATCATGGTAAAGCTAAATAGATTCAATTGTTGTTTGCCTTGCATAATCAAATAGTAAGTGATAAATGTAGTAAACTTCAACTTAAGATTCATTTCATGGTGTGATTAGGGGAAAATTCCGGTAATTCGCATCATGGAAATCTACCTCATCAGACATACTACCCCACTTGTTGAAAAAGGCATCTGTTATGGCCAAACCGATTTGGATATTACAGAAAGTTTTGAGGAAGAAGCTGCAGCTATTCTTTCAAGCTTACCAGCTACTATTGAACAGGTCTTTAGTTCACCCTTACAACGCTGCTCCAAATTGGCCAATCAGCTTTTCCCAGAACAGAACATTAACCTGCATCCGCATTTAATGGAACTCAATTGTGGTGAATGGGAAATGCAACACTGGGACGCCATTCCAAAACCCGAAATCCAACCCTGGATGGATGATTTTATCAACGTGGTAGTACCGGGCGGGGAGAGCTATCAGCAATTGCATGATCGAGTACTGGCAAAATTTCTAGAGATTTCTAGCACGGGTAAAACCTCGGCCATTGTAGGCCATGGCGGAGTCTTAAGAAGCATTCTGGCACATATTACGGGCATTGAACTAAAAGAATCCTTTAGCGCCTTTCAATTGCATTATGGGGCGGTAGTGAAAATTGTTCCTTTGGGTGACGGCTATGCCTATGAGCTTTTGCACAATATTACCCCTTCTACCAAGGAACAACACAGACCTTCTTTCAGCTAATTAGTATCTTTAATAAAATCAGGCATATGGATTTTCAAATTGACCAACTCTTAACCGTGAGCTTTACCCTTTTTGCGGTAATTGATATTGTGGGATCCATTCCCTTATTGATTTCACTTAAAGACAAAATGGGTGGCATCCGCTCATTTCAAGCCACATTTGTGTCAGGGGGGTTGATGATCTTATTCTTGTTTGCAGGTAAACCTTTCCTAAGAATCTTGGGTTTAGACATTAGAAGTTTTGCCGTTGGGGGTTCCATAGTCATCTTCTTATTG
>Ga0136644_10003124_pt1 | contig 12425 bp, 5 predicted proteins | sample C_130820_EF_Meta_FD_94780 | JGI IMG/M metagenome (GOLD analysis project Ga0136644, IMG submission 94780) | Freshwater microbial communities from Lake Croche, Canada to study carbon cycling - C_130820_EF_MetaG (v2) (version 2) | ecosystem: Environmental > Aquatic > Freshwater > Lake | place: Lake... | reverse complement strand
GTTTTTTGATTAGAGCGAGAAACAGAATGTGAATGAAGAAAAAAGTCAAAAGCCAATTTTCGTTCTCGTTCTCATTTTCGCTCTGACTTTTTGAACCTCTCAAACATCATAAACATCATAAACCTCTTAAACATTTTTTAATTTAACTTCGCCATCATGAAACTAAAAATATCCAACGACGATTTAGCGGATTCTTTTTTTGAAGATTCACATGTATTGGGTGTTGTGTCTTCATTAAAAAATTATCAGTTTATTTGGCATATCAATCAGCAACTTGGATTTACATTTCGATTAAACAGCGAACTTGAAATTGAACTAAGAAAAAAAACCAGAAATTATTTCTTTTCCATTTATGAATATCAAATTCCTCAAACCAGTTTGGTATATTACATTTATCACAATCAAAACAATGGCGAATATTTACTCCCCGAGTTTAAGCACCTCGATTTTATTTGGATGATTAAAGGCGAAGATTTTACATTAAAAGAATTGGAGTCTCTTCAAAAAACAATTAAAATGATGCCTTCTGTTCAGTTTGTGGTAGAATTGGATCAAGAAAAAATAAAAAATAAACAACACTTAATCTTTTAATCATGTGGACAAACGAAAATAATGTTTTGTATAAAAAATTTGAATTTAAAAACTTCACTTCTGCTTTTGGATTTATGACAAGAGTAGCCATAGAAGCAGAGAAAATGGACCATCATCCCAAATGGACCAACGTGTACAACACCGTTGAAATATGGCTTAGCACGCACGATGCCGGAAATGTAATAACCGATAAGGATAAAAAACTCGCTGCTATAATTGATGGTTTAGTTTAAAAAATGATTTTCATTTCCTTGAATCCGCGCAGCAAATTAAACCATTAAACTTTTAAACTTCTCTACCTTAAACCAGCGCAGCAATTTAAACCATTAAACCTTTAAACTTTTAAATCTTCACCTCAATCGTTTTTTCTTTTCTAGCTACAAAAACACCAATAGGCTCAATGAAATTTTCTAAGCCATTTTGTTTTAATAATGCTACGACTTCTTCTACCGAATGTTTATCTAAACTAAACAATAAACCACCATTGGTTTGTGGATCGGGCAATAAATTAAATGCTTCCATCACATTTACCCCTTTTTCAAAACTGGTTTTTGTAGAATAGCTGTTCCAATTTCTGTACGTTGCATCCGGTACAATTCTTTGCGAAAGATATTCCTTTGCACCAGCAATCACTGGAATTTTTGAGTAAAATAATTCTGCAGATAAATTAGCGCCATCTGCCATTTCTATGCAATGTCCCAACAAACCAAATCCTGTAACATCTGTTACTGCTGTTACACCTTCTAATTGTGATAGTTTTTCGCCAAATGAATTTAATGTGGTCATTTGTAATATCATCGCGGAAATATGTGCATCTTCAATTAATCCTCTTTTTTGTGCTGTGGCTAAAATACCCACCCCTATTGGCTTTGTAATAAATAGAAAATCACCTTCTTTGCTGGTATTATTTTTTTTGATGTTTGATGTGTCTACCATACCCGTTACGGCTAAACCAAACATTGGTTCTTGCGTGTCGATGGTATGTCCACCTGCTAAGGGTATTCCGGCTTTTGTACAATTATCTCTTGCTCCATCCAACACTTGACTTGCCAAATCGGTTGATAATTTTTCAATAGGCCAACCTAAAATAGCAACTGCCATCAATGGCTTTCCGCCCATTGCATATACATCACTTATCGCATTTGCTGAGGCGATTTGTCCAAAATTAAAAGCATCATCTACTATAGGCATAAAAAAATCTGTTGTAGAAATTATTGATTTTCCACCACCAATGTCATAAACCGCCGCATCATCATTGGTATTATTGCCCACTAATAAATTAGGAAAATGCATAGGTGCTACATTTGATGAAAGCATCTCCTGTAATACATTTGGTGCAATCTTACATCCACATCCTGCTCCTTTTGAAAACTGCGTTAATTTTACTTTTTCTTCCAATGTTATTATTTTTTTTGCGATGATAAAACCATTTCTGCATTAGATTTCGGATTTATCTCTGTAAGTGTAATTTTTTGTATTAGATGTTCTACATTTTCTCGTTTATACAATGCCGTTATATACTGTTTATCGTAATAGTTGAGTAAAATGTCAAACGCTGCTTTAATATTTTTTTCATCCAAAAACGCAAGTGTTATTTTGGTTTCATTCGGGCCAAAACGTTTTTGTATTCGAATGGTTGCTTCTTTTAACGCTTCAATATCAAGATTACCATAAGTTTGATTTATAAAGTTTAATCGTTCTTCAAAAGGAATGTCTATAAAAAATAAAGGAGATTTTCTGATGCTATTCCAAAAGGCGTTAGGGATAATTAAATTTCCAATACGCTGACTTTCATCTTCCACCCAAAAGTAGTTTGCGTTATGCTGTGGATTTTTTTCAAGAATTTTAAGTGCCAATATATTTTCAAACATTTCCTGCGTAGGTTGCGGCACTTGTCCAATTCCACCAAATGCAGATCCCTTATGGTTTGCAATGCCTTCTAAATCAATTATATTTTCTCCCAAATTTTCCAACTCATGTAGCGTTTCCGTTTTTGCGCTTCCTGTATAACCACCCAATACTTTTATTTGATACGGGTATTCAAATTGTAATAACACCCAATTTCTAAATGCTTTATACCCACCTTCTAAAACATACACTTCATACCCATATAAATTGAGCAACCAAGCCACAGCTGCACTTCGCATCCCTCCACGCCAACAATGCACCAATATTTTTTTATCATTTGGTTGTATCCTTTCGCACAATTTTTCAACCTCCTCAACCATGCTGCGCATTTTTACGCCAAAGAAATCAAGTCCCAACTTTATGGCTATTTGCTTGCCTTGTTTTTTATATGCAGTTCCTACAACTTTTCGCTCTTCATTTGAAAATAACGGTAATGATACTGCGCCAGGATAATGCGCATGGTTATACTCATCAGGACTTCTTACATCAAATACCAAATGATGTGCTGAAAGTGCAATAAAATCAGAGACGCTAATTTTTTTCATAATGCCTGATAACAAGCAACTAAGTTAATTATGAAAAGGGAAAGACGGATAAATAAATTGTTTGAACCTATTGAAGAAGTTTTATGTTATTAAAAAAACTCCCAAGGATAACGCACTTTACAATCTCCTGAATTTCCAGTTGGACAAAGTACATCTCCACCAATTACATTAAAATCTTTTTGTACACCAAATTCCATACTACCAAAAGTTGTTTTTATTCCTGGTCGATACATTTCTACATCATAATTCAAACCCATTTTAGATGTGTATGCTCCTTTATTTAATTGGTCTGGTTTTTTACCCATTTTCCAAGAAACACCTATGCAAAAACTGCTATTATTCGATAAACCAATTGCGTTTCTATACCATAGTCCAAACTCAATAGGAAAATCTGCATAATCAATAATACCGCCTACGCTAATAACACTTGATTTACCTTGAAACTGTGTTATAATAGTAGGCTTTAATCCAATAACATTGTATTCATTTACATTACTATAACTTAAATGCGTGGTTATTTTTTTAGGAACCTTTGAATCTTCAGGTGTACCAACAAAACTTGTAGCAGGTTCGTTCATATGATGAACCGAGGTTCCCAACATAAAGTTTTTATACGTAAAAACAAATCCTGAAGAAAAATCAAAATAGTTTTTGGAATTAATTGTTTTAAATAATTCTACATCTGATGGCAAACCTGTTATGCCATTTTGATTCAGTTGATCTATAAATACAAATTGTGAAGGATTTACTCTTGCAAAATTATATCCTGCTTGAATGGCAATATTAAAAAACCATTCTTTACAACTCACATTTGTTCCAAAACTCCTTCCAACAATTCCACTGATATTTGTATTTGAAATGTACCCTTTTGATTGATGATTTACATTAAATCCAAGATTTAAAATATTTCTTCTACTGTCGTCATAAATGGCATAATCCATGCCACCAGAAAAATATTTAAATGGCTTGTACAAATTAAACCACTGCAATTTTGTAGCAGCAGATAATCTCAAATAATCTTTACCAGTTCCCGTTAATCCAGGGTTAAAACTTATTGGTGTATAATTGAATTGACTAAACAATGCATCTTGTGTAAAAGCAAAATGAAAGGTTAGTAAAACAAATATGGTTAATGTAATTTTTTTCATAACTATCTAAATAAGGTTAACGTTCCAAAACTATGTGCAGGTTGGCCTTGCTGTGATTTATCGTAATTCATACCTTCCCAAACTTTACCATTTCTGAAACGAGCTTTTATTTTCCATGCATACGCATCTTGTGGCATAGGGGCTCCTTTAAAGGTTCCATCCCAACCATCAACAGGACTTCCAGCATAATCTAATTTTGTTGTTCTGAATAAAAGTTTACCCCAACTGTCATAAATCAATAGCTCATATTCTGCCAAACCTTTTCCTAATGGTTTAAAATATTTAAAATTCAATTGGGTACTGTTGGCATAAAATGCGTTAGGCACATATAGATATCCTGGGTTACCTACTATTCGCGCAAATTTAATCACCGTATCTACACAACTTGTGGTGGTATCTAAAACGGTTAAACGCACTTCATAATTTCCCGTATCATTATACAAATGAGATACTACATCTCTAGTAATCGCAAACGCTCCGTCGCCAAGTGACCAATTGTATTTATAGATTGGATAATTAGGGGTTAAATTTAAAAATCCAAAAGTATAATTTGGTATGTAAATCGTTGATGATGGCGTGATGGTAAAATCTGCTTGTGGGATTGCATAAACTTTAATGTAATTCGCTCTCGTTAATGAATCTCTACAACCATCTGCGTTTATCGCCAACAATGTTGCAGAATATGACGTTACACTTGGGTTTAAAATTATTGTTGGCGATGTTTCGGTTGTGGTATATCCATTACTAATGGTCCATAAAAACGAAGTTGCATTTGCCGTTAAGTTTATTAATCGAACACTCGAAGTGTCACAATTTTTTACATTATTGGCAATGAAGTTTGCTGTTGGTTTTTGAGATACTACAACAGCGTGACTTACTGTATCCGTACAAACCCCATCCGAAGCCGTTAGTGTGGTATTAAAATTACCAACTGAAGTAAATAAATGGCTTGGATTAAACAAAGTACTATTGGCTGAAGCATCACCCCACTGCCATGTATACGCGTTTGCATGCTGACTGGTGTTTGTTGTAACCACAGAAAGCTGACCCGAACAACCTAGCGTATTGTTAAAGCTGAAAGCAGCTATAGGCATAACGCGTGTAAGGAAAGTAAACCTGCTGGTATCAGGACGACAAGCATAAATATTGGATACAATTAAAGTAATGGTATAATTTGTATTGGCCGTGGTAATGTTTATGATTGGATTTTCATCCGTACTTACCAACACGCCATTCAAATACCATTGATAATTTGACGCATACGTTGAGCCGTTGGTAATTGCTGCAACAAATGGTATACAAGCTTGTGGGTTATTTAATGTGAAAATTGATTTTGCAGTAGGATTCATTTGTAATGAACCCGTTACAGAATCGGCACATCCAACCGAATTGGTGGCAACTAATTTTGTATTGAATATTCTTGGTAAAATATCTGTTGGTAATGCCGGATATCGATATGTAAAATTGCCGGATGTAGCACGTTGTATGCCATCTACATACCAACGATAAGATAAAGGCGTATATATATTTGCTGTAGAGTTATTAATATACGATGCTATTGTATCCAAACTACAGGTTACTAAATTTAGTGGTGAAAATGCTGCTACCGGTTTAGCATACACGTTTAAAAATCTAAATGTGCTATCCTTACAACCTAATGCGTTTTCTATTACCATTACTACTTTAAATCTACCCGAATTATTAAATGTATAATTTAAAATAGGATTAGAAATTACAATAGGATAAATTGGAAGTGTTGTATCATACACGTACCAAGTTATTGATTCCGTAGTATATCCTGGCACAGAAGCTATCATTAAATAAGGAGAACAATTTGCTGTTCTGATATTGGTGATGATTGCAGTATCTGGTTTACTTAAAATAGTAATCGATCTTGTTATGGTATCGAAACAAACCAAACCAGTTGCATTGCTTTGTTGTGCTTCCAATTGTATATTATATACACCAGGATTTAAGTACAAATAATTGGGTTGAACGTTCGTATTGAATACACCATTTCCCAAACTCCAAGTATAATTTGATGCGTTGATGGAGTTGTTGATAAATCGGGTAGTATCTCCCAAACAATAAACGGTTTGATTGGTTGTAAATGCTGCAATTGGACGAGGATAAACGGTAATAGTTGTATTTATAGATGTATCACTACAACCATTTGTCATATTGATTTGTATGTTAAAATTACCTGCAGTTGTATATGTGTGATTTACGATAGTTTGAAAAAAATTGGTGGTTTGTATAGGCGTACCATCTCCAAAATTCCAAGTAAAATTGGTTGCCCCAGTTGATGTGTTATTAAAATTAACCGAATGCGAAACACAACCATATAATTCTGTAGCTGTTACAGAAACACCGGGAATAATTATATTAGGCGCTACACGGATTTTTATTTTTTGTGTGTCACTTCCACAAGCACTTATCGCAACAAGCTTAAGCTCAAAAGTATCAACAATTCCTGTGTAATAGGTATGTGATAAAGTACCAAGTGTTGTAGTGGTTAGAATTGGTGTACCATCTCCAAAATCCCAATAATAAGTATGCGGATTTCCCAATGAACTGTTGGTTATTTGTATGGTAAATGGCGAACATCCTGATGATGATGATACTGCAAATCTTGCCTTAGGATCTGCTCTTACGATTACACTATCTAAATAAATTGTGGTATCGCATTCGTTAAACGCCAGAAGGGTTATGTAATAAGTGGTATCAAAAAATCTTGGGTTACTCATATACGTTACAGGTGAAGGGTTTGTAGCCGTTGATGTTTGTCCATTACCAAAATTCCATTGGTATCTAAATGTATCTCTGATATTGGTTTGATTTACAAACGAAATGGTTAGAGGTCCACAACTGTCTCTGTTAGACATGCTAAATGCAGCAGTTGGTTTTGGTTTGGTAAAGAAGGTATGCGTTAAACTATCATTTTTGCAACCAAATGCACTAATTGCAACCATTTTTATTTTTATGGAATCGCTTGGTAATTGAATAAGATGCCCTGGAAATAATGAGCCGGTTCCAATAAAAGTTTCCGTTGCAATATTATCAATCGTATACCAATTGTAACTGCTATTTGGAATGTTTATATTTCCTGGTGAACGTGGTGAAGTATTGTTTATAACGATTGCATAAGGCCAACAAGCAGTGTCGTAAGGATAACTATAATTTGCCTTTGCATCTGGATTCACATAAATGGTGTAATTGGTTGCAGGACCAGCGCAAGCACTGGCTGTTGATGAAACTGCATATACAACTGAATCTTGTGCTATTCCAGTGTTTGTTAAAGTCATTGCACCCAGTGTTGGACCATTGCCCGCTGGTAGATATCCATTTACATTTCCAAATGAAACTAACGACCATGAATAAGTTGAACCCGCAGTAAATGAAGACCAGTCTACTGCCGTAGTTGTATTTCCATTACAAACTGACTGACTCAAAGGATTGTTGCTGATTGAAGCAAGCGGGTTTACGGTGATGTTAACATTGAATGGTAAACCTGGGCAACTTCCCGCAGCACCTGATGTTGGTGTTACCAGATATGTAATTGTTATTGGCGCAAAAGTGGTATTAAATAAAGTGCCACTGATGGTAGATTCATTTGTTCCAGATGCTGCGCCACTCATTCCTACAGGAAGTGTTGGAGCCGACCAATTATACACTGTAGCATTGGGTACAATTGTATTGGAGTTGGGTTGACCATTTATTGGATTCAATATAAATCCTGTTCCACTACAAACTGTTTGTGTTAAAGTTGGAATAACCGGTTTTGGATTTACAGTTACTGTAATTGTAAATTGCTGACCGATACAAGAATCTGCAATACCAGACCTTGGTTCTACTGTATACACAATGGTTTGCGCTACATTGCTAATATTGGTTAACGTATCTGCAATTGATGTTTGTGGAATAGGCTGATTTGTTTGACCTGTAATATTCGAATTGCTTGATACTGTCCAAGTATATGTTGTACCTGATGGTACTATTGTATTTGTATTATTTGCTGGCTGAACATTAAAGAATCCTCCACTACAAATTGTTTCTGATGTATTTGGAATAACTGGTGTTGGCGTAACCACAATTTGGTAAGGCGTTGGTGTACCCGGACAAGACGAAACTCCGGTAGTTGAAGCCGTTGCTGTATAAGTAACCGTTATTGGATTCGGTGTAGTATTTATCAATGTTTGCGCAGGAATGCTACCAGATCCTGAAAGTGTCACACCACTGATACCAATAGGTTGTACTGAAGTCCATGGGATAACAGCACCTGGGGTTGGTGATGTTAATGTTACCACTTGCGAAATATCACCCGAACATTTTGATTGATTTGGAAGAGAAAAAACAATTCTTGGTGCTGGATTAACATAAATCACAACTGTAAATGTATTGCCTGGACAACTACCAGAAATTGACGAGACATTATATGTTGCAGTTTGTACAAAATCAGTAGAATTAAATAATGTGCCGGTAATATTAGATTGGCTCGTTCCTGTTGCACCTCCAGTTAAACCTCCTGTCACAACAGGAAGTCCCCACGAATAAAGGGTATTGGAAGGAACACTTGAAGTTCCACTTGGAGAAATAGTAAAACCTGCACCACTACAAATTGTTTGGGTTTGACTAGAAACTACTGGAGTTGGATTTACAATTACATTTATTTGCGCTCTTGGTCCTTCGCAATTTAGAGGTGTTGTTTGACTCACAAAATATGAAACAGTTCCTACAGTACTTGTAGATGGTGTTGGTGCAATCGAAGATCCCGTTACTCCAGTAGAAGCAGTATACCATTTCAACGTATGACCAGGCAATGCAGTTGCAGTAAGTGCAACAGGTACAACATTTTGACAATAAATTACAGGGCTAGTCACAACTGGAGCCAGTGGACGCGGATTAACAATTACAGTTGTTGCTCCTGCTGGGGAAGTACAGCTATTAATGGTAACCGTTACATTGTAAATACCATCATTTATAAGTGTTGCTGAAGTAATCTGCGGATTCTGTAGAGAACTTGTAAATCCATTTGGTCCAGTCCAATTCCATGTTGCATTTCCCGATGATGTTGTTGATGCGTTTAATTGTAACGTTTCGCCATCACAAATTGCGCTGTTGTTTGTTGCAGATGGCACAGGTGGTGGCGTTGGGTCTACTAAATTAAAGGGACCAACAGGTACAGAAGGACAATTGGTTAATACCACATATACATTTGAATATGTTCCCGCAGGAAGTGATGGTATGATTAATATACCGCTTGAATTACTTGCTATTGTTGCAGTTTGAGCTCCTGCAGAATTGGTATAATTTACTGTGTACGAAATTGATGCAATCAACCCATTTAAAATTATACTTCCTGTAGCACTTGCACAATTTGATGGATTGGTTAATGATGAACTGCTAATTGCGGGTGTAGGATTTATAACTACAATCGTTGATGCTGTTGCGGATGGACAATTTAATGTAGTGGTAGTAATATAAGTTGCCGTGGCAATTACATTGTACGTTCCACCCATTCCTGTTATTGCATTTGCACTTACTTGTGGATTTTGACTTGTTGATGAAAAACTATTCGGACCAGACCAACTCCAAGTCACAGGCATTGTGCTTGTTGTTGATGCCGTTAATGTTAATGCATTGCCACTGCACACGGGTGTATTGGATGAGGCAGTTGGCGTTGCTGGCGTTTGATTTACTACTACATTTATTGTTCCTGCTGGTGATGTACAGCCACTAATGGTAACCGTTACATTGTATGTTCCAGTTGCTGCTGTTGTTGCGTTTGAAATGCTTGGATTTTGTTGAGAACTTGTAAATGTATTTGGACCATTCCAACTCCATGTTTGCGTTCCGGTGGAAGTGGTAGATGCGCTTAAGTTTAGGGTATTACCGCTACATATGGGGTTTACGTTTTGAATGGTGGGGGTTGCGGGATTTGATGTTATTGTAATACTAGTATTTACATTTACTGCGGCACATCCATTACCTGCTGGTAAATTATAATTGACAGTATATGTACCCGGAGTGCTTGAAGATGGATTAACAGCTCCAGTTATTGAATTAATTGTTAAGCCAGTTGTTGAACTATAAGTTCCTCCGCTATTGCCCGTTTGAGTCACATTTTGATTCGTTTGACTGGTACAAACGGTAGATGGATATGAAATCGTTGCCGTTGGTGATGAACTAACAGTAACCAATAACGTCGCTTGACAGCCAAACTCATTTGTATAAGTAATCGTTGAGGTGCCTGCTGCAACGCCAACTACCGCTCCCGAATTATTAACTGTTGCCACTCCCGTATTCGACGATGACCATGGTGTACTGGTAGAAGGGTTCGTCGTTGCGCTGAAACTCACATTCGATCCCACACAAATTGAAGATGATCCAGTAATTACCGGTAATGGCTTTACAATTACGGTTACTTTTTTGATACAGCCATTGGTATTCGTATACGTTATGATACTGGTGCCTACTGATGCAGCTGTCACTAATCCACCGGCACTAACTGCTGCTACGCTTGTGGTTGAAGAAACCCAAGGATTTGTGGTTGCTGCTGTTGCGCTACCCGAAAGCTGGCTTGTGTTGTTCAAACATATAATAGTATCTCCTGTTATGGTAGGCAAAGGGTTTACTATGAATGTTACATCGGTTTTACAACCATTCGAATTGGTATAGGTGATAACTGAAGTTCCAGCGCTAACTGCTGTTACTACACCAGCGTTGGTAACTGTTGCTACATTCGTGGTTGCAGAAACCCAAGGATTAGTCGTTGCTGCTGTTGCACTTCCTGTTAATGTCAAATTACTTCCTACACATATTGCCGAATTGCCGGTTACCGTTGGAAGTGGATTAACCGTAACCGTAATGGATGTTCTAGGTCCTTCACATCCATTGGATGTTACCTGACTAACATAATAAATTGTACTACCTGCTGATGAAGTAGATGGAGTCAATGAGTTTAATCCTGTTCCACCTGTTGAAGTGTTATAAAATAATAACGAATTTGTTCCAGAAGCTGTTGCTGTTAAAGCTGATGCTGTTACATTCTGACAATAAACAACGGGGCTTGTTACAGTTGGTGCTAATGGTGTATTTGTAATTGTTATGGAAGTATTTACGTTCACCGCCGAACATCCATTTCCTGCTGGAATGTTATAATTTACGGTATATGTTCCTGCTGTACTTGTAGATGGATTTACTGAACCATTGCTTGTGTTTAATGAAAGTCCTGTAGTTCCTGTTGGTGATATGCTGAATGTACCACCAGTTGCGCCACTAAAAGTCACACTCTGATTCGTTTGATTTGTACAAACTGCTGATGGATAGGATATCGTGGCATTTGGTGATGAACTAACAGTAACCAATAACGTCGCTTGACATCCAAACTCATTGGTGTAAGTAATCGTTGAGGTGCCTGCTGCAACGCCAACTACAGCTCCCGAACCATTAACTGTTGCTGCACTCGTATTCGACGATGACCATGGTGTAATTGTAGATGGATTCGTCGTTGCACTGAAACTCACATTCGATCCTACACAAATTGATGATGATCCTGTGATGATTGGTAATGGCTTTACTGTTACAGTTGTTGTTTTGGCACATCCATTGTTATTCGTATACGTTATTGTAGTGGTGCCTACTGATAAAGCTGTTACCAATCCACTTGTGCTAACTGTAGCAACTGATGTTGCAGAACTGGTCCAAGGATTGGTTACTGCAGCTGTACCAGAACCCGTAAGCTGACTCGTGTTGTTCAAACAAATAGTTGTGGTACCCGAAATTGTAGGTAAAGGGTTTACCGTGAATGTTGCATCAGATTTACAACCATTAGAATTTGTATACGTAATTACTGAAGTTCCAGAACTTACTGCTGTTACTAGACCAGCGTTGGTAACTGTTGCAACACTTGTGGTAGCCGAAACCCAAGGATTGGTGGTTGCTGCTGTTGCACTACCTGTTAGTGTCAAAGTGCTTCCCACACATATCGCCGAATTGCCCGTTATTGTTGGAAGTGGATTTACCGTAACCGTAACCCCTTTCTGACATCCATTGCCATCTGTAAATGTTATGATAGCAGTGCCTGCAGCTTGACCAGTAACAACGCCTGAGCTACTAACGGTTGCTACACCTATATTATCTGAAGTCCAGGTCCCAGAACCGGTTGCTGTAGATGTTCCATTTAACGTTGTATTTTGTCCAACACAAACCGATAATGTTCCAGTAACTGTTG
>Ga0136644_10003122_pt1 | contig 12428 bp, 16 predicted proteins | sample C_130820_EF_Meta_FD_94780 | JGI IMG/M metagenome (GOLD analysis project Ga0136644, IMG submission 94780) | Freshwater microbial communities from Lake Croche, Canada to study carbon cycling - C_130820_EF_MetaG (v2) (version 2) | ecosystem: Environmental > Aquatic > Freshwater > Lake | place... | reverse complement strand
TGCGCGGAGGTGTGCGCTGGCGCGCCGGACGGTGGCGCGTGCCGGAATCCCGAAACCGGCCGCATGCGCGGAGGTGTGCGCTGGCGCGCCGGACGGTGGCGCGTGCCGGAATCCCGAAACCGGACGCATGCGCGGAGGTGTGCGCCGGCGCGCTGGGCGGTGCGCGTGCCGGCGCGCTCGTGCGAATCCCGAAACACGGGTCATTGCAATCACCACAACGGGTCACCATGGGTTCAAAAAATGCAGGCTGGCCAGTCCGTCTCCTGCAGGAATGTGTCCGGCCAAAACTCGGTTCCATCGAGAATGCGCGCCGTGAAGGCTGCGTAGGCTTTGGCAGTGGGCAGGGCGCCACCTCTCCGCGTCACGGTAGCATAGAAGGCTTGAGCAAGTGCGCGGTCGAACGAACACACGCCTGCGGGGACCCTCGAGAACGGCGTTCCGAGGGGCTGGTCGGTTGTGTTGCGCAACAGGCCTTGCCACAGCGGAGCATGCAGCGCGTACATGTACGTTGCGATGAGGCCAGCGTCGTAGCCGTCCACTACAGCCGCGGCAAAGTCGAAGAACACGACGCCGTCGACGACGGGCGCGCCTCCGCCGCTGAGGTAGAAGTTGTAGGCCCCACTCCGTTTTGCGGCTGACTTGCGCACGACGACGCCCGTGGTCGGCGCGCCGTTGTCGAGGACCGTGACGTTCGTGCCCGGCACGAGCTGGCCCACGGAGGCCACCTTGCCATCCATGGGTATGTTGTGATTCGCCGTGGCGTGCGCCGTCCGCATCCCCGAAGGCGTCGAGGCGGTGATCTCGACGTAGTCGACGGGCATGTGGTCGACGTCGGAGAGGTAGTACACAGTGCACGCGCCGAGCGTCTGGTTGCTCGGGTAGTAGCACTGGATGCTGTCCCCGATGCTGAGCGCGCTAACCTGCGAGGTGGAGAACACGCCGTCAGCGTACCGCTGGACGGTGGCATCCGCAGGGAAGCAGCCGAGCTGCACCACCGGCGAAAACACGGTTGCCGAGTCTTTGGCGTGACAGGTTGCGTTGGGCAGACGCTGTGCGCACATGAACGTTCCTTTGTTGTGGGAAAGCCGTTTATGGCGTATTCCGGAAAGGGTTCAATCTGCGTCCCGTTGGGCAGCGTCACGGTCCCTACGAGCGTACGGTTGGTCACCACGCTGAAGTTGACCAGCCAGTCGCCCTCCCAGCCAGCATTGGTGACGACGAAGGTCTCGTCCGCAAATGCGGGGCAGTTGTCGAAGGTGCACTGCCCCGTCGAGTTTGTTGCAGAGAACAGCGCATTCGTGTTTTGCAACCACGTGTAGCCGATTGTCCAGTTGCTCGTGACGGCGCAGCGAACCGTCCACCCGTCGTTCACGTCCATCGAGTTGATCGACGCGACGAACCGCTGACTGGTCATGTGGACGAGTTCCTCGTACGGATACTGGTCGCCTGAAGAGGTTTCGTACATCAGGTTGTTGAACCACGTGGAGGAGGATTCCGTAAACGCGGTGAAGGAGGCGCTTTCCGATGAATGGGGCGTTTCCCCCGTGATGCTTCCATCCGTGCCGTTCTTGTAGTACTGGCTGTAGTTGTACGAGAACGCAGGAGTGGACACGTTCACTGAACAGTCGACGAACGTGGAAACCTGCCCGCACGGGCCCGAAATCGCGATGTTATCGATGCCAAAGAGAAAGACACTCAGGGTGACCACCGTCGCAAAGACGACGGTTATGTTCATGCCGGCGAATTCGTCGAGCGGGTACGAGAAGTGGACGTAGCCGTCCGTGTTTCCGCCTGCAACGAATATTGGGTAATACGGCCCCGACGGGTACACGTTCAAGAGGTCTGGGGCGTCTACAAAACCCGTTGGCATGATGTACACCAGCGCCTGCTGGTTCGGCTGTTCCATGATGCTCATCGAAGGGAAGTCGATGAACCGCGGCTGCGCCTTGCCTAAAAACGAACTCGAAGTCACCTCGACATAGTTGTCCGAGTCGGCTAGGATGTACGAACTCGAACTGCCATTCACAAACGTGTTTTTGATGAAATAGTCAAAGGTCAGAACTTGGCCGGAGCCCACGACGTCTGTTATGAAGAGGGTCATCGCGCTCTTAAAGCTTTCGTCGGACACCACCGCATACTCGCCGAACGGCGCCGGTATGTCGATGTGTGACAGAGGAGAGGATGTGCCGTTGTACACGAACCACGTGCCGTATCCTTCATAGCTTATGCTCACGTTTTCAGTTTCAAACTGACCCGTCTCAAAGTCGATGGACAAAGTGCTGCACACGGGCACAGCGGGCGGTGGAGGGGGCGACGGCGCGACGTCGCAGTGTGAGCCAGTCCACCCGAGTGCGCACGCGCACGGCAGCAACGGTTGCGACTGAAACGTCACGTTCAGGTCGTCTAGAATGACCGGCCTGTCTGCAAGAATGGTTACAGATGTAACGTTTGACAGCAAATCACCAAAGTTGAGGTAGAGCGTTGAGTCCGCGGGTAAGGTCCCGCTCGTGTAGGTGTCGTTCCATGCCAAGGCGATGGTGGTTGCTTCCCCTGTCGTCAAAAACACGGAATTGATGGTGAACGCCTGTCTGCTTACGGACGTTAACGTAGAGTTTTCCATAACCGCGACGCTTGAACCGGAGATGATGCCCGCGTACAACGGGTCGCGGTTTGATTTCACCACGGCTGCGCTTGCGTTTGCCCACGCAAGCCCACCATAGCCGTACGGGATGGGACCAGTGCTCAACGTGTCAAACGTAAGCACGCTGGAGCCGATGCTTCCTGTCCCGCAAAGAGGCGACGCAGGTAGAGGCGGTTCCGGCGGAGGCGGGCTCGGAGGTTCCGGTGGCCACGGCGGGTGTGGCGGGTACTTGGGCGAATGGTGAGGCGGACGCGGGCTCGGCGGCTCAGGTGGCGGCGAGTTCGGAGGAGCAGGCGATAGCGGCTCGGGCGGCGGCGGAACCGGCTCGGGCAGCGGTGAGTTCGGAGGAGCAGGCAATGGCGGCTCGGGCGGCGGCGGACGGGGGGGACCCGGCGGTCCGGGCGGCGGCGGACTGGGAGGACTGGGCGGCTCGGGCGGCGGCGGACGGGGGGGACCCGGCGGTCCGGGCGGCAGCGGACTGGGAGGACTGGGCGGCTCGGGCGGCGGCGGACTGGGAGGACTGGGCGGCTCGGGAGGCGGCGGACCCGGCGGCTCGGGAGGCGGAGGGCTGGGCGCCTCCGGAAACAGCACCGGTCCTGGAGGTAATAACTCACTCGATACACTCGGCCCAGTGTAGGAATTCGCTTTCGATTGCGTTGGAGCCGGAGGTCGTGCCGCCGGTTTTGGGCCTGGGGGTGGCGGCCTAGGAGAAGCTGCCGAGAACACGATGGCCGTGACAACACCGGCAACGACGGCTGCCGAGCACACGAGACAAACGAATAAAGACACGACCGAATTCTTCCTTTTTGTTCGTTGCATGGGTGTATGCAATTTCATGAAAATGAGAATATATGCTATGGCACGGACCGTCAAAAATGAAAAATGCTGGTCGACCAGCAATTCCTGACGCATACAAGTCGAGCAGCTTAAAGCAATACATGCCGGATGATGGGGGCGCCAAGACGCCTCGCATCGGGTTTGGGGGTACCTTCATCATCGTGTTCTCGTCGGTGGGCAGCGGCCCCGCCGCGCTCGAGGCGCTCCTGGGCGCCGCTGGTCTCAGCCTGTCGCTTATCGCCATCCTCGTCTTCCCGCTGTTCTGGGGCTACGCGCAGGCTTACATGTCCCTGGAGCTGTCGCTGAGGTACAGCAAGATCAACGGCGGCCTGCCCGCCTGGGCGCTTGCGCTCTTTTGCTGCGATCAGGAAGTGCTTGCTCAGGACGTGTGCGAGCTCACGCGGAAGCTGGAAGAGCCCGACGACCTCGGCGGCTGGACTCCGAAGCTTGAGCCGCCCTCGAAGCGGCTGTCGCCCAAGGTGAAAGCCGTGTTGAACAAGCTCGTTGACAACGCCATGCACGTCCAGTGGTTTGTGCGGCGCATCGGGACCACCTTTGCGTTCAACTCGCTCGTGTGGACGGTGCTCATGAACGTCTCCGTGGCGGCGTTTGTCTCGGAGACGACGGTGAGGTACGCGTCGACGATGTGGCCGTCGCTCAACTCGTACGCCTCGACGCTATGGTGCACCGTGGCCATCGTGACGGGCAGCCTGTTCATAAACTTTTACGGCATACGATACGTCACCAAGGCGTGCTGGCTCTTCACCGCGCAGTCCATCGTGGCCTTTGCCGTCTTCGTGGGGCTCGCCGGGTCGAAGCTCACGGGCGCCAGCCGCCAGAGGTGGGACAACCCGGCCAAGGCAATCCGCACGGTCAACTGGCCGCTCTTCGTCAACCTGCTCATCTACAACTCGGCGGGCTACGACGCGGGCAGCTCGGTCGTCAGCCACATCGCGGAGCCGCACAAGGTGCTGCCGCAGGCCATCCTGGCCGTTGCCATCGCCATCAACGCGCTCTACGTAGTGACGCTCGTGCTGCCCTACCTGGCGACGCGGGACCCGGCAAGCAAGTGGGAAGTGGGCTACTTTGCCGTGGCAGCGAGAGAGGTGGCCGCCTCGAGCACCAGCTCGGGCCAGTGGCTGCAGGTGTGGATAATCGTTTCCGTCGCCCTGTCCAACCTTCAGTGCTTCGTGGCAGCGCTGCAGAACGCTGCCAAGGCGCTGGCCAGCATGGCCGCGGAGAACGTGGTGACTGCGAGGTACAAAGTCTTCGGGCTCGCCGTGGACCTCGCCAAGACTTCGGAGGACGGAACGCACGTGCACGCGCTCGTCTTCTGCGCGGCGCTGGCGCTGCTCTGCAGCCTGCTCCCGCTGTACTTGAACCTCGCCGTGGAGGGCGTGCTCTTTGCGTTTGTGATGTTGGCTGAGATTGCGTGCTTCCTCTTTATGAAGAACTCGAGCGGCAACGACGCGCGCCGGAGCTGGTATCTGTTGGCGTTCCCTTTGGTCCTCTCAGCCTGGGTTGCAGCCGTCCAGAACAGGTATTGCCTCTTCGGCACGCTGGCAACGCTCTTCCTCGTGGCCGCCGTCCCGCCGGTCCAGCCGAAAACGAGGGAGGTGGTTTCAATCAAAGAGGTTTTTAAGGAGGTTTGTTTAAAGCTTTAATGAGTTTTCGAAACAGCTCATCTGTATTATTGCCGAATGACCAGATCAAACTTTTGGTCCTTCGTCTTTGACAGCCGCTTCCTCGACAGCTCGCGGAGCGCCATGCTCGCGTAGACGATGCTCAGGGCGAGCTGCGTCTCGAGGGTCCCGTTGCTGACCGTGCCCGCCGCGGCAACGACAAACATCGCGCTCGGGATAATCACGGTGTACAGGACGTGTGCCAGCACCACAAATTCGAAAAAAAATCCGTGCACCCAACGCTTGTCACTCATCATGTACCGAATCGCAAAGCCCAAAAACATCACGCTGTGCAGCGCAAGCGTGGCGACGTTGGCGCGCTCGTAACCCGCCGGGGCATTTTCTTTTTTTAGCTGCATCACCCGCATGGCATCGGTGGCAACGGATCCCAGGCCTGCCAAGGTGAGTGCGGCCAGGGTTTGAACTGTTCACAAAAACCTACCAAACTGGCCTATACCCCTTTTCTCCGCCGTTTCCTCGCCTCGGCCTCTGAGGTTTAAGCCTCGGGGCTACTGACCGCATGGCCAGCTGAGGTCGGAAGGGCGGTGGAGATAGGGTGGGACGGCCGGAGCGCTTGAAGAGCTCCGCAAGGACTCAGGGGGTTGTGCTGACCTCCTCTGCTTCTTTTTGAAGGAAGCGGGAAGATGCTTAGCAAGCTAGCCTGCATAGGCCAGTTTGGTAGGTTTTTAATAGCAGGTGATACCCTTCAATTGATTACATTACACCCCATATGTTAGTACTCATCTTCCTTTTCCGTCACACCTTGTACATTCGAATGCCCATGTGTGAGGAAACGACGAGCGCGGCGCCGTCTGGCGTAAACTCGAGGGAATAAATCCGACGGCCTCTGTAAACATGCTCGATACCGATGATGCGGACGATCATGCCATCGGACGGCCGCCACAACAGCACGACGGTGTTCGAGAATGCCACCGCGGCAAGCTTTCCGTCGGGGCTGAATGAAACGAAGTTCAACCCGTTAAACTCAATGTCACTAGGGTAGCGTATACGGTGAACCTGCTGCGGTTCCGGAAAGCTTTGAAGCACCCACTCTTTTGACGAATCGAATAGAAGCATGGACCCATCGGGGCTGAACTTTATGGCGCTACTAGGTCTATAGCCACTCCTATTCTCAGTATGCGCCAGCAACCGCCTCTCGTGTAGATCTGGTTTGTATGCATGAATCTGCTCTCCTGCTCTCGGGCGTTTTATCCATGCAAACCAGTTGCTGCTTGGATGCCAGCACCATCCGCCCAATCTGCATACATTGTCCACTTCGTATTCTACGCTTTTTGTCAGTGTTGTGAGGTCGTACACAACAATACGTGCTGATTCCGTAAGAAGCAGGTATTTTCCATTAGGGCTGAACAGCGAATTGTCATGATATCTTGTAGATAAGTCCCAATAATCGTTAGCTCCTAAAAAAGTGTGCAAGACAGACCCATCTGTGCTGCTCCGAAACGATACGGATTCATCGTCATGAAAAGCAAGAAACCTTGAGCCATCCCGATTAAAACATACATAGTGTACATAGAGCATGTCGTCAATTTCATTTTCAATTTCCTGCAACCTATCAAACCGTACCATGCGAGCTCGCGAATGTTGGGGTTGTATCATTTCGAAAAGCAGGCCTCTTGTCGAATCTGGACTGAAACGAAAGTTGTACCCCTGTAGTTGAACCGGCGCGGTTGTAGCGGTGTCCCTAAATAGAGTACTTTTTATAATTGTGACACCTGAATTGTGATTACCTGAAAAGAGAGCTACGAGTCTTCCGTCGGGACTAAGCTTGCAACTATCCGTGCCTTCCAAATTAAAGACTCTCGAACTTCCAGCCTCAAACTGACTCTCGTCGACAAAGGACTCGCCCGTGGGAGCTTCGAGTGACCAAAGCGTCTCCCCCGTCCCGGCAGCCAAACTCGCCTCGCGCCTCATCCTGTACTGGTTCAGCCAGAACTCGTGCTTCTGAGAGAGGACCCAGAATCGGCTGTTAAGCGTGACGAAGCGTTTGAGCTCCGCACCGGACAGCAACGGAAATATTTTTTGTTCAAGAAAGTCATCTGATAGATCCTGCATGCTTTTTTTCATTTCCAAGTACAAGTAATCATGCCCGCGCCTCGCCTCCTGGATGTGCACGTTGACGAGCCTACCGCGCTCGTTACGGACGAGGACGTGGCCGCGGTCCGCGTCGTGGGCGGGGGCGAGTCCGAGCACATCACCTACGGCTGCTTTGCGGCCACCGCAATAGCCACCCTGCTCGAAAACATTTACGCCTCCAAAGCTGCACAAGCGCAGTCTAGACGAGAGAGTGGTCACTGAGCCTCGAAAGTGCCTCAGCCAGGTCAAACGTCTCTTTCTTCCGTGGTGCAGCGGGTACACTGGCGTACACGGCGGCAGAGGTATGCCCTTGACCCGCAGCTTGAATAAGCCCTGGAAGCAGTGCTCCTGTTGCTGATGCAGTTGCTTGTATTGATGCATCTTCTATTAGTGATAATTGCGTTGGTGCAAGCTCTTCGACAGGCTTGACCTCGTATACCGCGATTGCCGTGGTTGCCGTGGTTGCCGCGGTTGCTTTGGTTGCTGAAGTTGCTGCAGTTGCTGTGGCTGGTGCGAATGCTGCAGTTGCTGCAGTTGCCGTGGTTGCTGCTTTTGCTGCAGTTGCCGTGGTTGCTGCTGTTGCTGCAGTTGCCGTGGTTGCTGCTGTTGCTGCAGTTGCCGTGGTTGCTGCTGTTGCTGCAGTTGCCCCCCAAACATCCTGCGCAGCAACGGGCGTCGCGGCAACCACCTTTGCGCGCTTTGCAGGGGGCTTCGCGGGCTTCGCACACTGCACTGCAGCACCTGTCATCATCAAACTGTGCCCGGTGTATTAATACTCTTTGGGCTTGGGCAGGTGCACTCGTTGTCCTTATTTAAGCCTGATCATAGAGAGGGGAGAAATGAAGAACGCTAAGAACTATGTCCACTCTGCCTACAGCGCCTGGATGAGCGAGAATCGGTCCGCAATCGTGTCGACGCTGCCGCAGGGCACCACGCCCAAGGAGATTGCCGCCGCGGTGACGGCCAAGTGGCGCTCTCTGACGCCGGAGGAGCGCGCGCCGTACGAAGAGCGCCGCGCGACCTACCTGCGCAGTGTGGGCAAGGACCCGACCGAGGTCCGCCTGAAGCGCCGCGACGTGCTCGTGGGCTGGACGCAGGAGACGATCAAGGTGAGCTCTTTTGAAAAAAAGCATGTTGTTTGCTAAACCAAACTTCTTTCAGGGCAAGACGTGCTGGACGCACGAGGCATCCGGGGTGCTCGTGTGGCGCAAGCCGCAGAATAAGAACCGAGTCATCAGCGGCATAAACCGCAAGCGGCTTGGCAAGCTCGGTGACTACAACATGTTTGTGCGGGACAACTTCAAGACGTACAAGTCGCTCAAGGCGTGCGGCGAGGCATGGCAGAAGCTCAAGAAAACGCGCGGCGAGGCAGCGGCAGAGGCTGAGTGAAACTATTAATGCAACGCTCTAGCAAAACGTAATGTCAACATTTGAGGCACCCCACCCAAAGATCGGCTCTCACACGAAGAGTGAGCACGGCGTCTGGGCCGAACTTCACCGCTTCCCAATGCTAAAAACCATGACGTCGAGTCTTGAGTCTCTAGGCTTTGAGGAGTTGCTCAAGAACCCAGAGACCGAGGGCACGTTGCTCTGCCTGACGGATGCCGCTTTTGGCCGTGCAGGAAGCATCGAAGAGCTTGATTTGCACCAAGTCTTGGCCTCGCACCTGCTGACTGACCGCCTCGACAAGCTCCCCGAGAACGGCACGGCACATACGTACAACGGCAGAGTTGTGAAGTTCACCACGGAGCGGGACGAGGCCGGCAAGCCGCTTCGCACAACCGTCCAGCTCGTGGGCGGGAAGACGGTTGCGTGCGTGCTCCTTCAGATGTTTCCTTCGAGCAACATCAACTTTGCAATCATTGGACGCGTTTTGGTGTAAATGGTATTTGTTTTGTAATACAATTCACACCATGTCTCAGGGCGAGACAGGCTTGTTGGAGCAACTCAAAAAAGCTGTCATCGACGATAATCCGAGTGCTGTCCGTCAGAGCATCGGCCAAGGTGCAGACATGAATGCTCCATTGGACAAAAATGAAGGCACTGCCGTGCACATTGCCGTCATGGTTGTAGCACACAGGGCGCTCGGCGAACTCCTGAAACTTGGTGCAAAGCTTGAACTGCCAGCTGCAGATCAGGTGACGCCCCTTCACGTAGCTGCACACAACGGAAACACGCAAGCTTGCAGGATGCTCCTCGAGAAAGGAGTAAACGTAAACGTTCGTGAATATAACGATTACACCCCGCTCATGATGGCGGCGCAAGAGGGTCATTTTGAGACGTGCGAAGTGCTCATCGCATTTAAGGCTTCCGTCAACGCAGTCACTTCAAAAAACATAAGCGCACTGCACATTGCCGCAATTAAAGGCTGCGCGGTTGTGGTGCGGCTGCTCATGCAGCATGGCGCAGACCCCAAGCTGACGACTCTGAGTCTCAACAGTACGCCGCTCCACGTGGCAGCCACGCAGGGAAACTCGCAAGTGTGCAGAATCATTCTGTCTTTCGGCGCCGCAGACATCGAGGCTCGCAACGTGCACGGTTTCACTCCTCTCCTGGCGGCTGCACACGAGAATAAACTGGACACGTGCAAGACGCTCATCGAGTCCGGGGCGAACGTCCACGCTCGCTCCATGCAGGAGGCAACCGCGCTCCAGCTGGCTGCTTCGTTCGGGTACATCAACGTTGTTCGGCTGCTCGTCCAGTCCGGCGCCTCCGTAAACGCTGTGGACAACGCGAGATGTTCTCCGCTGTACATGGCGGCGCGGAACAACCACTGCGGCGTCGTGCTCTTCCTGCTAAACAATGGGGCGGAACCCAACGCCCAGGACATGGCGGGCACCTCGCCGCTCGCCGTCGCCATCACGCACGACAGCAATCTGTGCGTACAAGTGCTTGCCAAAAAGTCGGATCTCCTCTTGCGAGTATCCACGGGGCACACCGCCCTCCACGTGGCGGCAATGCAGAAGTCTTCAAAGAGCCTCGAGGTGCTGCTGCCGCTCTACCCGGATGTGGACGTGCGCACGGCGTATCGGGAGAGAAAAGACTGGACGGCGCTCATGATTGCCTGCTCGAAGCAACGGTACGAAAACGCCTCTCTTCTGTGCAAAGCCGGTGCCTCTCGCACGGCCCGTGAGAACAGGCAATGGACACCGCTTCACTTTGCAGCCTTGCATGGGGACGTCGCACTGCTCCGTCTGCTGTTGGGCTCACCTGGACGGTTCAAAATCGGCCCCGACGACGTCAACGCAGCGAACATACTGGGGCGCACACCACTCCACCATGCGGCAAACAAGGGGAGCATCGATGCGTGCTGCCTCTTGATCCTGGCTGGTGCCAGACTCGATGCCAAAACTGCGAGCGGAGATACGCCGATCAGAGTCGCCATGATGCGACATCCTGACGACAAAGACTTGATCGCGCTCCTTAACGGCGAAGGCGGCTACACCGTATCGTGTGCCACCTGCGGCGTGGACGGACCCAAGGGCCTCCGGGCGTGCACCGGCTGCAACCAGGTCATGTACTGCAGCACGGAGTGCCAGAAGGCTGGCTGGAAAGACCACAAGGCTGACTGCACGCGATGCAAAGAGGAGATTGAAGCGCAGGCTGCGTGCAGCGTGCGACTTTGGAGGCCCGGGGGCAACGGGGATGGGAGGTCACATTCGTGACGCGCTCATGATAAGACTTGTATCCGTGTTGTCCGCCGTCCCTCCGGCGGACGAGCTGGGCAGGCTCGAGTCGTGCGAGCGCGTCTGGGCGGCGGCGCGCGTCGCCGTCGTCGAGCCGCAGAAGGAGGGGCTCGCCGACGTCGCGGCTGCCGTGGCGGCGCTGGCGCGCTGGCGCTGCTCCGCGGCTGCGTTCTCTAAGGAGGTGTGTAGGGGGCTGCGCCCGAGAACCCCCGCTGAGCAACCTGCTCAAGCAGGTGAGCGTGTGCGGCTTCGTTGCCACGTGCCTCGCTCGCCTGGCCATCCAGGACGCGCTTGCGGGTCGAGCGCTCACGTGCGAGCCCGAGTCCGACCTGCACGCAATCGAGCTGCGCTCTTTCTGCGCCTTTGACCCGGTGCGCGCGTCGTGAGTGCCACGGACCCGCTGACGCCTTGACCTGGTGCACCGTCCCAGGTTGAAAAGGCTGTGGCGCTGCGCAGACTGCGCGACTCGCGCTGGGCCGAACAAGACTTTACGGACTGGGCGCCCCTCGCCTATTTGTCGTGTGTGAATCCGTCTGAACAAGCCATCCTGGACGACGCTTTCCTTGCCGAGTGCGCCGCTTACGACGTTGCCTGCGCGCGGCGCAGCATGCTGGCGGATGCACTCGAGGGGTGGCCATCGGAAGGTCCCCAGGGCGACATGTTGGACTGGGCGCGTCGGTGCACGCTGCACTCGAACGACGAGCTGTACGAGCTCGGCCGCGAGGCGTGCGCGTGGACCTTCCAGACGCCAGCCGAGGCGGCGAGGGACGGCACGCCCTCGCAGCGCATCGCCGCCGGCCCGCTGCCCGAGCGCGCGGACGAGGTTTTCCGCGCAAGCAAGGACGGATTTAAGGCGCTGGGGAGCGACCCGTCGCTCGACGATGGCATGGTACTGCACCTCTTTGACTACAAGGCGCGGCAGCTGCTGGGCGTGGACTTTCTCCGCTTCTTTTTCCTGTCCGACCTGCTGCCCGGGGCGGCGCTCGAGGCGATCAGGCAGCCCGAGGCGCTCGGCAAGCCGCCGCCGCGGGTGGTGCGCCTGCGCGCGCACTGGCTCGTGTGCGTCGGCGGGCGGGTCCGGTCAAGACACGCGCGTGCCGCAGGCGCGCTCGCAGCCTGGCTCGACGCGGTGCACGGGTTGTGCGACGGCGCGGTGTTCCTGAACAAGAAAATCAGTCCGCTCGCTGAGGACATCCGTGGCGTGGAAACACCAGCAGATGCAGGTCTGAGTCTGGCAACTATTGGCCTGTGATATATCTGGCAAATTCGCCGTGTTGTAATGTCACGCGTGCTACTCGTGCTAAGTCTGCTGATTGCGACAGTCTCCTCCCAGTCGCCACCTCCCCCAGAGCCGCCCAGCCCGATGCCGCAGAACCCGCCCCCGGAGCCGCCGATGCCGCCCGAGCCGCCCATGCCCGAACCCCCGATGCCGCCCGATTCGCCAATGCCACCCCCCGAGCCACCCATGCCGCCCGAGCCGCCCAGCCC
>Ga0136644_10003121_pt1 | contig 12430 bp, 13 predicted proteins | sample C_130820_EF_Meta_FD_94780 | JGI IMG/M metagenome (GOLD analysis project Ga0136644, IMG submission 94780) | Freshwater microbial communities from Lake Croche, Canada to study carbon cycling - C_130820_EF_MetaG (v2) (version 2) | ecosystem: Environmental > Aquatic > Freshwater > Lake | place... | reverse complement strand
TAAGTTAGGGAGTGTCTTATCGATATTGCCGAATGACAGTCTTCCTATCCATGAACGTGTTTCTACAGAAGACGAGCGTCGACAGTTCTACAGTCGAATGCTTGAGATGGTAAGTTACCCTTATGATCCTAAACTTATTTGGGATGAAAAGTTTTTCCAGCAAGTAGAAAAACTAAAAGAACTTTCAATTAATCCTTGATATCCAATTAGAATTTAAGTCCCGATTGATCGTAGGCTTGATAGACGATATCAAGAGCGTGGTAAGCGTCACTTAAATGGCTAATCGGAGATTGTCGTCCCTCGATATTATCTATTAAGGCCGACCATTCCAAGTCCCAAGACCGATCCTCTTCCGGAAAAGAAAAAGAGGTAAAGTCGGGAACACCCATCTCGGGCTTTACCTTGTAGTACCTCAACTCTTCAGTTCCATAACTGCGGCCCAAACCCCAGATTTGGAGTTTTCCCTTCTTTCCAAAAATCTCAAAATCGAAAATATTTTTCCACTCGGTGCAGCTTGCGTGAAGGTGGGCAAATCTTTTTTTATCAGGCGATCTTAAAAGTAAAAAACCGTTGTCTTCCACAGGCATATCCCAATAAAAAGTATGAACACGCCCAACTTCAAGGGAAAACTCTCCTCCTAACCAACGACAAAGATCAATCAAGTGAACACCTTGATCTAAAAGTTCTCCCCCTCCTGAGATTTCGGGATTAGCTCTCCATTCTTTATCGTAACCTATTCTTCCCCCATGGCCATACCGTGCTCTTAAGTACATGATTTCTCCAATGGCTCCTTCTTCAATCATGCTTTTGGCTTTAAGCATCGCCGGATGAAAACGATGATTAAACCCCACTCGAGCGATTCTTTGCGTTTGCTTAGAAACTTCCCAGAGGGTTTTTAGTTCCCCGGGATTTCTCCCTCCGGGTTTTTCAATCAGGATATGTTTATTGTTTTTTAAGGCTTCGGTTGCGCAGAGAGTTATCGAATTGTTTGATGTTGCTACTACAACAATATCGATATCTTTTCTTTGGACTAAAGATTGCCAAGAATCTTCGATCCTAGCTCCGTAGGAATTAGCCAAAGCTAATGCGCGGTCCTTAGAAAGATCGGCAACCGCTACTAAGGTATCCTGGGCTCGTAAAGCTTTAGCCCTCTTGGCCCCGATGAGTCCTGCTCCAATAATCCCTACGCGGTACATTTGATAAAGCTACTTAACCGATTCCCATTTGGTCATCGTCTTTTTTAGCGAAGGATGGCTAACTAGAAGGTGCCATACGACTGCACAAAAACCCTCAGTGTGAGGAGTGATTCTTTCGCTTGATACAGATGGAATCACAACGCAGCTTTCAGAGACTGTTTTGGTAAAGCCCCCATCTTTTCCGACGATACCGAAAATAGCTGCACCCACTTCTTTCGAAAGTTCTAAGGCTTTAACTAGATTGACCGAAACGTTCTTTTCTCGGTTCCCACCGCCGACAGAAAAGACCAAAACAGCATCTTTGGAGTTGATACGAGAAACTTTCAGCCATTCCGAAAAAGAGGTATCCCAACCCTCATCATTGACTCGAGCTGTGAGTTCAGAGACGTTATCGGTTGGGGAGTAAGCTTCAAACCCACAAATTTTTCTGAAGTCGTTAACAGCATGGCTAGCGTGGCCCGCTGAGCCGCCAACTCCTAAAATAAAAAGACGTCCGCCGTTATCCCGAACTCTTCCCAACCCCTTTGCCGTAGCTTCAATAGAATCGGTATTAAGATCTTTAAGAAGAGAGATACTCTCTTGAATGTAATTTTGGGAGAAATTCATCATAAAGAATATCCTGCACTTTCAGCATCGGTTTTAAACATTCGAACTGTTTCGAGACTTAGTTGAGTTAAGTCTTTATTGAACATCGACATCTTTTTGATGAGGTCATTTGTGGCTGTAATGATGTGACAACCCATTTGTTCGGCTTGCACGATGTTGAGGGCTTCTCTTGAGCTAGCCCAAAGGAGTTCAATATTTTTATCGTTAGTAACGCACATTTCTAGACAGGCTTGCATGAGAGGTAGAGGATCTCTACCCGTGTCGGCGATTCTGCCCGCAAAAACCGAAAGGATTGAAGGGGCTCCGCCTTTCAAAGCTTGGCAAGCTCCCCAGGATTGTTCGAGAGTTAAAACGGCAGTGACATTTAGTTTTACGCCGGAATGGCTTAATTCTTTAATTAAAGGAAGTGAAGATTCCCCTTCAGAGTTTGTAATGGGAATTTTCACATAAACATTTTCGCCCCAGCTAGCGATTTCTAAAGCTTGTCGTTTCATTTCGTTAAAATTGTCTGCGAAGACTTCAAACGAAATAGGTTTCACTTTGATCTCTTTCAATATTTCTTTACAGAAAATAACGTAGTCTGTGATTCCGGACTTCTTCATCAATGTGGGGTTGGTGGTTAATCCTTTAACCAGAGGATTCTGGTTCATTTCTAACATCGCTTTTTTGTCTGCTCCGTCAGAAAAGATTTTGATCTTGCCGGAAAAAGGTGAATGAGTCGCCATGAATACCCCCAAAAAAATAAAGTTTTCTGGGCGAGACTCTAACCCCGTTTTTCTTATTTGCAAACGGGATTCGCCTCAAAAGGGGCTATCCTTAAGTGTTAATGCGTTGCGCAAAATGACTAGAATCGAATTGAAATGGTAGGAAGTCGTAAAAAGGCGTGTTTTCTGTGGTTGGTATAGTCGGCCATGAAGGCCATGATATCCCACCAAGTGTGAATAAAGGTCACTTCACCGATGGACCAGTTGTTTTCCTGGGTGAGCCACCCAGAATAGAGACCAAAGAAAAAAGCGGTCACAAAATGGCTGACTTTTAATCCATGGCTTAAAGCAAAAATTACACTTGAGAGTCCAAGCGTTAACTTTTGATTTTCGGTGTAATAGTACATGAGAGGTAAAACGAACCCTCGAAATACGGCCTCTTCTCCTATTCCAGTCATGTAGCCCACGGATGAAGCGTAAAAGGCGTCATTAAGACTGGCATTGGTAGACTCATCGGCTTTACTTGGGGTCATGAAAAAGAAAACTCCGGCAGCGATACTCAAGGGCAAAAGAGTGGTCCATCGTCCTAGATAGTTAAAATCGATAGGGGCTTCTAAAAGTTCGGAAGGTTTTTCAGCTGATGAGCCCATAAATGTGAACTCGCCTTTGGGAATTCTCGTCGTCAAAGCGGTTCTAAAGCTGTGATAGAGACTTAAACTTCCCGCGGTAAAATAAACCTGCCAGGCAAGATCCCGATACCTATTGTCTGCAGTCACTCCTTTTGCCTGGGAAAGCAGGAGGGCCCCAGCCATCCCACCTCCGGTATAAAGGGCAGCTGGTTTTAATTGCCCTTCTATCCATTGGTCTGCCCCTGGAACTAAAAAAGAAAGTAAAGGGGGGACGATGAAGGCTCTTGGGGTCATGTCTCCGTTTGGGGGTTCAAAGTAGGGTTTTAAAACCTGCTCACGATCTTCGGGTAACTCATAAGGCTCGGCTTGAACCGGAATAGTGCCTAAAGACAGACTCCACACGATTCCCCAACTTAAAATTTTAAAGAGATGGGCTTTTGTGAGAAATTTCATGCTGGATTTTTAAAGTTTGATTAAGATGAGGGTGTTTATTATTTTCTCACAAATTTCCAAGGGTTGCACCGTGCTATTGTGAATCTCTTTTAAGCCTAGCCCACTTAAAAATGAACTTCCCTTTAAGCCCAATATTTGATTTATTCTTGAGACCTTATGAAAGAGACTCAACCCGTCATAGGTGGGATAGCCCCCGATTTCAAACTCAAAAAAGCCGATGGTTCTCTATTCCATTTGGGTGAAGCGTGCCGCGAAAAGCCGGTGATTATGGTTTTTTATCCAGGAGATTTTACTCCGGTCTGCACTAAACAGCTTTGCGAATATCAAGAAAACTTTGAAAAATTGGAAAAATGGAACGTTCAATTAGTGGGGCTCAGTAAAGACAATTCTGAAAAACATCAGTCCTTCACAAAGAAATATGGATTTTCATTTCCCTTGTTGACCGATGTCAAAAATGAAGTGGCTAAGGCTTATGGATGTACTTCCTCATTGATGTTCGGACTTGTAAGTCGAGCGATTTGCATCGTCGGAAAAGATCAAAAACTGCTTTATCGTCATGTTGAGGCGATTCCAGTCACACGTAGAAGTTCAGACGATATCGTGCAGGTACTTCAAGATTTAAAAAGTAAGGAACTTATTTAGACATTATGAACGCTCAGTTGGTTTTAGAAAATATCGGGGTCCGATTACCTAATCGTCTACTTTTTCAGGATGTGAATTGGACGCTTTATGAAGGTATGAGAGTTGCTTTGGCTGGAAGAAACGGCTCTGGCAAATCTACTCTTTTAAGAATTTTAGCTGGAAAAGCCGACTCCACAGAGGGAAAAAGAAATGTTGTGGGAGGAAAAAAACTTAGAGTAGGGTTTTTAGATCAGACGCTTCTTGAAAATGCAGTCACCGAAATACAAAAACACAAGGAAAAGAGCTTATCCCCTTTAAAGTATATTCAAAGCCACATGACTGTGGATGAAGATGATTTTTTTGATCCAGCAGAACAAGAGTGGGAAATTAGAAAGATCCTAAGTGGTCTAGGTTTTAGCCGAGAGTGGATGGACGGCCCGATGGGGCAACTCAGCGGAGGTTGGCTCCTTCGCATTTTTATCGCCAAAGCGCTTTTAGAAAAACCTGAAGTTTTGCTTCTCGACGAGCCCACCAACCATTTGGATATCTCTTCGATTCAATGGCTAGAGGAGTTTTTGGAAAAAGAGTACGAGGGTAGTTTGGTTTTGGTTACCCATGACGTAGCTTTACAAAAGAGGGTTACCGATTCTTTGGCTATTCTGCACGGAGGGCGTTTCTACTTTAGAACTCATCAAAAAGATTATTTAACTTTTAGAGAATCTTTAGGTGATGAAAAACGTCACTTGGAAAAAAACATCGAAGCTATTCAAAAGAAAATCGAAGAGAACATGGAGTTTGTCTACAAGTTTAGAGCTAAAGCTCAAACGGCGGCCCGTGCTCAACACAAATTAAAAATGGCTGAGGATTTAGAGGTTGAGAAAAACGAACTCAAAGACAGGTTGATGCGCATTGAAGGCTTTAATTACAGCCTAAATTTTAAATTTAGGCTTTCTGGAACTGGAGCCAAGTTTCCCCTCTCCTTAAAAAACATTTCATTTAGGTACAAAGAAGAACAACCGTGGATTCTCAAGAATATTTCTCTTGATATAAAGAGGGGTCAAAGGATAGCCATCATTGGGGACAATGGAGCTGGAAAAACAACACTGCTGAATGTTTTAGGGGAAAGACTAAAAGTCACTGAAGGGGAGCTTCTCAAAGGTCATGCTGTTGAGACCGGGTATTTCGGACAACATCAATTGGATGAATTGAGTCTTGAGAATACTGTCGTTGAAAACTTAAGAAGCAAAGCCCACGGTGTAGGTATCGAGGAGCTCAGAGGCTGGCTTGGGGCTTTTGGTTTTAGTGGTAACGATGAGATTGAAAAAAAAGCGAAGGTTTTAAGCGGAGGGGAGAAGGCTCGACTAGCGCTGCTCAGGATCTTAGTGACTCGCGTTAATCTGATTCTGCTCGATGAGCCCACCAACCATCTTGATATTGAGACTAAAGATCTCTTAAAAAAAGCTATCAAAGATTTTGAAGGAACTACTTTAATTGTATCCCATGATAGGGAGTTTTTGTCCGATGTAGCTGAGAGAATTTTATACCTTTCAAGTAATCATGTTCTGACGGACCATATTGGTGATTTAAATTCCTTCTTTGAAAAATACCCTGAGCTGGTTCGCCACTTTGAGGGAAAAGCTAAACCCTCCCAGGCGCCAACTTCGACTGTCGTAAAACCCGCCGAGACTAAACCGGTTTCCAAGCTGTCTTTCGAGGAAAGAAAAAAGCTAAAAAACCAGGTTAATTCTCTGGATAAAAAAGTTTCAGGCCTAGAGGCTGAAATGGAGAAGTTAGGGCGTGAAAAAGGGGAACTTCAAAACATGGCTTCAAGCACAACATTTTTAGAAAAACCGGCCGTAGAACAACAGTCTGTTCTCTCCAATTTAAGCGGTGTTGAAGCTAAGTTGAGGCAAGCGATGGGCGAATGGGAAAAATTGTCGACCGAATTAGAAGTCGCTCGAACTCGGTTCAACGAATCCTAAGCCACTTTTTTGGGGGGCTTTTCTTCTTCGCTTCTTTCTTCAAGATTGACGGTAAACTCTTCGTCCGATCTTCGAGGGGAAATTCCGTAAATAAATAAGGGAACACCTAAAGCTCCCCACCAAAGTTTAGAATAAATTCCCCAAAACATTAAAGCTAACCCTAAAATCATTGAAGTTAGTTTTAAGAAATAACTTGTTTTTGCCTTCATCACTTTCCTCCTTTGAACGTTAGTCAGTGCAGATGAGATGCCAAACTTAATTGCTGGGTCAGTTTGGTTTTGAATGGATAAGAAATTAGGCATCAGATCTGCATTTGGAATCAGAAGTTAATAGTTTTTCGGATGAAGAGAGGTGAACATGTCGAGAAAGAAAACTCATCAAGGTGTTGAAATGCGCAGCACCTGGGGAATGCGAGAAGAAAAAACAGGTCGAACCTGGTTAATTCTCATGAACCAAACTAGGGCCAGAGTCTATGAGTGGCGTCCTCAAAATGAGGATCTGGATCTGGTTAAAACGTGGGATTTTCCCGAGGGTAAAATGAAGGGGTCAGATTTGATTTCTGATCAACCCGGGCGAGTTTTTAGTTCCCAGACCTTTGCACGAGGAGGGCATCAGACGGGTGCCCCCAGGCATAGTTACAGCAGTAGAGAGAATCCTAAAACAAATGTTGAAGTAAGGTCGGTGAGAAAAGTAGTCGAGTGGATCGAAAAAAACAGGGAAACAAAAAAGGTGTCCGACCTGGTTTGCGTTGCCGAGCCAAGAATCATGGGGATTATCCAAAAACAGCTCGATAAAAAATATCACGATGATTTAACGAGAAAATGGGAGAAGGATTTTAGCTGGCTCGAGGAAGCAGAGTTACGTCAAAGGCTATTTACTTGGCTTACGGGTAAGCAGAGTTCTAAGAAGAGGGTGCTTCCTCGCCCCATTGGCGCCTCGGGTTTGACCGCTAAGGAGAAAAGATATGGAGCGTGAACTGATTTCGAAACGACAAATCAAGTGGCTCGTATTGATGACAGTGCTGTTTTTAGTGAGCTTGGGTATTTTCAGTCAGAGTTCCTCATTATTTAAATCCAATCCTGAAGTTTCTTACTCTGAAACAAAAGTGGAAACGATAAGTAGCGAGCGAGCTGCAAAGGAGGGGAAAGTAGAGATGGCAGTTGAAGAGTGGAACGAAAGACTTGAAAAGTTGAAAGCGGAAATAAGGGCCAGCACAATTCTATCGAAAAGGCGGAGCCATTTGAAAAAGATCTACCGTGAATTAGTAGCTGACCGAAGACTTCTTAAAAAGGATCTGCTTGATTTGCGAAGGGCCTCAGATAGCCAATGGAAACACCTAACCGATCACCTAGAGGCCGAACTCGATTTGATGAATCAAAAATTTAATGGCCGTTTGGCGGAGTGATTCTAAAAAAAGGGAAGGTTCGTGAGGAAAGTGCCAGGCACATGAGTTGCACATTGGGCCTGGCGTGGTACGTGAGCTAAGAAATAAAGGAACAAGTTCTAAGTGGGACTGGGCTAAGTTAAAGAAGCGGGCCCGCGAATATTTTGGTATCGAGGAGTTAAGACCCGGCCAAAAAGTGATTATTGAGACCGTTATGAAGGGCGGAAATGCTCTTGGTGTTATGCCGACTGGAGCTGGAAAATCCCTTTGTTATCAACTACCTGCGATATTTCTTCCTAAGGCTACAGTTGTAGTCACCCCTCTACTTTCATTAATGCACGACCAGACGGTGAAGCTTGAGGAGGCTGGAGTGGATGCTACCCATTTAGACTCTACTTTGACCTCTCGAGAAGAAAAGCAGGCCGTGAAAGATGTCAAAAATGGGCATAATGCGCTCGTTTACGTCACTCCTGAGAGATTGGAAAATCCAGAGTATTTGGAAGTTTTAAAAAAGGGTGGAGTCTCTTTGCTGGTGGTAGATGAAGCCCATTGTGTTTCCCAATGGGGCCATGATTTTCGTCCGGCCTTTCTCGCCATTAGAAAAGCCATTGAGGCCTTTGGAAATCCCCCTGTTCTAGCACTGACTGCGACCGCTACACCTGCTGTTGAGAAAGATATCTTAGAACAGTTGAATATTAAAAACGCAAAAGTGTGTCATACAGGAGTTGATCGCGAGAATTTAACTTTTGAAGTCTTCCGCACCGTAAATGCCGAGATGAAATTTCAAAGACTCACTACTTTGATTCATGATAACCCTGGTACAGGTATTGTTTATGTCAGCACTGTGAGATTAGCGAACGAGCTCCATGCCCAACTTTTAAAAGTGGGAATTATCGCCGGCAAGTATCACGGCAAGATGCGAATGAAAGATCGCGAAGCGGTTCAAGAAGATTTTATGGCGAACCGCTATAGAGTCATTGTAGCGACTAAAGCTTTCGGATTAGGTATCGACAAACCAGATGTTAGATTTGTGATCCATTACACGTTTCCAGATTCGGTAGAGAGTTATTACCAAGAAGCCGGCAGAGCCGGAAGAGATGGGAAAAAATCGGTAGCCGCTTTGCTTTATCGTTTAGAAGATAAAAGGGTTCATTCTTTTTTTCTTGGGGGCAAATATCCAAACCGTTCAGATGCCGCTCAGCTTTATTCGACATTAATTAAGCTTACTGAAGTTGGAGTTAAACCAACTCAATTGGAAGCTGTGATTGAGGCCTCTGGAATTGTGAAACGAAAAGTACAGGTTCTCATCGCCTACTTAGAAAAAGAAAAGATTATTCAAAACAAAAAAGGGATCTCCTTAAAGAAATTTTTTATCGATGGAAATGAGCTGGATAAATTTCTGACTCATTACGAAGAGCGGTTGGGACAAGATAAAGTTCGTATTCAAGAGATCATGAAGTACGGTCAGACCACTTTGTGTCGAGCACAGTTTTTTAGGGATTACTTCGGGGAAAAGCACGGAGAGATGTGCAAAAAGTGCGATAACTGCCGCGGTAAATTTTTAAATCCCAAACCAGCTTCCGATCAATGGACCCAGGAACAAGCATTAGCTTAGGAAAGGTGCTAGGAAAGGTGCCAGTCGACTTTTCACACCTTGTCCTGAGTTTTTAACCATCTAGTATGTTTTGAGGTGTGAAAAGTCGACTGGCACCTTTTACTTTTTAGCGAGCCATGTAGTCGCCGCCAGCTTTCACGTTGGTCCCTTGATAGACGCCGGAGACATCCACTTTAACGGCTCCTAGAACAGGAACCCCGACAAAGACGTGGGTTAATACTTTGAGGTCTTGAATGTCTTCTCTGTCGACATCTTGCGGGTTGATTAAAGTTGATAATAGATCCTTAAACAGATTGAGGTCACTCGGATCTTTCAGATCATAGAGGAGAACTTTATCACAATGAGGATAAAATTTTCCGTCGAGATTATTAGCATCGGCATAGCCTAAATGATCGGCTTTGAAGTATTGCCCTTCGTAGTGCCCTTTTTCTCTTAGGTTTTTTAAAAACTCTTCGGTGAAGTATTCTTGTTCTATTTGAGTCACTTTAGAGCCCTGGTATGGCCCCATCAAAGCCACATTAAACTTATAATCGATTTTGACCTGGTAAGCGGGCCCTTTACTTAGATCTTCTCCCGGTTTAGGAACTGACAATTTGATTGTCCCACTTTTTAGCATAGAGCTTGTGCGTTTAGGGTTGGTGTCAATTTTGTAATTAGCCGATTGTCCTAGTGGATCAATGGCAGCTTTGGAAGCTGTCGAGAATAAAAAGAGAAAACTCAATACTGAAAACTTAAGTTGTTTAGTCAATGTCATGATTCCTCCTGATTACGGAGAAATCATACCATACCTTGGGTTAGTGCCTCACTGTTATGAAGACAGTTCCAGTTTTTTGGGGATTGGCCGAGTCAAACACATTGAGGATGAGATTGGCGTCGCTGCCAAAAGAGGTCTCTGCATTGAGAACTACAGATGAAGAAACACCTGAAATAGAAGTAGAATGGGTGGTTCCATTTAGAAAATACGCAGCATTGGTGTTTGAGGGAACTATGGAAATACTGTAATTAGGAGTTCCACCAGAAATAGTTATCGTAGCCGAGTGGGTAGAGTTGGTGGAGTTTGAAACAGCATAAATTGTAGTAGCATCAGCAGTCACAGTTAAAAAGCCCCCCGAGGCACTATCTGGCTTATCCGGCGCATCACATTGCCCAATTCCCATCACGCAGACCGATTGACCGCAAGAGGCAAGAAACAAAACCGTTAACCCTACTAATATACTTTTGAATAACTGGGTCATCATAAGAAATATGTTACTCTTTTTTTCTTCACTGTACACTGTTCTATTTGCTAGGTTAGGGGCCTATGAACTGGCGTTTTATCTTTTCGGGTCTTTTTCTTCTTGTGTGTGGTTCCTTTATTGATAATAGCCGAGGTGTGCTTCTTCCGGTTTTCACTCAAGACTTTCATCTTTCTTATTCCCAGAGTAGTGGCGTTTTTATTGCGGGCAATATCGGTTCTATTATTGTAACTTTTTTACTTCTTCCTTTGTCCCATCGATTTTCAGAAAAAAAATTGGCTCTAGTTACTGGAGTTCTGGGGATCTTGGGATTGTTTTTGGGATCTCAAGTCACCCAATTTTCAACTCTCATGATTTTCGCCACTTTTCTAGGTGGGGCTCTGGCGGCCTACGGAGCTTTGAGCAATCTTTTCGTGATCAAGGGCACTGATTTAAAGTCCCGATCTAAGATGATGTGTGGGCTTCATATGATGTATGGGCTCACTAGCATTGTGGCCCCACTTTTGTGCAATATGTTTTTGTCTCGAGGTTTGAGTTGGGCCGGATGCTTAGCTTCGGTCTCTATATTATTAGTAGGGATGATGATTTTTGTCGGGGTTAAAATTCCAGAAGTTGCTCACAATGAGGAGGGTCCGAAACCCTCTTTAAAACTAGGAAGCCTTCAGCGTTGGGTAGTTTTTATTTTCTGTTTGTATATCACCGGCGAGGTCTTAAATTCGATGTGGTTGGTGACCTACTTAGTGGAGGCAAAATCTTTTTCGCTGGCTGTAAGCGCTCGATATTTAAGCGCTTTTTTTGTGATTATGACCTTGACCCGAGCCCTATGTTTTCTTTCTTTTCAGGAACGGCAAGAAAACAAACTTCTCCTCGGCTGTTTAATAGCCTCTTTGGCTTTGTTTGTCCTGGGCCATTTAGGGCCTGTTTGGGCTTTTCCTCTGGGGGGAGTTTTGGGTCCCTTTTTTCCCCTGTTTTTAGGGCGGGTCAGTCGAGTTTTTCACCAGCAATCGAAGACGATTACACTCTGGATCTTCGGGATGGGCTATGTGACGTTGGCTGTTTTTCATCTCACGGTAGGAAAACTTGCGATGAGTCTTGGAATGGAGCGAGCCTATTGGCTTCCCGGCCTTTTGATTTTGGGTACGATTTTGGCTTTTGGGGTCTATCTTAAGAAAGAAAGAGACTACCTAAAGGGTTTACAATAAAGCCTTTCAGTGTCATTCTTCGGGTCGTTTTTTAAGTGGGCTCGCGTGGCGGAATTGGTAGACGCAAGGGACTTAAAATCCCTCGGTCGCAAGGCCGTGCCAGTTCGATTCTGGCCGCGAGCACCAAAAAAATTACTTCCTCGGATAGCCTTTCGTAGGCGCTAATATGAAATCCAACAGACATTGGCAATTTAAAGCTCTCAAATCTCGATTGAGACGGAAACTGTTGCATATTTTTGGGCAAAAGGTGCGAGCGGTTTTGGTATCAGGAAAGGAGGGGTATTTTGTTGTTGATCCTGCAGACGCTCACGTAAGTCGACAGCTTCTTGAAAACGGCTCCTATAATCCAGTTGAAGTTAGTGAAATTTTAAAATTTATTGATTCAGAAACAAAAATATTAATTCTCGGGGGACACATTGGGACTTTAGTAGTTCCTTTAGCAAAAGTAGCTAAAGAGGTTTGTGTTGTAGAGGCAAATCCAGCGACTTTTGAGCTTTTAAATTTAAACATGAAGCTTAATAGCATTTCAAACGTTAGACTTTTTAATTTAGCAGCCAATGATAAACCAGGAAAATTGCAATTTCTGAACAATACGGAAAATAGCGGGGGTTCAAAAAGACTCCCCATAAATAAAAGAGCTAATTACTTTTATGACAACCCTCAAATCCTAGAGGTTCCAGCTGTTTCTCTAGACGATGTTTTTCCTAATGAAATTTTTGATGTTATTTTAATGGATATTGAGGGCTCTGAGTATTTTGCCATCAAAGGGATGCCCAATTTGATCAAAAGATGTCGTACATTTG
>Ga0136644_10003120_pt1 | contig 12435 bp, 12 predicted proteins | sample C_130820_EF_Meta_FD_94780 | JGI IMG/M metagenome (GOLD analysis project Ga0136644, IMG submission 94780) | Freshwater microbial communities from Lake Croche, Canada to study carbon cycling - C_130820_EF_MetaG (v2) (version 2) | ecosystem: Environmental > Aquatic > Freshwater > Lake | place... | reverse complement strand
GGTTGCAGGCGCTGTCCAAAAAACTTTGGATCAGGCCTGCAAAGAAGGTGATCCGCAAGCCTTGTTGCCGTCCATCATTGCGCTGATTGCCCAAAGAAAGCGCTAGCAAGAGACGAGGGTTTTTCCGAGGACAAGCAGCCCCTCTCTGGATGCGATACTGATCCGCTGTCTTTTTGGCTTGGTTCGTTTGGAAAGTCTGACATGTCTTCTGCGCATTTGCTTGATCGCTTCATTGGTGAACGTCTCCCGCGCTTTCGCAGCGATGCCGATCTGGCTGACTTTGAGTCCATACCTTATGACCAGCGGATTGCGACTTCAAGCACTTATGCGGCTTTACAGGCGGGTGCTGCTGTGGACCCTCAAGCACCTGCCATTCATTTTTTGCCCAAAGCCGATGCCGATCAAGACCCTGTCGTGATTTCGCATGGCCAGTTCATGGCTCGGGTCACTCAAGCGGCCAACCTTTTTCATGACTTGGGTGTCGGACCACACGACGTGGTGAGTTTTTTACTCCCTCTGCTGCCGCAGAGTTTTTATACTTTATTCGGCGCCCAAGCGGTAGGCATCGCCAATCCCGTCAATCCCTTGTTGGCACCGTATCAACTGGCAGAAATCCTGAGGGCTGCCAAGACCAAGGTGTTGGTGGTGTTGGGACCCGTGCCTGGCAGCGACATCTGGGACAAAGTCCAGCAAATCAAGGCGAAATTGCCCGATCTCACAGCCATTCTTGTGGTTCAGGGTGATGCCGATGAAAGCAACCAAGTATTGAACTTTGACGAACGTTTGGCGCACTACCCGAGTGACCGATTGGTCTGCGGCCGCGTGATTGAATCTGCCGATACCGCAGGCTATTTCCATACTGGCGGGACAACGGGCACGCCCAAGCTGGTCAGGCACACGCATGGCAACCAGGTTTATCAGGCGTGGGCTTTGCGCTTGACCATGCCGATTGAACCAGGCCGGTCCGTGTTGTTTGGTCTGCCCTTGTTTCATGTGGGCGGGGCCTTGACCCAAGGCTTGGCCATCTTGGCCAATGGCGGCTCGTTGGTTGTCCTCAGCCCTGCGGGTTGGCGCAACCCTGCTGCAGTCCAGAACGTGTGGCAATTGGTCGCGCGCTATCGCCCCACAATTTTTGGCGGTGTGCCCACGGTGCTGGCTGCAGCGGTGTCTGTGCCCATTGGACAAGCCGATGTCAGCAGCATCCAAATTGCATCGGGTGGCGGCTCCGCCATCCCAGTCGCTGTTTGCAAAGCCTACGCAGAGACATTGAATGTGCCTGTCTTGGAAGTGTTTGGCATGACCGAAACCTCCAGTGTCCATGTCATGAGCTACCCTGATCGTGCGGTCCGATTAGGCTCCGTCGGACACGCATTGCCTTACAGCAAGGTGCGTGTTGTCAAAGTCGATGCACAGGGACGATGGGTCGGCGAATGTGCCACCCACGAAATTGGTGTGGTTGCCATGTCAGGACCTGGCGTGTTCAATGGTTATCTGAGCGAACGCCACAACCAAGATGCTTTCGTCGAGCCGGGGTGGGTCAATTCGGGTGATTTGGGCCGATTAGATGATGAAGGGTATTTGTGGATCACCGGGCGTGCCAAAGACCTGATTATTCGCGGTGGACACAACATTGATCCCATGGCCATAGAGGAAGTCTTCTATCAACATCCGGCGGTGGCTTTGGCTGCCGTTGTCGGCCAACCTGATGCCTATGCCGGTGAGTTGCCCGTGGCCTATGTGCAATTGAAAGCGGGCGTGACGATAGACCGTGGTGAGTTGCTGGACTTTGTCAGACAACGAACACCCGAGCGCGCGGCGGTGCCTGTGCGTTTGACTTTCATAGAAGTCATGCCTTTGACGGGTGTTGGCAAAATTTTCAAACCTACTTTGCGCATGGATGCTGCACAACGGATGGTGAGCGACTTGCTGGCTGATTTGGCTCAGGATGGGACTTCATTTGACGTCAACGTGACGAGCCACGAGGTCCATGGTCAATGGATGACGGTAGCTATCCTCGGCGTGGACGGCTTGCAAAAGGAGGCGCTGAAGGTTCAGATCCAGTCGCGTCTTTCACCGCTGGTCTTGAAGCACCAATTGGTTTGAATGCGCTCACATGGATTTCTATGACCTTGACCCATTGGCATTGATTGGACATTGACGCATGCGTTTGATCAAAACAGACAAGCTGCTGGCCCGCAAAGACAAGCATATTGGTTGGATCATCTTCAACAATCCCGCACGCCACAATGCGGTTTCCTTGGACATGTGGGAGGGTCTGGCCACTGTCGCCCATGATTTCGCTGCAGATCCTGAAATCCGTGTGGTGATTGTTTGCGGTGCCGGAGACAAGGCCTTTGTCTCGGGTGCCGATATTTCCGAGTTTGCCGATCAGCGCGATTCGGCGCAGGCCAACCATCACTACGACGCAGTCGCGGCCAAAGGCATGCAAGCACTCAAGTGCCTCAACAAACCTACCATCGCCATGATTCAAGGCTACTGCATAGGCGGCGGTGTGGCACTGGCTTTGAACTGCGATATCCGTATTGCGGCCGACATTTCAAAATTCGCAGTGCCCGCTGCCAAGCTGGGTTTGGGCTATGAATTTGAAGGTGTTCGTCAATTGGTGGATGTTGTCGGCCCCTCGTTTGCGCAAGAAATTTTCTTCACTGCCAGGCAATTCACGGCCCCAGAAGCGCTGGCCATGGGCCTGATCAATCGAATGGTCACTACCGAAGAGCTGCTGACCTTTGTTCAGAATTATGCCGACATGATTTCGGTGAATGCGCCCATGACGATGGCTTCGATCAAAACCATTGTGGGTGAAATTGTCAAAGACGAATCGCTGCGAAATGTTGCCCTGTGCGATCAAGTGGTGGCCTCATGCTTCAACAGTGAAGACTTCAAGGAAGGCCGAACGGCCTTCATGGCCAAGCGAAAACCTGTATTCCAGGGCCGTTGAGCTTTTTCTACTCATCCCATTCAAAGAAAGAACATTCCATGCCTCTGCCCCTGTCTGGTATCCGCGTCCTGGATTTGACCAATGTGCTGGCAGGTCCTTATTGCAGCATGGTGCTGGGTGACATGGGGGCGGACGTCATCAAACTGGAAAATGCCGACAAGGGGGATACGTCCCGTAATTTTGAGCCCCAAGTCAACGGCGAATCCTATTGCTTTGCCGTACTCAACCGCAACAAAAAAAGCATTGCCTTGAATTTGAAAGACCCTGCAGCACTGGAAGTGGCCCTCCAATTGGCAGCACAAGCCGACATCGTGATGGAAAATTTCAGGCCTGGTGTGGTCCAACGCATGGGCTTAGGTTACGAGGTCGTCAAAGCGCTCAACCCGGGCGTCATTTACGCTTCCTTGTCAGGATTCGGCCAAACCGGACCTTACGGGAAAAAAGGTGGCTTTGACATCGTTGCTCAAGGCATGTCGGGCATCATGATGATGACTGGAGAGCCAGGTGGCCGACCTGCCAAGGTGGGTATTGCCATGAACGACATAGCCAGTGGGGTGACCGCTTTGTCCGGCATTTTGGGGGCTTTGATTGGCAAGCTGAGGTTCGGCGATGGCCAATACCTGGAGACTTCTTTGTTGGAAGCCGGCTTGGCTTGGACACCTTGGGAATTTGGTGCATATTTTGGCGCTGGTGAAATTCCAACGGCCACAGGTACGCGCCATCGTCGATCGGCCCCTTACCAAGCCTACCGAAGTTCGGATGGCTATGTGACTGTGGGTGCGGGCTCGGCCAAGTTATGGGTGGCTTTTTGTGAGCAAGTCATTGAACAACCTGAATGGCCTTCGAATCCGGACTACAAAACCCAAGCCTTGCGCACCCACAATGCCAATGCGCTTGAACGCGATATCGAGGCCATTTTGACGCTCAACACAACGGCCCATTGGGTTGAGAAACTGGATGCGGCGGGCGTGCCCGGCGGGCCGGTTTTTGGTTATGAGCAAATCATGCATGACCCGCACATTGCGTCACGCAAGATGGTTCACGACATCGCGCACCCGATCATTGGCAACATGAAAACGATCGGCTTGCCCATCAAATCCAGCGGAGAACTCAACACCATTCGCATGCCAGCGCCCTGGTTGGGTCAGCACACCGATGAGGTGTTGCAGCAACTGGGTTACACATCTGAGCAGATCGAGGCGATGTTTGCTCAAGGTGCGGTATCCAATCAATACCGAGAAAAGCTCCCGCGCTAAGGTGTTGCGGCTTCAGCTCATTTGGGTTTTTTGGCTGACATTGCAGCTTCAAGTTGCGCCCATTTGTTCAGTTCGTCTTGGGTGAATTTACCGAATTGATCTGCACTGAGCTTTGCGGGTTCAGCACCGGCAGCCAACATAGTTTTTTCGATCTGGGGATCTGCCAATGCCGTGTTGATATCCTGGTTCAATTTGTTAATCACTGACCTTGGCGTTGCCGCTGGCGCCAACAGGCCAAACCATCCAACCGCAGCATAGTTGGGGGTTCCAGCCTCGGCAATGGTGGGTAACTCGGGGTTCGATTTGGATCGTTCGGCGCTGGTGACGGCCAGGGCCAGTAACTTGCCTGCTTTGACATGGGATGACACAGTTTGCCCGGGTGCGAACATCACATCGATCGTGCCACCCAATAAATCAGTGACGGCTTGTCCGGTGCCCTTGTAAGGTACGTGCAACATGTTCACGCCGGTCGCTTGCTTGAATAATTCGACGGTGAGGTGTGAAGCTGAACCATCGCCAGAGGAGCCAAAACTCAATTTACCCGGCTCGGCTTTGGCTTTGCTGACGAACTCGCGCATGGTCTTGACATTCAGTTTGGGACTGACTGCGACCACATAAGGCGCGGCTGAGACCAAGGCAACCGGTGCAAATTGATGGGCGTTTTCTTTGGTCAATGAGGCCGTTGAGCTCATCATCAGGGTGTAGCCATCAGGCGATGCTTTGGCCACATAGGCAGCGCCAATGTGGCCGCTGGCGCCCGGTTTATTTTCAACAATGACTTGCTGTTTCCAAACTGTGCTCAAGTGAGAGGCCAGTATGCGCGCCAAGGTGTCCGCACCACCCGCCGGTGGAAAAGGCACGATGAAAGTCACTTGCTTGTTGGGAAAGTCACTTGCTGCTGCAGGTGACGATTGAGCGAAAGCATGGGCACAGGCCATTAGACCCATCGCCAAGATCAGGGTGTTACGTTCAATCATGGTAGTCAAACAAAGTCAATTAGCGGGGGCAACAATGGTGTTGCGTAAAACCATGGCGGGATGTTCGAAGGCGCACTCCACGGTATCGCCGTGCTTCAAATACAAATCGGCCGCGTTGGGCTTTCCAACGGCAACCCCACCGGGTGCACCTGTAGAAAACATATCTCCGGGCATCAAAGGCACCAGGCGTGAGAAGTGTTCAATGATGCGCGGTAACTTCCAAATTTGGTCGCTGGTGTTGACCCGCATCCGCTGTTCACCGTTGACGCTGCAAGTGACCCAGATGTCGTAAGGATCAGAAACCTCGTCCATTGTGATGATGTAGGGCCCCAATGGGCCAAAGCCCGGCGCGTTCTTGGCAGTCCAAAAGCGCGAACCTGAGGCGACTTCTCTTTTTTGAGTGTCGCGGCAGGTCAAATCGTTCAATATCGTGATACCGGCTACATGATCAAATGCATGTTCAGCTTGGACTTGGTAGGCCGCTTTGCCAATCACAAAGACAAGCTCAGGCTCGTAATCGAGGTTGGTGACTGACGCTGGACGCACAACGTTGGTGTTGTGACCCGTGAGGCAATCATTCAACTTGATGAAACCCGTGGGTTCTTCAGGCAGTTCTTTGATGAGATCTGTTCGCTTCAACTCTTCGAGATGGGTGCGGTAGTTTTTGCCGACACATAAAAATTTGTTTGCGTCCTGAATCGGAGGTAAAAAATCAACGCTGGACAATGCGTGCAGGGCTGAAGCTAAAGCCACCTCATGGTTCATGGCGTGCGCCAGCAGACTTCGGGCTCTGGCCATACCCTCCGGGCCGGCAGCTAGCAAATCTTTCATAGACCCTGGAAAGGCCGGGGCTTGTTGGTCGAATAACTGGGCTGCAGCCTGGAGGTCTAACAACGCGTTGCCACACAAGACGCCCGTGCGCTGTTGCGCAGGCGATGTGTGTGCCGAAAATGATGCCAAACGCATTGAAAATTCCTTGTGAAAGTTGAGAAGATAGAAATGAGTTGCCGACTCAAGCAGGTGGCAGACTTGACATTGACATTGATGCTGGTGATTGGGATCAGCTGTCCATGGTGATTTTCGCCCGCCGAATCACTTCGCCCCATTTGATGTAATCCAAGCGCATTTGCTCCCCAATTTGCGCCAGTGGCATCGAGCCGATTTCTTCGACGCCGGTTTTACGCAAGGCCGCCAAAACTTCAGGATCATCTAATGTGGCCCGAAAGACGGAGCGCAATCGATCCAAGGCTTCAGGCGGGGTTCCCGCATTGGTGACAAAGCAGTTCCATGGCTTTTCGTCGAACCCTTCAAACCCTTGCTCGGCAATGGTAGGAACGTCGGGTAAAGCGCTGGATCTTTTGGCCGTAGAAACACCCAAGGCGCGAATACGCCCTGTTTGCAAATGGGGCACAGCAGGCCCCAAAGTCGAAACGGCCAAATCCACCTGGCCGCCAACCAAGTCGGCCATGTACTGGGCTGCGCCTTTGTAGGGAACATGGTTGATGGCAATGCCTGCCCGTATTTTGAAAAATTCGGCGATCAAATGGTGAGGCGAACCCACGCCGGCGCTGGCGCAATTGAGTTTGCCCGAATTGGCTTTGGCATAGGCCACCAGTTCTTGCAGATTTTTAGCAGGAACTGAGGGGTGCGCCACCAAGGCCATCGGCAAAGCCCCGAGGTGAACAATGGGCGTGAACGATTTAAGCGGGTCATAAGAGACCTTGCGCATGTTGGGAACATAGGCAAATGCAGTGCTGTCGATCAAGTGAATCGTGTACCCATCTGCCGGAGCCTTGGCGGCGGCATCGGCACCTATGGTGGTGCTACCGCCCGGCTTGTAATCAAACACAATCGGCTGCCCCAGTATTTTTTCTGCTTTGCCACAAACAATACGTGCCCACTGATCCGCGCCACCCCCCGTGGGGTAAGGCATGATCAGTTTGATCGGTTTGTCCGGAAAGCCTGCTGCCCAGACGGGTGCCCCCAAGCTGGAGCTCAGGCCTGCAAACTGAATCAAATGTCTTCTCTGGATCATTGCGAAGTCTCCTGTAGAAAAGGCTTGATCAATCCGCCTTGGCGCCCGAGCTTTTGACGACGGCGGCCCATTTGGGCACTTCGGCCCTTAGAAAGCTGCCAAATTCGGTCGTGCTGTTGTGTGTACTGGACATGCCCAGTTGGGCAAATTTTTCGACGACATCCGAGGACTCCATAGCGCGGTTCAGTGCCGCATTGAGTTTTTCGATCACAGCAGCAGGGGTGCCGACAGGCGCAAAGAAGCCAAACCAAGTGTAGTCATCAAACTCTTTGTAGCCGAACTCGGTGATGGATGGCACATCGGGCAGCAAAGGGGACCGGTTGGCGCTGGTGACGGCCAAAGCCTTGAGTTTGCCCGCTTTGATCATCGGGACCGCAGGCGGCATGGAGGTCGACGCTATTTGCGTGTGACCGGCCACCACTGCATTAATGGCCGCAGCAGGTTGGTAGGGCACATGCACAATGTCAATTTTGGCGGCCGACTTGAGACGCTCCATGGATAAATGCGTGGTGGTTCCGATGCCTGAAGAGGCGTAATTGAAGGGGGATTTCTTGGCCGCTTCCACTAATTCCGGCAAGGTTTTGACGGGCACGGTCGGGTTGACCGTGAAGATGTTGGGCGTTTTGGGTCCCAGCGCCACCGGCAAAAAGTCCTTGATGGCGTCGTAGCCTGCCTCTGCATACAGCGAGGGATTGACCGCAAAGGCCACACTGTGAACCAAAATCGTGTAGCCATCGGGCGCAGCCCGTTTGACCTGGTTAGAAGCAATATTGCCGCCAGCGCCGCCTTTGTTTTCGACAATGAAATTACCACCCGTGAGTTCGGACAGTTTTTGAGTCAACGACCGGGCAACGATGTCGGTGGAGGCGCCAGGCGCAAATGCCACCACCAAGGTCACGGGCTTGGCCTTGGGCCATTCGGTTTGAGCGCGGGCATCCAGCCCGATGCAGGCCATCACCAACGCGGCGAGTCCTGCTGCTTGAACCGCTTTCAATTTGATCATGATGGGGTCTCTTTTGATGGGGTCTGTCTTTTTGAATCAGGACTGCTTGACCAATTGGAAGTCGAATTGGACTTCATAAAAAGGGGCCTCCAGGCCATAGCGATGGGCAATTTCCGTATTGCTGGATGTGACAAAAGGCACGATCAAACCTTCTCGGACACCGAATACGGTGTCGTTGTCAATGTAGTCAGAGCCTTGCGGAAACAATTCCGTGACCAAGCCAATGTAGCCCGGTGCACTGACGATCAAATGGTAGTGAGCGGGCCGCCAGATGCTGCGTTGACTGGCTGCCAACAAAGCGCCCACAGGGCCATCTGTCGGCACGGTGTAAGGGTGAGGCCGAATGGTCAGTAAATTGAAACTGCCATCGGCCTCACATTTGATTTTGCAGCGCAAATTGTGCGGGTCTTGGGCTGCGTCTTGGGCAGGGTACAAACCATTGTCTGCGTTTTGCCAAAAGTCAATTTCGGCGTGGGCAACCGCTTGGCCTTGTGTGTCCAGGACACGGCCATGGAACCAGGTTCTTTCGCCGGGTTGATCACCGGCCAAGTCGACGCCATTCGGCTTCAATTGAGAGTCGTGGTTGTGAAAAGGCCCTAAGACGCTGCTGGAGGTACCCCCTACAGGTTGAGAAACAATGTCCACGATGGATGAAATACCCAAAATATCAGATACCAGACTGAATTCATTTCGCTCTGAGTCGGTGATGGCGGCACTTTTCGTCAGAAATTCCAAGCCATGCATCCATTCCTCTTTGGTGAGTTGGGACTCGGAGACAAATGCGTGGAGATGCTTGACCAACAGCGCCATGACTTGTGCAAGACGAGGGTCTGAAGCATTGGCAAAACTGCCCATGGCAGCGTGGGTAACGGGATGGAGTGTCATCTTGATCAGGGGAAGTTGAGCAGGGGAAGTTGAGTCTGTCACGCATATTAGGCGATCCACTGCAACTTTTTGGAACGGGGGGTCCTACCCACGGGTTTGTACTGATCTGACCATTGGTTTTCAAAGGTCTTGAGACCCGAAACTTAGCTGCCGATGTTGCAGTCGTTGCGCAGCAAGGCCAGGGCATCATGCAGCTTGTAGTCTCGGTCGCTTTGCAGTGTGGCTTGCGCATCCTCTATGAAATGATTCCACAAAGTAAGGTAATCGGTTTGGTATTGAATTGGGGCGTGGTCCTGGATAAATTGACTTGCCAAACTGGGTTGCAAGCCCGATTTTCTGATTTTGCGAATCAGGGCCGATGCGGATTTTTCAGTCAGCAAAGTTTTGCCTGAAACACCGGCGGCAACGCACAAGAACAAGGTCAGCAATGAACTGTCGTCGCTATGGCCTTTGGTGACCTTGTTCCAAAGGGCGCTGGCTTCGCGGTCAAAGTGATCGACCTGCGCCAGGCTGTCTTCAATCCAGAAATACCGACCCACAAAAGCGGGTGTTTGGTTGAATAACTTTTGCGGTGTGAGGGCGTCGTCCAGAATTTTGGGTAAATCCATTTCCACGGCCTCAAGTACCTGTTTCGCAATGAGTTTGTATTCAAGAGGCAATGCCTTGGGCACATTCAGTTGAAGGGGCTTGGCCGCATTCTTTTTCCGCAAAGCAGCGATCAGTTGCTGGAAGGCCACCCAATCCGGCATTTTGGCGCTTGAAGTCTGACGCACCAAAAGGGCGGTGCGAATCACCGCCTCGGCATCGGGGCCCGCGTCATGCAGTTCATCTGCATCCAGGCCCAAACTGTCCGCAAACCACTGGGCTGCATCAATAAGCAGCACAACAGCTTGGCGTTTGGCTAATTCAGATTGGTATTCGGCCAAACTGCACAGGGACCATTTTGCCAATTGGGGAATGTGCTTGTCACTGAAGCCGCCAAGCTCATTCATGCCAAAGTGGCTGTTTTGCGGCATGGCGATCAAGGCTTTGAGCATGTCTGAAGCGGCTTTGGAACGGGACATGAAACTGTGCTCGCGGAGCAACTTGGCCGCTGTAGACAAATCACCTTGACTTTCATGCTCCAAATTCAGACTGACCATGTTGATGATGCGGTCGCGGGATTTTTCCAGCTCAGGTCGCAAAAACTCACTGCCAAAATACCGGGCAATTTGAACCATGCCTTTGGGGGCATCGTTTTGAATACTGTCGAGTTTGGCGGCGTCCAGGATGCCGTGTTGGATGCCAAACAACAATACTTTTTCAAAAAAAGTACGGTTGTCAAAAAGCGCGATAGAACTGGCGCCTTGAGGGTCTGTGGTTTCGAAGGGTCCGCTCATGGCGCTCAAATGGCCGACTCTTCGTCCGGCTCGATGGCGGCTTGTGTGATCTTGCCGCGGTCCGTGGCACTGGTTTCTATTTTTCCGTCGTCATCGCTGGCATCTTCGTCTTCCAAGAGACCCAGATCATGCGCCCTGGCTTTGGCACGTAAAACCAAGAGCATTTCTACAAATAAATCAGGGCATTTGTAGCGCAATGTCCAAGCCATTTGCATCCAGTCCTGGTCGGCGACTTCGTCTTCATCGAGTTTGGGTTTGGCGTGCGCTGAAGAAAACAGGGCGTTTTCAGACAGCATGCGGCCATCGTCTTCAACCGCGTCAAACACCCCTGTGCATGCAAAGGCTTCAACCCGGCTCCATTTTTCGGAAAAGTAGTCAGCCAATGCCTCGGAGCCGCCTTCAAGGTCTCCAATGTGGGTCAAGAACTCCACAGGGTCCGCATCTTCTCTGAAAATGATGGCGTTCATCATGCCGCGCAAATGGGTTCGTGACAGGTCTTTGTACTGCTTTTCAATCACCACGGCCCGTGCAAATTGCGCGGGGGTGACCAGCAAATTGATGACCGATTCCTTCGAGTTGTCGTACTCCCTGATGACAGCCAGCATGTCTTTGGCTGGAAGTTGTTCAAGCACCACCATCAACGCCCTGTCACCTTGTTCGTCAGCGAGTTCGACCAGGGCGGCCTCGGCCGCCACAATGTCGCCCGAAGCGATCAGGCTTTGCGTTTTGGCGATCAATGCAATCGCATTGGCATTCGAGTCGTTATTCATCATCTATCCTTACGGTCAAAGCCTTGTGCGGCCAGCCAGTCGTTGCCGGCCTCTTCCCGGGCGCGGGCGTCGGCTTCATCACCATCTTCGGCAGTGTTGTCGCGGTGATCATCATCGCCATCGCCACGGGCGGTGTTATTGCCGTGCTCGTCATGGTCATTGTCGTCTTTGTGGGCTGCGGGACGGTTGTCTGCGCTCAGGGGTTTGTTGTGCATGTATTCGAGTGCGGCGGCCACGCCCATGAACCATTCGCCCATGGGTTCTTGCAAAATTGTCGCCACCAAGGGTTGCGCCCAAGCTTCTATTTTCAAGGCGTGTTGCAACTGACTCCAAGCCAACAAGGCATCTTCGTTGCGGGTCAAAAAATGATCCATCACGGTCGGCACCGTGAACTTGAAAGCCTGGTGCAGCACGACAGCCACCATCTCAGGATTCAAGTCCATCAACTGCAACAAGAAACCCAACTCCTGGCGTTTTTCGTCCAATCTTTTGCGCAGCACGTTGCGACCTTCGGAATCGAAAGTCAAATCATCCAGTTCGGCTTGGTAGGCGCTGCGAAGTTCAAGGAAAAAAGAGGAAATATGCATCAGTTCGAATCTCAGTGGCCCTGCGCGCGCAGGGGAGCAAAGTAGGCGGTCCATATTTCGCGCGCGGTTTGCGCGGGGTCGTCCAGCAAATTGCGTCGGCGGTTGTCGTCGTAGGCTTGACGTTTGGCGCCGTCCGATAGCACGTCATAAGCCTCTTGCACTTCGCGAAATCGCGCGGGGGCATCAGGGGCCGTGTTGCGATCAGGGTGAAATTGCGAGGCTTTTTGCCGAAACGCTTTTTTGATGTCCGCCAAGCTGGCATCACTTTGCAGCCCCAGAGCGGCGTAATGTTCCGACTTGTGATCAGTCTTTTGTTCAGTCTTTCGCTCTGTCATTCCCACGCTTTCAATTCAGTATTTTAGTCTGTTGCTGTGGGCATGCCCGCAGCAACAGACTTGCCATGGCCACTCAGTTGCAAAACCCCGTCCTCCAAACGGCCCCAGCGCAGATTGAGCATGTCAGCCAAGTAGTTTTGGTGGACCCGCCACGGCCCGCGATCGCCTTGTTTGGGCAACACAGAAGCCGCGCGTTGCACATAACCCGATGAAAAATCAAAATACGGCTGCGCTTGCGCAAGGGGGTCT
>Ga0136644_10003119_pt1 | contig 12438 bp, 12 predicted proteins | sample C_130820_EF_Meta_FD_94780 | JGI IMG/M metagenome (GOLD analysis project Ga0136644, IMG submission 94780) | Freshwater microbial communities from Lake Croche, Canada to study carbon cycling - C_130820_EF_MetaG (v2) (version 2) | ecosystem: Environmental > Aquatic > Freshwater > Lake | place... | reverse complement strand
GCTATCACCCCATCCGGGCCGCGTCAAAGCCGAAATCATCGATGTCGACAAGGTCTCGGCCACCGATGGTTCGGCCGGACGGCTGGAAAAACAGATCCACGAGCTGCTCTTTGCTGAAACAGACCCTGCGGAGGCGCATTGATGAGCGATCCCCATTCCGTGGCGCCGACCCGCATCATCATGCGGGACAATCACGCCCCGTTGACCCACCCTGCCGAAGAAAAACTGGGGTTCCTGACCACGTTGTGGGACGACGGGTTTGTCCGCAAGGCGGTGATCCTGGTCGTGCTGGCCCTCATCTGGGAGGCCTATGGCCGGATTTTGAACAATCCTTTGCTGTTTCCCACCTTCAGTGAAACCATGCAGGCGATGGTTGAGCGGATCCAGGACGGCACCCTGCCCGCCCGCGCCTGGGCCTCGATCCAGGTTCTGCTGATGGGCTACGGGGTCGGCGTGGTGATGGCAGGCAGCCTGACCATTCTGGCAATCAATACCCGTCTGGGCTCGGATTTTCTCGAAACCATGACCGGCATGTTCTCGCCGCTTCCCGCCATCGCGCTGCTGCCGCTGGCGCTGATCTGGTTCGGATTGGGCCATGGCTCGCTGGTGTTCATTCTGGTTCATTCGGTGTTGTGGCCTGTCGCCCTCAACACCCATTCCGGTTTCCGCTCGGTCTCGCAGACCTTGCGGATGGTCGGCCGCAATTACGGATTGAAGGGCTTTGCCTATATTTTCAAAATCCTGATCCCTGCGGCCTTTCCCTCGATCCTGACCGGTCTGAAAATCGGCTGGGCCTTTGCCTGGCGCACGCTGGTGGCGGCCGAACTGGTATTTGGGGTGTCATCGGGCAAAGGCGGGCTGGGCTGGTTCATTTTCGAGAACCGCAATCTGCTGGAAATCCCCAATGTCTTTGCCGGATTGCTGACCGTCATCGTGATCGGACTGATTGTCGAAAACCTGATTTTCAGAACTGTCGAACGCAAAACCGTCATGAAATGGGGCTTGCAAAGCTAAAGCGCCGATCACTCTTTTTCCACTCATCAATCGAGGCATTCCATGCGTATCAAACCAGACAATCTCCGTTCGGCCCGTTGGTTCGGCCCTGACGATTTCCGCTCGTTCGGCCACCGCTCGCGCATGAACCAGATGGGCTATACAGCCGAGGAATATGCCGGCAAGCCGGTGATTGCGATCATCAATACCTGGTCGGATTTCAACCAGTGCCATGCCCATTTCAAGCAGCGCGTCGATGATGTGAAGCGCGGCATTTTGCAGGCTGGCGGGTTTCCGGTCGAATTGCCCGCCATTTCGCTGTCGGAAAGCACCGTCAAGCCGACCACCATGCTCTACCGCAATTTCCTGGCGATGGAGACCGAAGAGCTGATCCGGTCGCAACCGGTCGATGGTGTGGTGCTGATGGGCGGCTGCGACAAGACAACGCCCGGCCTGTTGCTGGGCGCGACCAGCGCGGGCGTGCCTGCCATCTTTGTGCCTGCAGGCCCGATGCTGCGCGGCAACTGGCACGGCAAGGTGTTGGGCTCGGGCTCGGATGCCTTCAAATATTGGGACGAGCGGCGCGCCGGCAATATCTCGCAAAAGGATTGGGGCGAGATGGAAGTCGGCATTGCCCGCTCCTATGGCGTCTGCATGACCATGGGCACGGCGTCGACCATGACGGCGCTGGCTGACGCGCTCGGCATGACTCTGCCGGGCACCTCTTCGATCCCTGCCGCCGATTCCAACCATATCCGCATGTGCTCGGCCGCAGGCCGCCGCATCGTCGACATGGTGTGGGAAGATCTGACCCCCGCCAAGATCCAGACCGAAGCCGCCTTCCGCAATGCGATTGTGGTGGCCATGGCGATGGGCTGTTCGACCAATGCCGTGATCCATCTCCTGGCCATGGCCAAGCGGGCCGGTCATGCCATCGGCCTGCCGGATTTCGATGCCGCCAGCCGCATTGTGCCGGTGATCGCCAATGTCAGACCCTCGGGCGACCAGTATCTGATGGAAGATTTCTATTATGCCGGCGGTCTGCTCGGCTTGATGACGCGTCTGGTCAAATTCCTCGATCTCGGCCAGATCAATGCCTCCGGCAAAACATGGGCCGAGAGCCTCGAAGGCGCGCAGATTTTCAATGATGATGTGATCCGCACACTCGACAATGCCATCTATCAGGAAGGCGCGCTGGCGGTTCTCAAAGGCAATCTGGCCCCTGACGGCTGTGTGATGAAGCCGTCAGCCGCCGCGCCGCATCTGCTCAAACATTCCGGCCCCGCGCTGGTGTTCGATGATTATCCCGCGCTCAAGGCCGCTGTCGACCGCGATGACCTCGATGTCACCCCCGATCACGTGCTGGTCCTGCGCAATGCCGGTCCTTTGGGCGGACCCGGCATGCCCGAATGGGGCATGTTGCCGATCCCGAAAAAGCTGATCAAGCAGGGAGTGCGCGATATGCTGCGCATTTCCGATGCGCGGATGAGCGGCACCTCCTACGGCGCCTGCATCCTGCATGTGGCCCCAGAATCCTATGTCGGCGGTCCGCTGGCCCTGGTGCAGACCGGCGATATCATCAGCGTCGATGTGGTGGCACGCACTCTCAATCTGGATGTGCCGGAGGAGGAACTGGCTCGCCGCCGCGCGGCCCTGAAGCCACCGAAAGTCCATTACGAGCGCGGCTATGGCTGGATGTTCTCCCGCCACATCAAGCAGGCGGATCAGGGCTGCGATTTCGACTTCCTTGAAACCGATTTTGGCGCACCGGTCTCCGAACCGGTCATCTTCTGAACGGATAACCCCATGCTCGACACACAGACACGCGACCAACTCAAGACCGTCAGCACCGCCACCCTGTGCACCGCTCTGTTCAAACGCGGCTTGCGCAACCAGTTCATCCAGAACGTGCATCCGGTCGGCCAGAGCCAGACCGAAAACATGGTGGGTGAGGCCTTCACCCTGCGCTATATCCCGGCGCGCGAGGATTTGAACCCGATCACGGTGTTCCAGAACCACGCCCATCCGCAACGCAAGGCGGTGGAAGATTGCCCGCCCGGCGCGGTGATGGTGATCGACAGCCGCAAGGATGCCCGCGCCGCCTCGGCCGGCTCCATCCTTGTCAGCCGTCTGATGGTGCGCGGCGTGGCCGGCATTGTCACCGATGGCGGTTTCCGCGACAGCCCCGAAATCGGCGCTCTGGCGATCCCCGCCTATCACCAGCGTCCCTCAGCACCCACCAACCTGACCATCCATCAGGCGCTCGACATCAATGTGCCGATCGGTTGCGGCGATGTTGCAGTATTCCCCGGTGATGTGATGGTCGGCGACAAGGAAGGCGTGGTGGTCATTCCCGCCGGAATCGCCGGCGAGATCGCTGCGGAAGCCGTGGAAATGACCGCCTTCGAGGATTTCGTGACCGAAGAAGTCCTCAAAGGCCGCTCGATCCTCGGCCTCTATCCGCCGACGCAGGAGCAGAGCAAGCTGGATTTCGAGGCATGGCGCAAAGCCAACAAACGCTAAGTGAAAAAGCCTCAACAAGAGGCATCAGAAAAGCAAAAGCCCCGCTGGCGACAGCGGGCCTTTTTATGAAGCACCCATTAGGTTTTAGCCCTGCTGGCGCTTATTCCAGTAATAGCTTGCCGTGCCGACAATGCCGCGGCGGAAGGTCATGACGCACAGCACAAAGATCGCGCCTTGCACCACCAGCACCCAGGAGCCAAGCTCGGCCAGATAGTTTTCCATCGAGACGATCACGAAGGCCCCGACCGCCGGACCGAAAATCGTGCCTACGCCACCCAGCAGGGTCATCAGCACCACTTCGCCCGACATTTGCCATGTGACATCGGTCAGGCTGGCCAGTTGGAACACCAATGCCTTGATCGAGCCCGCAAGCCCTGCCAGGGTCGCCGACAGGATGAAAGCCGCCAGTTTGTATTGTTCTGCCTTGTAGCCCAGCGAGATGGCACGCGCCTCGTTCTCGCGGACCGCCCGCAGCACCTGACCGAAGGGCGAATGGATGATACGGTGGATCATCACAAATGCCACAAAGAACACCACCGCGACAAACACATACATCGCCATATCGGACTTGAGGCTGATCAGCCCGAACAGGGATCCGCGCGGCACCGACTGGATGCCGTCCTCGCCACCGGTGAATTTCGCCTGCAGACAGAAGAAAAACACCATCTGGGCAAAGGCCAGCGTGATATTGGCAAAATAGATGCCGCGCGAGCGGATCGTTAACATGCCGATCACCGCGCCAAGTGCCATGGCGACCAGCGTACCGAAGGCAATCGCCAGTTCGGGCGTCAGCCCCCAGACCTTGGCGGCATGGGCCGAAGAATAGCTCGCCATGCCCAAAAAGGCCGCATGGCCGAAACTCAGCAGGCCGGTAAAGCCCAGCAGGATGTTAAAGGCGCAGGCAAACAGCGCAAAGCACAGCGCCTTCATCAGAAAGACCGGATAGATCAAAGACGGACCGATGATCAGGCACACGGCCAGTGCGATGAACGGAACCACGCTCGTGGTGCCGTTGACGGGCGATGCCTCGGAATGGGACACAGGTTGCGTGCTCATCTCAGGAGCTCCTCCCGAACAGGCCGGTTGGGCGGATCAGCAAAACGATCGCCATAATCACAAAAATCACGGTACTCGAGGCTTCCGGATAGAAGACCTTGGTCAGCCCTTCGGCCACGCCCAAAGCGAAGCCGGTAATGATCGACCCCAGAATGGACCCCATTCCGCCGATCACCACCACCGCAAACACCACAATGATGATATTGGATCCCATCAGGGGATTGACCTGGTAGATGGGCGCGGCCAGCACACCCGCCAAAGCCGCCAGACCCACGCCGAAACCATAGGTCAGCGTGATCATGCGCGAGACATTGATGCCGAAAGCCTGCACCAGCGCCGGATTCTCTGTTGCTGCACGCAGATAGGAGCCAAGTCGGGTGTGTTCGATCGCGTACCAGGTGCCAAGGCAGACAACGAGAGAGAAACTGATCACCCATGCGCGGTAGTTGGGCAGGAACATGAAACCGAGATTGGTGCCACCCGTCAATTCGGCAGGGGGACGATAGGGCAGACCGGAAGAGCCGAATTTCTGGCGGAACAGGCCCTCGAAAATCAGTGCGAGGCCGAAGGTCAGCAACAGCCCGTAAAGATGGTCGAGATCACGCAGGCGCGAGAGCATAAACCGCTCGATCAGCACCCCGAGTGCGCCCGTGACAATGGGTGAAATCACCAAAGCCCACCAATAGCCGACACCCAGATAATTCAACAGCATCCACGCCACAAAGGCGCCGATCATATACAGCGCGCCGTGTGTGAAATTGATAATATTCAACATGCCAAAAATCACCGCCAGACCAAGGCTGAGCATGGCATAAAACGCCCCATTGATCAGGCCGATCAGCAGTTGGCCGAACAGGGCTTGCGAGGTGATTCCCAAAATTTCAAACATGAATGCGTCTCTTTCGGCGCAAGATGGACCGGGATCCGGCAGTGGCAGGTTCCCCCGCCTCTGCCAGACCCCGCTTGGTTTTGCTTAGTTCACCAGAGGGCAGTTGCCCTCTTTCAGCGGACGGAACGCCTCATTGGCCGGAATGGTGGTCAGGATCTTGTAGTAATCCCAAGGCTTCTTGGATTCGGAAGGCTTCTTGACCTCGACCAGATAGACCGGATGGATCTTGCGGCCATCCTGGCGCACTTCGCCCTTGCCATAGACGGTATCATCTGTCGGCAATTCCTTCATCTTCTTCACGACAGCCGCACCATCAGCCTTGCTTTTCACAGCTTCGACGGCCTTCAGGTAATGGATCACGCTGGAATAGACGCCAGCATGGATCTTGCCTGGATATTTCCCGCCATTCTGGGCTGCAAAGCGGGCTGCGAATTTACGGGTATCGTCGTTGAGATCCCAATACCATGCATCGGTAAAGGTCAGGCCCTGGGCAACCTGCAGGCCGAGGCCGTGCACGTCGTTCACGTCAACCAGCAGACCTGCCAGTTTCTGGCCAGCCTGGGTGATCCCGAATTCAGCAGCACCCTTGATGGAGTTGGTGGTATCACCGCCCGCATTGGCCAGACCGATGACCTTGGCCTTGGAGGCCTGTGCCTGCAGCAGGAAGGACGAGAAGTCCTGGTTATTCAAAGGCACGCGCACGTTACCGAGCACCTTGCCGCCTTCTTTCTTGACGACTTCCATCGTGTCACGCTCGAGGGCATAACCGAAGGCATAGTCGGCGGTCAGGAAGAACCAGGTATCGCCGCCCTGCTTCACCATCGCTTTGCCCGTGCCATTGGCCAGCATCCAGGTGTCATAGGCCCAATGGATGGTGTTGGGTGTGCATTTTGCGCCGGTCAAATCGGATGTCGCAGCACCCGAATTGAGGAAGATCTTGTTCTTTTCCTTGGTGATGTCATGAACCGCCAAAGCCACTGCCGAGTTCGGCACGTCCAGGATCACGTCCACGCCGTCCTGATCATACCATTGACGGGCAATGCTGGCGCCGACGTCAGCCTTGTTCTGATGGTCACCGCCGATGACGTCAACCTTCATGCCCTTGGCTGCCGCACCGAAATCCTCGATGGCCAGCTTGGCTGCGATCACCGAACCCGGACCTGACAAATCGGCGTAAAGACCCGACATATCCGACAACACGCCGAGCTTGATGGGCGGGCCGCTATACTGGGCAAAAGCGGGTGCCGCCATTGCCGTCATGAAAGCCGTCGCAACGGCCAGTTTCTTGATCAATGTCATGGTGTTTTCTCCCTCACAATAAACAGCTGCCCGCGTGCTTCGCGGATCAGACACCCAAATATTCGTTCAACTTGTCGACATGCTGTTCGAGATGGGCATTGTCGATTTCGTCGATCACCTTACCGCCTTCCATCACGTAGTAGCGGTCCGCAACAGTGGCGGCGAAACGGAAGTTCTGTTCGACCAGCAAAATCGTAAAACCCGCCTCTTTCAGACGGCTGATCGTGCGACTGATCTGCTGGATGATGACCGGTGCCAGGCCTTCTGTCGGCTCGTCGAGCAGCAACAGGCGCGCACCGGTGCGCAAAATGCGGCCGATGGCCAGCATCTGTTGTTCACCGCCGGAGAGTTTGGTCCCTTGCGAGGTAATACGCTCTTTCAGATTGGGAAACAGCGTGAAAATCTCCTCGACCGACAGGCCGCCCGGCTGGACGGTCGGCGGCAGCAACAGGTTTTCCTCGACATTCAGCGAGGAAAAAATGCCGCGCTCTTCGGGACAGATGGCAATGCCGGCTTTGGCGATCCGGTTGGATGGCCAGTTGATCGTCTCATGGCCATTGAAAGCGATCGAGCCCTCGCGCTCGGCCACCATCCCCATGATGGATTTGATTGTCGTGGTTTTGCCCGCGCCATTACGCCCGAGCAAAGTCACGACCTCACCCTGCCGCACTTCGATATCGACACCGTGCAGAATATGGGATTCGCCATACCAGGCCTGAAGCCCGCTGACCTTCAACATTGCAGACTTATCCATGGGCCGTCCCCAAATAGGCCTCGATCACACGCGGATCGGACGACACGGTCTTGTATTCGCCCTCGGCCAGCACCTCGCCGCGCGCCAGCACCGTGATGGTGTCCGACAGGCCCGACACCACCGACAGATTATGCTCCACCATCAACACGGTTTTGTTATGGGCCACCCGTTTGACCAGAGCCGAGATCCGCTCGACATCCTCATGCGTCATGCCCGCAGTCGGCTCGTCGAGGAGAATCATCTCCGGATCGAGCGCCAGGGTTGTGGCAATTTCAAGGGCGCGCTTGCGGCCATAGGCCAGTTCTGCGGCTTGCTTGTCCTGCAAATCAAGCAGACCGACATCGGCCAGCAACGCGCGGGCCTGATCGTCATATTGTGAGAGCAGACTTTCCGAACGCCAGAAATCAAAGGAGCCGCCGCGCTTGCGCTGCAAGGCGATCCGCACATTTTCCAGCACCGTGAAATGCGGAAAGACCGCCGATATCTGGAAAGAGCGGACCAGCCCGAGGCGGGCCACATCGGCCGGTGCGAATTGGGTAATGTCGCGGCCGTTATAGAAAATTTCGCCGCTGGTCGGCTGAAGAAACTTGGTCAGCAGGTTGAAGCAGGTGGTTTTGCCAGCACCATTGGGGCCAATGATGGCGTGGATGGTTCCACGCCGCACCTTGATATTCACACCCTTTACAGCCACGAATCCTTTGAATTCTTTCGTGAGTGAGCGAGTTTCCAGAATGATGTCGTTATCGTGCCCCATTGATACCTTCAAATTAGCTATTTTTTTGAGGTTACAGCTTTGAAATCCGGTCAATTTATCGAGCCATCAATTGATTGATTGCCTGACCAGCCAAACGCCCCCGCCCGCATCGTACTTTTTCAAGTTTTCTCGTTCTTAGGTCGTAATCTGCACACTCTTTGTCGCATTGTAAATCGTTGTTATCGCCCAATGTGGATGAAAGAGGCTTCAATCAGTATAAATAACTGTAAAATAATGTTTATTTTTCTGAAATCTCTTGTTTTGTATGCACCATAATACTTGCATGGATATGACGCCCGTTTGCCCATGACAACGCCGATGGCGGATTGACTCTCGCGCCGCTCTCCGCAAAACTGACTTATGTGTCAGTCAGGATCCATCCGTGGTTTTGTCTGGAAAAATCCTGTTTCTCAACACTATCATCCAGAATTCGGAGCACGGCCTTGCACAGTTACGATATCATTGTCATCGGCGGCGGCGGCACAGGCCTGATGGCGGCCTATGCGGCAGCCAGCGAGGGAAGCTCGGTTCTGGTCCTGGAAAAAGGCGCGGCTCTGGGCGGCACCACCGCGATGTCGGTGGGCACCGTCGCCGCATCCAACACCGAATTGCAACGCCAGGCCGGTATTGTCGGCGATACCCCCGACGCGCATTTCGAGGATATGGGTCTGTTCAACAAGACCCTGGCCAATCGTGACAATCTGGCATTGCGGCGCATATTGGTCGATCACGCGCCGGAGACGATCGAGATCCTGACCCGCCTGGGCGTCGTGTTTATGGGTCCACTGCCCGAGCCACCGCATCGGGTCCCCCGGCTGCATGCGATCCTGCCGCATTCACGCGGCTTTATCGTGCACCTCTCCAAAGCCTGCGCCGATCTGGGTGTGGTGATGCAGACACGTGCGAAAGTGACGGCACTGAGGCAATCGGGTGATCGGGTGACCGGCGTCGAAGTCGCCGGTCTGGATGGGCCCACACAACAGTTCACAGCCCGCAAAGGGGTGATCATCGCATCAGGCGATTTCAGCGCCGCCCCCTTGGAATACAAACGGCATCATATGAGCGGCCCGCTGCTCGATATCGGCGGCATCAACTCCCTGAGCACAGGGGACGGGCAGGCCATGGGCGAGGCCATCGGCGGCAAGGTCGTCAACGGCGATCTGGCCTGGGGCCCGGAAATCCGCTTTCTCGCCCCGCCCAATCCGAGCATCATCTCGAAATTGCCGACCTGGCCCGGACTGGCCAAGCTGATGGTCTGGGCCATGAAAGTGGTACCAGCGGTGCTGATGCGGCCGTTTCTGCTCGGTTTTGTCACCACCTTTCTGGCCCCGTCCCACAACCTGTTCCACAAAGGGGCCATCCTGATCAACCAGCAGGGCGAACGCTTCTGCGACGAGCTTGACAGGCCGCAGGATCACATCGGCAGGCAGTCCCCTGCCTCCGGCTGGATCGTGTTCGGGCACGAGGTTGCAAGGCAATTCGATCAATGGCCGAACTTTATTTCGACCGCACCGGGCGTCGGCTATGCCTATCTGCCCGATTACAAGAATTCACGCCGTGACGTCGTCAAAAAAGCCGACACACTGGCCGAACTGGCTCAAACCATCGGCGTCCCTCTGCCAGCCCTTGAGGCTTCCTTGCAGGACCACAATGATACGCTGGCGCGCAACCCCGCGCTGTCGCCGATCCACCAAGGCCCGTTCTATGCCCTCGGTCCGGCGATTTCATGGATTGTGTTCAGCGAAGGCGGGTTGAGTATCGATACCGAATTCAGAGTGCTGGATGCGCAAGACCAGCCGATCCCGGGCCTGTTTGCGGCGGGATCCTCGGGTCAGGGCGGCATCATTCTCAACGGCCATGGCCACCATCTGGGCTGGGCTTTTACGTCAGGCCGACTGGCAGGAAAACGGGCGGCGCAAGAGGACATTGCTGTGGCATGAATCGATGGGCGACACCACAATTTCCCCGTTCGATCTCCCCGCAGAAAGGCAAAGCAGAATGATTTATGAAGAGCGCGATTACCGTATCAAGGCAGGCAAGCTGAAAACCTTTGTCGATCATTACGAAAAGTCTGGATTGGCCATCCAGAAAAAGCATCTGGGCACGTTTATCGGCTATTTCGTGTCGGAAATCGGTGAACTGAACCATGTGGTCGCGTTATGGGGCTATCGGGATCTGAACGACCGGCTGGCGCGGCGCGCCGCGATGATGGCCGATCCCGATTGGCAGGCCTATCTCGCTTTAGTCGACGGGCTGATTGACCTGCAAAACAGCCGCATCCTGTTGCCGACCGGCTTTTCACCCTTGCAATAGGACATTGACATGCCCGCCAGCATCGAAACGACCACACCGGACGGCGCCTGCCTGCAGGTGCAGCATTGGACCAACCGGAATACGCAGGGCAGTCCCATCCTGCTGGTCAGCGGCTTGGGCGGCACCGCCGGGTTCTGGAAGCCGGTGGTCGAGGCCCTGTATCCGCATCATGCCCTGATCAGCTTCGACCAGCGCGGCATCGGGGCCAGCAGTCGCGGGCAGGCACCGGTCACAATCACCCAACTGGCGCGCGATTGCCTGCACCTGATGGACGCGCTCGATATCGAACGCTGCGTGGTGATCGGCCATTCAACCGGCGGCTGTATCGCGCAGGACCTGGCGGTGCTCGCACCCGACAGGGTCGAGGCGCTGGTGCTCAGCGCGACATGGCTGCAGGCCGATCCCTATATCAAGGCCCTGTTTGGCCACCGCCGCACCATGCTCACACAAAACCCCGCCGCCTATGCGGGGTTGGGTGCCATCATGGGCTATGCGCCGCAATGGCTGTCGGCCCATTGGCATGTCTATGACGCCGCCATGCGGCAAGTTCCCGAAACACAGGCCGCGCAGACCATCATTGCCGAGCGCATCGACGCGCTGCTGGCCTATGACGGCTCCGACATTCTCAGGCAGATCGGGTGCCCGACGCTGGTTGTCGGCAGCGCCGATGACGCCATTATCCCTTTCACCCAACAGATTGCCTTGCACAAAGCCCTGCAAAGCCATGCGCAAGGGGATGCAGGACAGGCCCGCCTGCATGATTTCGGGCATGGCGGGCATTTCTTTCCTGTCAGCCGCACCAGAGATTTTTGCTCGGTGGTGGCGCAATGGCTCGGGGACGTGTCATGACCTTCCCCCCGCTGGCCCTGATCGGTTTCGGTGCCATCGCGCGTGATGTCGCGGGCCTGCTGCTCGATCAGGGGGTCACCGATCATCTGCATGTGTTGCGCCGGGGTGACCAGTCCGCACAGGACAGCCTGCCTGCACCCCTGGATGCGCTGGCCGATCCCGCTGCCCTTCTTGCGCTTCGCCCTGCCCTGGTGATCGAAGCCGCGGGGCACGAGGCGGTCCGCCATGTTGTTCCGCTTTGTCTCGAACAAGGCCTGCCTGTGTTGATATCCTCGGTCGGCGCCCTGCATGATCAGGCCTTGTTCGACCGGCTGATCGGGCTTGCCCGACGCCATGCGACCAAGCTGATCCTGCCCTCGGGGGCAATTGGCGCGCTCGATTATGTCCGCGCCGCACGCATGGCCGGACAGGTGGAAATCACCTATGAATCCCGCAAAAGCCCGTCGGCCTGGATCGAGGAATTGCAGGCGCGCGGGTTGACCCCAGAGGGCCTTGAGCAACCGCTCGTCCTGTTTGAGGGCGCGGCCCGCGATGCTGCCAAACGCTACCCTGCCAATCTCAATGTCGCGGCCACGCTGGCCATTGCCGGCTGCGGGTTTGACGACACCCGCGTCAAGGTAATCATCGACCCCGCATTACAGGGCAATTCCCACACGATCACAGTGACAAGCGATAACGGGCGGATGGAGATCTGTCTCGCCAATGCCCCCTCGCCCGCCAATCCGAAAAGCTCGTGGATCGTCGGCAAAAGCGTGGTCGCCGCCGTGCAAAACTACCTGTCGCCCTGCATGATGCTGTAGGGACGGCCCGCTTGACAAACCCCTGCCGCCAACAATACTGACATAGGTGTCAGGACCACCGCTGCCCCGACACACCTTCCGCATCACAAGGGATCACCCATGAAACGTCTCCACGGCAAAAAGGCCATTATCACCGGTGCTGCCACGGGTATCGGCAAAGCCATTGCGCTGCAAATGGCCAGCGAGGGCTGTGACATCGCCATGCTCG
>Ga0136644_10003118_pt1 | contig 12441 bp, 14 predicted proteins | sample C_130820_EF_Meta_FD_94780 | JGI IMG/M metagenome (GOLD analysis project Ga0136644, IMG submission 94780) | Freshwater microbial communities from Lake Croche, Canada to study carbon cycling - C_130820_EF_MetaG (v2) (version 2) | ecosystem: Environmental > Aquatic > Freshwater > Lake | place... | reverse complement strand
GGGAGTGGGCATCGTATACTTTTTTCCACTCACGGCAGCCTTTACGGCTTGAAATGTTTCCAGTACACGACCATTTGGAAACAGCGTAAATAGAACGACCGTAGCTGCCATGACAGCAGGAATAGCCAACAGGTATCCACTCACCCGTGTGGCCAAGAATAGAATGACCGAGAAGTAGACTGAAAAACGTACGACCGCATTCAGTGCTTCTACAGTTGTCATAGACTTAGTCGGAACGAACTTGCTCCACTGATCGGGCGCAAATAAAATGGCTGGGTCTCTGAACCAAATTTGTTCGGTCATCTTATTTCTAGCTTGAGTTTTTATCGCGCTGTTTCTTCTGTAGTCGAGCCAACATTCGCTGACGACGAGCTTCTGGGGAATTGCCTACGAGTACGGTTGCTGGAGTGGTTCCGCGATTAAGTCCAAGAGCCTCATTAAATACATTGCCAAAGAGCGATGTGATCTTAGCCTTAATAGCCTCAACTTCCATATTCACGTGTTGCTGTGTAAGCTCACCCCTCTGCATCTTGATCTTCAACAGACCCTGAATCTTGGCGACAATCTTCTTGACGGCTGGGTGCTCGGTATTGCGCAAGATATCTATGAGTTCCGCGGGGTTATCAATATTCAACTCAAATTCCTTGACATCAATCTGCTCCATGATCTCGGTAAACACCTTAGCAATACGAGTCTGCATAATGAATTCCAGAATAGCTTTGAAATGATCCTCACTGGCCTTGTCGCTCAAAATCTTATTGATCTCATCATTATCGGTTCCAGTATGTGTCCAGTAAGACTTGAAGATCTCAATCATAGAACCAATCTTATCCTTGATGTCCCCATGCATAAAAGCCCCCATAATCGAGAACTGAAATAGCTTCCATAACTCGTCCTTAGAGCCTTCGCGAACCCACATAGCGCTCAGGTCTACGCCAAATACAATGCGTGGCTTTTCGGAAAAGAAGGTGTTATCGCGCTGAAGAATCTTGAGAGCGTCCGGGTAGTACGTCTCAATAGTCTTTAGATCATCCTCAAACGTCAGGACGGGCGTTATATCCGGGTACGTTGTCCGGATTTCATCTATGAAGTCTTGAAAGATTTTGGTTGTATCCATTTAGCTTTTATTGTGAACAAATGTTTAAGCCCGATTTCCGCCACGGGAAGACATCATCTGCTTATCGCCAGCAGTGAGGCACACGCATCCAGTATCCGTGTTGAACACCGACGGGCAACAGTCCTCGTTAGATACTTTGTTACCTACCATAAACATGAGCTTATTTGGGTCCTCGGCGTCCGAAGGTAGGTGACCAGTACCTGTCTTGATCTGTGCCTCCTCATTCGATGCCCATCCGGTCACACCACCGCCAGCATTTATGCCATCGTACGGTCCCATGCCAGGACCGCCAATGGGACGACCCACCGGCTCCTGCATGAAGTTCTCGCGCTGCGCGTGGACACCATGAGACATGTAGCGAACGTATAGTCCGGCCAAAATCGCCGCGACAAAAAACGCTAGAACGAGTGTGGTTTTGTTCATTTATTACTAAGTGGAGCGATTAAAAACCGGACGCACCGATGAGTGATGCCAATATAATAACTAAGACGAGAAACGCGGGTTGGAATAATGCCAAAATAATTGAAATAGCCAACATGATATACACAAATGTCTTGAGAACCGACATGAATAACATGACGAAGGCCCATGCAAAACTTGCAATCGTTTGAGTGAGGAACGCGCCAAGGTACCCCTGAGCGACAAATCGCTTCATGACGTCCTGGATCTTGTTCAGGTAATAAATGAATACACTCGTTGATCCGGCAGCTTTGGACATGGACTGGGCCATAAACGTAAACATAAATTTACGGATGTTTGAGATCACTGATCGGAATCCACTTAATGGTTCAGCTAGACTATTAAGTGATTTACCAAGAACTCCAAAGTATGCATTGATTTGGTCAACTATAATGCCCCAAAAGTTTCCAGCCATAGAATTCGTACAATACGTGAAGTTATCAGCTGCCGAAACTTCGGGATGAATGAATCCTGCGACTGGGATATACATAGGGTTACAACGGTGCTGTTGCCAATTGTTTTTGACATCTGTCCAATCAGCGACCCCATTCGCGACTGCCATTCCAAAAAGCGACAAGACGGTCGCTAAAAACATAACGATCATCGTACTCTACTGATGTTATAGTCCTATTTTTATTCAGTATTTTTCTACCTTACCACTGACCAGTGATTTGTCAGTAATCAAGTTATACAGTACAGTCTTCTCATTTACAGCGTGCATTACGGTACCGCGCACAATCTCTCCATTTAGTACGTCACCAACTTCTACTTCAGAAATCTGCAGAGAAGGTTCAATCTGAACAGACCCCGCAAGACCAGATACTGGCCCAAATTCGGTAAAATCCATGAAAATATGGTTTTCAATAACGAAGGATCGTAAGTGAGTATTGATACACACTAACGTCTTACTATCCGTCGTACGTACGGCATCCGGGTGCTGTGCGACTGGAATAAACTCATCCTGGTACCATACTTTGTGAGCTCCAGACACCTTTGTACTTCCTAGCATGTACATCGGAACATTCGTACCGTCAATACAGTAGACCGACGTTACCTTGTTAGTATTTGGTAGGACATCTCCAAGAGTTAAATTTTTCATGTACACTATCTTGCCAGATTTGGTTTGAATGAGCGTATTTTCATCGAAACACAGGAAGTTAATTGTTTGTCCAATCGGGCCATTCATAATGGACGGACCAGTCTGCTGACCGGTGTAGAAAATATTCATGAATGATACCATGATACCAACTAACCGAGCCATTAGAGTGCGCATACGAATAATAATATACTGGAACTGCGACATCAAGTTGTGAATTTTTCCAAATACAGTACCAATCATACCAAGGAATCCGGTACGTGTCTGAGCCATCATTCCACGCATATCATTCATTGCTCCACCGATATTTGTGACAATTGAGTTCACCTGTGTAAACTGACCCATAATTGGATCAACCACAAACCCAGTGTAATCCTGAAACCTCTTCATCGTACAATCGGTAAATGTCTTGAACGGGTCTTGACCTACTAACCCTGCCATCGGCATATATGCAGGATTACACCGGTACAGTGGCCAGTTATCTTTCAGTTCTTGGATGTTATTCATTGCGAACATGTACAAGGTTGCACCAACCGCTACGAGAGTTGTAATTACCACAATTGCGGTATCCATTACTCTTAAGCTCCAAAAACACAAAACGGATTTGGCGTAGTTTAAAAATGGTATTTCAAAGATGGACTACCATTCTATGGAACTCACCGAGCTTAAGGCCATTGCGAAAGAACATACTCCAAAAATAAAGCATTATTACATCATGTCGCGAGCACAACTCATTCAAGTCCTGCTCATGGACAAGCTCCCCGAAAAAATGATCTTGGAAAAGAAGACTCTCAAAGTCTTACAGGCTGAAGCAAAGGCAAAAAATATCCCTAAGGTTTGGAGTTTGAGACGACACGAGCTGATGGAAATTTTGTACCCAACAAAAACGGAAACAAAAAGTTCAGCCGAGAAGAAAGCATAACAAGATGTACGGCCAAAAGTATAAGACTAAGTCTGGTATTACCAGCTACTGTGGTCTCATGTGGGGCTCCGTTCGAAATGAGGACGGGTCTATTTTCAAATATGCCAGCGACTACTTCTTTAAGATTAAGGACGACAGCAATGAAGCTTGGGACATTATCAGCGACAAGCTAGATCGCCATGTGCGAATGCACATTGGCGAGGTGGACCGTGATAACAACCGCTGGTGGCAGTCTGGCTTTGGAGGCGATGAGATGGATGGTCTGATAGACTTCTGTCTGCCGACACCGATCGAGTGTCTGCCGGACATGGAGTTTGAGATCCTCGGCAAGAAGTACGTCATGTCCTTCACATACGGAGGCGACGACTCAACTTTTGGCTCTGAAGAGGAGTACTAGGATAATTATGATGGACAGGAACATGATGACCCACAGCAAGGTCAATGCTACAATGTACGGATACAAGTACTGGAATACCTTTGAAAGAATAGGAACCAGTATGTTTTTTTCAAAGTAAGCTTGGAATTCGGGGGTACTGAAATACTGCAAGGGGTCAGAGCCCATCTTATTTCCTCATTGGCTTTTATAGCCGGAAAACAACCGATTTTTTTATTCACTTCATATCAAAGAAATGAAGGGACAGACGACCAAGTTACTCCTCGCCCTTGGTGGTGTTGTCGTTGTGGCATGGTTAATTAGCAACTATTCTTCCGGAAAAGCTCTTACGGGCGAGGGACTTGAGATGGATCAGCTTGCTGGTTCTCTAGGTGCCCAGCCCCCTCTATCGGACTCTGGCCCCTACGGCGAGCCATCAGTATCCTCTGGCGGAAATGCCCAGCCTACGGAGCAGGTCCAGGGACGCCACCCTGCGTCCGAGTCCACGTACTCTGAGACGACGCTCAGCGCCGGCGAGCTCCTACCGAATGGAACCATCGGTGCCGATTGGGCGGCGGTGAACCCCTCAGCGGTCGGTGACCTCAAGGGCCAGAATTTCCTCGATGCCGGGTACCACACCAACACGGCAATTGCCGGTGTCTCGCAGACGAACCGGAATGCCTCGTGGGACATCCGCTCGGAAGACCCCAACCCCCAGGCGCAGGTTGGTCCCTTCCTCAATACCACGATTGCACCTAACCCGTTCAAGCGTGGCCTCGATAATTGCTCTACGTAAATTGAAACTAGGTAAGTAATAATGTGGCCAGTTGCCTTACTGGTAACGGGATTAGCACTCGTATATATGACTACTCGAGGGGTAGCAAACTTAAAACAAGTCAAGAGCACCGTAGATGGAAAAATGTACGATGTTCAAGATTTACCGGATAAGCAGGAGGCGGCGAATAAGTTATCTGAAATACGTCAGAGTCTGGACAAACTGATGCAGAAATACCGCGACGATCCTGCAACTGCCACTGAACCACGTATCAAGATTCTTTTAGAACGCTATAATCCAGATCATTTATGCGAGAATGATATTCATGCTACATCTACGTCATATTCAGAGAACAAGGGTGAGAAAGTTGTTATCTGTTTGCGTGACAAGACTCCTCCTTACAAATTGGCAGATACAAATACCGTCACATTCGTAGTCCTTCACGAAATGGCTCACTTGATGACAACGACCGTTGGTCATACTCCTGAATTCTGGACGAATTTTAAACGTATTTTACATGATGCAGTTGGAGCAGGAATATACCGAACAGAAAACTATGCGAAACAGCCAGTATCATACTGCGGTATGGAAATCACAGATTCTCCAATCTAATGAATAATGATAAGGAAAGAACTCCTGAACGTTCTTTCAAAAGAGAGAGAAACCGTCTCCTTTTTTGAAGATGACAGTATTGAAACTGTTAGAGAACAAGTTGCTAAGTCAGCGTCAAGTCATCCCGATCGGATGTTCGTATTGGTCGCTTTAAAATTGCCGAAAGACTACTATACTGCCGATTCTCGTAACTGGGAAGCGTTATTTGATCGGTTGTCGTACAACGGTCGCACGATTGAAAAATCTGTGTTTGATGAGTACCAAACCAATTATCGCATTCCAAATACTCGGTTAACGTATTCATCCTATGACCGGGCAGAATGGATGGAGTATCCTCCCGAACTGAAAGCGTGGTTTGGAGCAGAGTGTATAGAGTACCGTATTTTTGGTGTCCCTGACTTGAAATCGTTTGTACTTCCTCTCACTGCAGAGAGTTCACTGCTCCCCCGGATTTCAAGCGAATCCTTACCTCGTCCAGATAACTCTATCTTGATTTCTTCGTATTACACGGTGAAGGACATTGATCATTTTGCTTACAAGATCTTTGAAAATAACGAAACGTCGGCAATGTACTATTTTCCGTACTTACGATCCGAAACTCCAAATGTGTTATCGGACGAAGCTATTCGGTTACTCGATAAAAACTCTAAGTTACTGACGGACTTACTTGCGCTTCCAATTCCCAAAGAAGCCAAACATTCGGAGGAACATATCCTGCACACTCGGTTCTATATTCGGTGGGTAGAGACCGATTTCGGTAACGCTGTCCGAACACGATTTGAACAAATCTTTTATGGCATGACAGTATCCACAACGGTACCGTACATTGGTTTGTTTACATCAAGTTCTGAAGTCAATCGTCACAAGTTCTTTACCGAAAATCCCAAAACGAAAGAGCCATCCGTCGATATGAAAAACTGGAAGACGTGGTGGTCACTATCTAAACCTCATCGTAATATTCCTACCCTGATTCTGTACCGTGGCAAATCAAAGAAACATTTTGATCGGGTGATTGTGACTGCTATAGACATGACCATTTCCACCAATCGTCCGGAAGATAATACTGAAACGCCCGAAGAACTAAAGAAATCAGTCATTGCCTGGATCAAGAACTTTGATGCCCTCATACCATTCATTTCAGACAAAGATATGCATCCTGATCGGTGGGAACTGCAGGATATGACCATCTTTCTGTCGTATCCCAAAAATGTTGACGGATTAAGTACGGTACGTTTCAATTGCGTTACCCCGATCTATGCTATCCCAGACACCACGAAACCAACGTTCACATTACTACGTACTGATCGCGCAAAGTACGGTGTTACATCCATTGATGCCCGTATTATCCAGATGTCCAATGAAGGCCCTCTAGAAGCCAAAGATGTGGCAAAAGAGTTTTCTACAACAATAGAGCGTGCGTCACAGTTAATTCGTGATATTATGGCTCGGCGCGAAGAGAACAATAAGTTGGGCGATCGTATATTCCGCGGATTTCCCACTATAACGATTGGAGGACACTATGTTGAAATCAAGTTGGTGAATGAGCATACGTTATCTGTGAAGTATGCAGATATCTTGCGATATATCTTATCAAATCCTGAATCGAGTGAACTTGATAAAATCTGTCCTCCGCGTATGCAGACAGTATCTGCGGAATCTGTAACCATCCAGACGAATACTGTCAACGAAGACGCTTTAATTGATGAGGCGTATGCTGACTTACTGGATGACTTTGATACTGATAAGAAAGAGCCGGACATAGAAGAGAAAGAAGAAGAGCAAACTACGTCGTTGGATGTAGCGAATCGCCGTAAGACAACGTACAGTTACTTTGCTGATCGGTTACGTAGTTTTGATCCCGAAACGTATGTTCCGGAAGCCGAGTTCTCGCGTAAATGTGAAAAGACGTTACAACCGGTAGTTCTTACGGACGCAGATAAGAAAAGGTTATCTGAGTTCGAGAAGGGAAAGTATGATCCTACTAAAGATAGAGATAAAGCGAAGTTACTGGATGTTCAAAATCCTGATGGTACACTGATTTGTCCAGAGTACTGGTGCACGAAAGACGAGATTCCTCTGAGTGAAGACCAGTTACTGGTAGAAGACGGAACCTTGAAGTGCCCGGTATGTCATGGCAAGTTGGAAACGTCCACGAATTCTGATCCGAAAGAGTACCCTTTAATCAAGAAGAAAGAGGGATCGTATCCTGGACCCAAGTACAAATCTCCCGGTAACGGAAAAGATATTCCGTGTTGCTACAAGAAAGCTCGTACAAAGAAGGCAGACAAGACTCTTGAAATCAAGGATAAATATTACGTATTCATTGAGTCAAAAAGTAACTTACCGGAACTTCGCTTAGCTAAATTAGATAAAAATACAATTGAGAACTTGTACTTGCAAGAAGATTACTCGAAGTTGGATAATCAGCGCTTATCGGAGAACGGCCAGGGATTTTTCCGGGTAGGATTAGGTCATGCTTCGGAAACGTTACCTCAATTGCTGGGAATGACGCAAAAGATTCCATTGCCTCGTGAATCTGTCCAAACAGTCATTAAGTGTTCGTTTATGCGTTTATGGACGAAACCAAGTGAGACACATGCCAAGTATATTTATGATAAGTTAGTGGATTATAAGGATACCACTATACGTGAGAACTTAGCCCGTACGATTTCCGGGATTGATGATGCGTTTGTGAGCAAGGAACTTACGCCACTTCAGGAGTTAGAGTATTCGGCACTCGCATTGCAGTGTGATCTATTTCGCGTTGATACGAAAACCCAGGCGGTTGGATGTTTAATGTATGCGTCCATTGTTCGACCACGTACGCGTGGAGTTGTGGTTCTGCAGAGTGGAACAGATATTGATATTTTGACCAATACGAAGCGCGTACGTAATTCGTTCGTGTATCGTTCCAATATTTTTGAGCCACCGTTTGGAAAGTATGTGTACCGCATTACTGAACGCTTACGTGAACAAGCTTGTTCTACGGAAGTACCAAACTACACTGAAGCCCAAAAAGTGCGTGAGAAACTGTTTGGGAATTCAGAGTACTCTGTGATCTTAGACCCGTTTGGACGTGGACAGGCGTTGTACATTCCAAATAAACTCGTCTTACCGTTTCAAACATCCGCTCTTCCTGATTCAATTGAAAGCAAGATATGGGGTTACTCCAACGCTCATTTGCCGACGTATTCTGATATGAAAGATATATTGGAAAAAGCAGAATCTACGAGTAAAGGGTACAAGTTAGAGAACTCAATCTATGATTCAGACGGTAAGCGAGTCGAAATTCTGACTGTGAGTGGATTACGTGTTCCTGTAAAACCTGAAAAGGTCGGTACTGGCGAACCACGCGACACCATTCCCACAGTGGACAACGAGAACGAACTCGTGTACGGCCAGCCAAACTCTCAACTCAAAGAGCGGTACGCGGATATTTCGTACGATGCAGAAGTATTTGAGTTCCTGCTTTTTCAGTTATCTGACGATATCCAGCACGAAGAGTACCGCGATGTACGGAACGCCCTGCGCGCCCAGCCTCCTAAACGTAAAGAACTTGAAGACACACTGAAGAAATGGTTTGATCATGTGACGCACTTCGTGGATATTCGCGAATCTCACGAATTCATTTCAAAGATCCGTGCGCCATGTGGCCAGTTCAAAAGCAAAAGGGAATGTAAAGGAAATCTGTGTGGATGGGACGGTAAAGTCTGTAGTATCCAAATCAAGAAATCAGTCAAGGAAGACAGGTTATTTAACCGGCTCTTCTCTGCAGTCTTCGATAATTCAAAAATCAGAGCTGTGGTCCTTGATGGACGCACGACTCCTTTTTTCAGCACGATTTTGTACATTGAGCTTCCACATGAGGTCATATTAACTGATAAACAGCTTTAGACATTATCAATATCAATCTCCGCCTCCTGCCCCTCAAACTCAAACCCGTCCTCATTAGCAGTCGTGCGGGTTTGGAGATCGGATGTGTCGGTCACAACAGAGGTAACGTTGACATGAATGGATGTCAGCTCTTGGATCTTGAGAAGCTCTTCGCGAGTCACGAGGGCAATCATTTCCATGGCCAGTGCACCTACGAGACCGGTATTTGCGACCAGAATGAACGTTCCAGGGGATACGAGCATAGACTTCTTGGCACGACCGGTGAATCGTCCAGGAATCTTGGCTTGGTCTACAAATACCTTATTGTTGTGCGAATAAACAATCTCGATCCGAGCGTTGCCCAAGTTCTTAATGACCCGCGCAACGTAGACTTCATCATTCATCTCTTTCTTCTTCAAATCAGCTATGTAATCTGCAACCATTCCATCACTCTTGCGCTTGGCAGAATCGACGTAATGGCGTGGCATTTTGTACTCTTTATTGGGTTGATATTGTTAAATCCGTTTTAGTAGCGACGACGACCACCAACACCCGTCACGGACGAGAGAAGGGACTGAGGAGGGAATAACCGCTGGACTCCGACATAGACGCATCCGGCACCGACTAGGATGTAGATGATGTTCCAGTACCATCCCATAACCGTCCGATCATGGTTGCGCACAATGCCGTACACTGTGCTGATCACAAGAGGTAGACCAACAATGAACACGAGGAACAGTCCTAGTAAATCAGCGACCATTTATTATTCTTACCGTACAAATTTACCACCGACGACGGCCACCAACAACATTGGCAAACATGGAAGGAGGGTACAGAGTCTGGTATCCGTAGTACATATTGATTGCACCTGAAACGAGATAGAACGCATCAAACACCCAATCGGCAGTTGTCTTAGGGTTGTTCACAAGCATCGAGTACAGAGTGTATCCAATAATCACTCCGCCAAACAGCAGAAGAATAGATCCTACAATAGGACCTAGCATTTGTTATATAAACCTATTTTATGTGACCGTTTGGCTCATACAATAGTTTTTTCAACCGGATATGCTTGGGGATGTCCACCACCAGTTTTCATCTAAACTGGAACTCCATTCATCCCAATCTTTACGCCGTGGGCTTCGGGAGAAAGTGGACCTTCAGGAAGCTCTGGAGGTTCAGGTAGGTGACCTCCTGGCCATCCTTCGCGCGGAGGAGCTTGCCGAGCTTGGCATCCGGGATGATACGGCGCTTGAAGTTGGGGTCAAAGCACGAGTGCGCCTTGACGTACGTCGCGATGAACTTGGTGACATCCGTCTGGCTCTTCTGGCTCTTGGCGGGCAGGCCCATGAACGAGGCCAGCTCATCCGAGATCGGGCGGAGCTTCAGGAAAGCGTTGTTGGCACGGCGGGCCTCCCACTGGGCGCGCTCCTCGGGCGTCATCGTCGCCGGGTCCTTCTTGACACGGCGCTTGGAGTTGCGGACATCACGCTTGAGGGCCTTGAGCGCCTCACCGGCCTCAGCGACCAGGGAGCGGACACGGGCAGACCACTCCGTACCGAGCGTCTTCAGGTGCTCCTGGAGATCCGTGAGGATCACGCTGGCAGAGCGCGTCTCGGAGGCATCGGCAACAGGTGCCACGGCGGGCGTCTCGGCAACCACTGGTACGGTTACCTCGGCCTTCGCGGCGGCCTTCTTGGCGGGGGCAGCCTTCTTGGTGGCGGGGGTGGCAACAGAGGCGGGGGCAGGGGCATCGGCGGTCTTCTTGGCGGCAGGCATCGTGTTTGACTTAGGGGCAGACTTAGAAGACGACATTTCTAACGCGGTTGTTATACTCCTAATAGTCCTTACCTGTTTAAATCACAATCTGCACATGGCGCTGACAATTATGAAGCACACTGGGTAATTTTCAGGACAGTCGTACAAAATTGACAAAAGTACCCTAGACGTAGCCCAAGAACACTGGAGTCGGTTTGTTCGGTTTTTTTCAAAGTTTGCCAAACACGTTCTCAACCACTGCAGGTATTGGTACCGCTTGGACCGTATAGAATGCTCAGTGGCAAACGCTACCATGTCGAGTCGAATGAAGTTTAATAAGACATATAATTGCGACCGGTTCAGGGAAGCAAACATCAAATGATTCATATCAAAGAACCCATTCTCTTCAATGATCTGACACACAGTCAACCACTTCTCATTGACCAACTCAGAAAAATGGTCTGGTTTTGGAGGATCATGATAATTATCTAACCCAAGATTCTTTCGTATCCTGCAAACATCACGTAATCGTCTTCGTGTTTCAATCGTCAAAGCTTGGCGAGTGTACGGATTTTCTGGTTTAGGTGATCGTTTCAGAATATGGTACAAGCTTCGTACATCAAACCAGTACAGTTTGTCTGCTTCTCGGAATGAAAAATAGTTAATGGGATGAAGTTTAGTCTTATCATCTAACGTCACCAATTCTTCCGTATTATGGCAGTTCGTACGGTTCAAGACTCCTTCGCCTGCCAATTTTAAACGGTGCCTCAAAAAGTATCCTTTCCACACTGTTTGAATAATGATAGCTTTCTGATGACCGTTATTGACTTCTGCCCATAATCGCTTGACCTTGGTCTTAGCATGCTTACCACAAAACAACATACCCTTCATAGATTGTGAAGGACATTGTTCTGTACTTGTTTTGTTCTTACAAGAGGCACATAGCACCATATTATGTATCTCCTTCGTTTCTTTCCTCTAAAACATAAATTTGGTTTCCTTTTCCCGAAAACGGATTTACACCTTTCTAACCTATAAAGATCACAACACAAGCAAGATGAATGGTCCTATTCACTCTAACTCTATCAATGTCAGCGACGTAACGTTCCAGGTTGGTCAGCCTAAGGCAGGTCGTAATCCTCCGATCACTATCAAGTACAATGGCAACAACCTACTTATTCGCCTACCGCGTGTAGGTTACCCTGGTGGGTGCCTGGTCCGTGAGGGCGAGACCGGTGCAAAGACGTACACTCTGATCGGTTCTCTCAAGGGTGCTGATCCGTATGCCAAGGAGCGCTCTACGGGTGGTGATGATATCGGCAAGCTCTACAATCTCCTCAAGGATCTGGATGAGCACATTATCAAGGCAGCTGTGGAGAACAGCACCAAGTGGTTTGGCAAGAAGCGGTCCGAGGAGGCTATTCGTGACGCGTTCAAGCCTATTCTCAGCGTTTCAACT
>Ga0136644_10003117_pt1 | contig 12441 bp, 11 predicted proteins | sample C_130820_EF_Meta_FD_94780 | JGI IMG/M metagenome (GOLD analysis project Ga0136644, IMG submission 94780) | Freshwater microbial communities from Lake Croche, Canada to study carbon cycling - C_130820_EF_MetaG (v2) (version 2) | ecosystem: Environmental > Aquatic > Freshwater > Lake | place... | reverse complement strand
CTCTAGAATAGTCGCAGGAGTATTTTTATGATGATTATCGATTAGGATACGGGCTGCTAGCATTCCATAATTGGGATGATACCGAGACTGCATCATCGCACAAGTCTCTGCGGCAAACTCGTCTAGCTCCGAAGTCTTAACACCATCACTTAATTGCATACATACTTTTTGGGCTACCAGATCAGGATTCACATGATCTAACCCATCGGATAGCTTGCGAATACGTTGTAGAATTTGATCGAATGATACGGGCTCACGAGTTCCGTCGCGCTTGATTACGTATAGATGTTCTGCCATTGTTGCTATTGTTATTCTATATGCTGGGCTTAAGAAAATCCATTGTCAATGGATAATATGAAAACTCATAAACGCAAATACAAGGGTGGTACTGTATTCGAAGGTAGTGAAGGGTGTGTATTTACACCTGAGCTAAAATCCAAAAACGGAGTATTTAGCTCAAAGTATCCTACGCGGTCTGGAAAGTTTGTTACAAAAATATATGTGAGACCTGAAGATATGAAAACAGAGATACAGGGTATCGCATTAATGAAACAAGTGGATCCTACAGGACAGTATACAAAAACATTTATAGATGTAGATAGCAAACCAGATATAACAAGTATATTACCGACTGAAAAATGTACGAAACCTATAACTGCTAACTCTCCAGCGTTATATATGTACTATGGAGGTATATCAATTCAAGCACTCAGAAAATCTGGATTGTATTTAGTTCTTAAAGATGTACTATTGGGACTTTCTAACTTAGTTCCTCTGTTCATTAAGATGAGTGAATTAAACATATATCATACAGATGTTCAGCCAGGTAACCTACTCTATAATAGAGCAGATAAACGAGTCTACTTAATTGATTTTACAAGCATGAAACTCATGCCAGGAGTAACTGATAAATCAACAGATATTCGATCACTCGCAAATGTTATATTTAATATTCTTATGAACTATAAAACGCAAATACAACCTGATAGTAAGTGTAGTGATCTTTTAGATATTATTCTAAGCAAAAGTATTCAAAATGTATCATCGACAAAAGATGTCGAAGTCATTGGTACAATTATTACTAGCACCGTTAGTTCAGTGATAGCAACGTGTATGCCTAGAGGTGGCCGCAGAAAAACTCTACGAAGATCCAGACACAAGATTCACAGAAATATGCATTGATTCTAATTCATGAATTGTTAATCCTAGAGCATATGGAGTTGTAAGAATTACAGATTCTAGCTCAGGATTCGCATCTAATAATCCACTCTCAGGTTGGTACAGTAACTCTGTCTTATCTGAGCGTTCCATCAAAGACTCATTTAAGAACTTGGACGTGCCATGAGTGATTAAACAATCACGTTCCATCTCACCGATACGCAGACCACCGTCATTTGCGCGTCCTTCCACAGGCTGATGAGTTAATAATTTCTTGGGACCGGTCGCGCGATAATTTAGCTTATCTTCCACCATGAGCTTCGAACGAATATAGTACGTTGGCGCCATAAATATTTCAGCCTCCATCATCTCGCCTGTGTGACCATTATAGAGTACCTCGTGTCCATACGGATGAAACCCAGCTTTCAAAAGTAACTCAGATGTCTCAGATACTCGATTTTGTGTGCTAAAAGGTGTTGAGTCAATTAAAGATCCCATTTCTAAGCCTAACTTGGTAGACATAGATTCAATGAACTGACCAATCGTCATACGAGAAGGAAACGCATGAGGATTCACAATCATATCAGGACGTAGACCCTTGGCAGTGTACGGCATATCCTCTTCGCGAACACGCAGACCCACTGTACCCTTCTGTCCGTGACGCGCACTAAACTTATCACCTAAAATAGGAACACGATGTTCTGCTACACGTATCTTGGCGGCTCGTAGACCGGTCTTGGTAACATAACGATATACGGAATCTACAAATCCTACCTGACCTTTTTTAGTCACCTTTGATTTATCCATGTACCCAGTAATCACACCCGCAGCATTCTTATTGGGATGAACCATACCAACCAAAATGGTTTTATCATCAACCTCAACTCCTGCCCGAATAATACCGTCTGAATCTAGCAGATCATAGTTGTATCCTTCCTTGCGTGTTACCGTTTCACGATACTTAGGATCTGTTGCGATATTTCCAAACTCTGTCGACTCAAATACAGTTACTTCCCCCTTATCAAATCCCATGTTGATAGGCTCCTCTTCGAAATCATACGAGTGATAATAGGTTGTGTGAAACATGCCACGATTCAAAGCAGATTCATTTAGTAGCACTGAATCTTCCTGATTGTAACCCGAATAGATCATGAGAGCTACCATCGGATTCTCACCATACGGCAGACATCCTAAAATATGATTGTATGTCCACGTTTGAGAAAGAGGTCTTTGGGCATAATTTAACCAAGTCGCAATGGTGTCAAATCTCTTACTAAAAGCTGTATTGTACCAACTACATGCCTGCTTTAACTGCTGACAGCTGAATGCGTTACGCGTACCAGGATCAAAATCACAATTTGGAGAAACAGACGCAGATGCAGATAGAATTGTTATTCCATGAATTTCAGAAGGAATATCTGCGTGAAACGGTTCCATACTGATTCGTAAGTTCTCGGTTTCTGCCGCATCGATATAGTCCATGTGCTTACCCGAAATTGTCTCCCACGAACTTAACTTTTTAATCTGATCAGGTTTCACACCTTCCTGATACACGGGTCTCGCAGGACGCCCGGCATCCGTATAAATTAAATACTCGTTCTCAAGCCGATTCCAAGAAATAGATACAAACTTAGGAATACGTCCAGATCTGCGATCATCCAGTAGAGTCTCATGTAAGGAGTTTGAATTGCGCCGCAGAACACCCATTAAATCTGAATTTAAGTAGACACGTGTCCAATGCGTCTCCCACATGCTAGGATTAATCAGCGAGAGTGGAATAAACTCTTTGTTCTTTTTGATTATTTCGTAGATATCGCGAGATGAAGAGGCAGTAGAAATAGAACACAATAAAGTCATGGATTTAATCAAGCCAATATTGCGTCCATCAGGATTATCAATTGGACACATGATGCCCCATGTAGAAGAATGAATACGTCTCATCTCTACAATCTTTCCACCTTTGTCTACATCCATATTCACACGACGTAGCTGCGCAACTGTTCCTAAATATGAGTAACGAGCTAGTTCTTGTGCGATACCATCTTTGCCGCCCCACTTTCCTTTAAAAGACTTTTCAATCTCATACATGAAACTAGAGGAACGCCAATAATATCCAATATTCTCTTCCTGAAGCAGTTCAGCTAACTTTTTGCCTGCGTACTGCTGCTGCTCGAAATGAACACGAGAATCCATCTCTGTCAGCATACGCTTCGATACCTCTTTGTAGACACGGCGAAACTCCTGAAAAAATAATTCGCCTGACGCAGATAGACGCTTGAATCTAAAATGGTCACGATCTGTCTTAGGTCTAATTTCAAGAGCCACGTCCATAGATAGACGCGCCATGTATCCTAGAAGGTAGGCTTTTCTGCGATAGAAAGCGGCAGCAGATTCTCCTTCAATTGGTGCGCAATGAGGAAACAGTTTTTCATATAAATTGATGTACACTGCGCCTTCAGAGCGGGTACGTGTCTGACGTTTTAGAAATAGTAGATTTGGATCCTGATTTTGATCTTTTTCTTTTAACATTTCCTGCTTCGTAAAAAGGTCATGAGACAAAACTAGTTCTGCGAAAAGTTCATCATACTGCGTTCGTTCTTCGGACGGAATACCAGCCAAAATAGTATCATAAATATCTTGATCGTTTGTTAATCCTAGAGCATAGAATACGCTAATTACGGGCACAGGTTGTGTAAAATCAGGCAGTGTGATAACAGCTAAACGACGAGTAGAAAACGCAGAAAAATCAGATGTAGAAGCTATCTGCTTAGGATCATCAGGTTTCCGATTGGCAGGAGGAATGATTAAAAAGTGAGAATAGGGCCCTTTAGTACCATCTTCTGAAATAGATCGAATACCTGCTACATATTCATCAGGTTCGGCTTTTGTAGCTCCTTCTAGTTTGCTTACAGTTTCCTTTTCGACTAGTGTTTTAGCTCCAGGGCTAGCAGACGATACCTGTTTTCGCTTGGAGGCATAGAACATATTTTCGGCTAATCTTTCTTGCGTTAGAAGAACCTTTTCCGCTCCACCGATCACAAAGTATCCACCTAGTTCAAAGCGGCATTCACCAGAACCGTACAATTCATCAGATGTCATAGGAGTTAAATAGCAAAGAGAACTCTTTACCATGAGAGGTAACTGTCCCATGGTAATATTTTCAAATCTACGATTCTCTACGGCAGTATCAAATACATATTCTACATCAACATTCATGCGTACATCTAGAGCATATGTCTTATTATCTAATCTACATTGATGAGGTAAAACTGCGTTTCCAATCTCATCTACTGGCGGAGAATAGAAGATCTCATCTCCTTTCTTTCCGCCAATGTAGACCTTGATGAAACGAGTATCGCCAAGATTGAGAGTGATAGGGTTCATACCAACTACAAATTTGGGAATTTTTGTGGTTAACATATCTCGATATGAATCAAGATGATGGCGAACAAGTGGATTTGTCGTGTCCTTGAAATAGGTATCTAATACGTGTCTAGCAATATCCATTCCTTTCCTTGTAACAAAGAAAGAATGGAGTATGTAAGTGCTGCCGCTCTGACTGCGGTGTTTACCGTTATTCTACTTGTGATTTACAAGTTTGTGATCAATCCTCAAATCGTATTAACATTAGACCCTACAAAAATGGCAAAATGTCCTGATAACTGGAAATACAATGTAGCAACCAAATTATGCGAACCTAATGCCGCAACAAGTTGTATGCCATTTGATCCAGATTCTTCAACTATACAGAGCGCCGCTTCGAAGTGTAATTTAGCGAGGTCTTGCGGAACTTCTTGGTCCGGTATGTGCGGTTAGACCGTTTCTTTTTGCCTTTTCCTTTTCCGACTAACATCTGTCGAACATTCTCTTCGATAGGGTAATATCCGGATAATTCAGCAGATTCCAAGGCAACTTTTGCGTTTGGTTCTTCTTGTAGCAACTCTTCAAACATTTTCGAATATTTCGCATCATAACCTCGCAAATATTCGCCATCAACTTTTGCTGATTTAAGATCATTATTGTTCATCAAATATTTTGCTAGTTTTTGACCTGACGGAGAAAGTTTTAAATAAATTGCTCTCAAAGGAAAGAACCAAAATAGTTTGCGTTTGTATTCATCTGGCTCATTCATTCTAGCACGTTTTCCATCTTTGTTAAAGTAAATTTGTCCGTTTATAGCAGGAAATCTACTAAAATAAAAATTCATAAGACTGTTGCCATTTCTATGTAAAAAGCTTTCATTCGATCTTACTCGAATAATATCAGAAATCAATTTTCCTTTGCGTTTTCCATCCAAAAAACTATTAATACCATCAACATCTTGATTGTTAATCATAGTAATTAACTTCAAATCTTCATCATCCGTCAATTCAACTTTGATTTCAGTTGGTTCCATTAATCTCTCACATGTGGAAAAATATGTTTACACATGTGGGGGTGGTGCACACGGCGAGAATTGAACTCGCGACCTTCCGCTCATAAGACGGATGCTCTACCAATTGAGCTACGCGTGCTTTTTGGATCTACTCGGAATCGAACCGAGATTTCCAGAGTCAGAGTCTGGCGTCCTAACCATTGGACGATAAATCCATATGCCTTCGGTGAGGATTGAACTCACGGCCTACTGCTTACAAAGCAGGTGCTCTACCACTGAGCTACGAAGGCTTATAGTCAAATGAGGGGTTGACAATCCCCGTCGGTCACGGTGAGAATTGAACTCACAACCTCTCGGTTAACAGCCGAGCGCTCTAACCAATTGAGCTACGCGACCTTATTCATTAAAATCGTATTTCATTTAAATAGTTAACGTTTATGCTTTTATAATGGAACGATTAATTGATCTTATTGCACAAGTTGAAAAAGATGATTCGATTCCCGAATGTGGGTTTATTTTGTTTGAACATCCTCTTATACGTGAAATTAAAATTATCGCAGATGTACTGTTAATTACACCCGAAGGAGGCTGTAACTGGAAGAATATAGAAATACTTATAGATAAGTCAATTGAGGTATTTCCAGTAGAATTAGATAGATATGGTTGGATACTTGGAGGAATTCGTACAAAAAAAGGAATTATTACTTACGGATAGTTTGTAAAGTCTTAGTAATGTATTCAGAAACATATAGGCCAAACACTTTAGAAGATGTCATAGGACACATAGAAGCAAAAGAATCTCTTCGAAAATATCTGGGAACTCCTGGTTTTCCGAGAGCTGTAATGTTAACTGGCTCACCAGGTATAGGTAAAACTACGCTTGCCTTGGCAGCTGCGAAAACGATGGAATTTGATCCACTTGAAATTAATGCGTCTCGATCTATTCGTAGCTATGAGGATGTTGAACGAATCAAAGACGCATGTAGATCGGCTGTGAATATTCATTCATTTATTCGAGGAGATCGTGACAAGAAGACATGTGTTATTCTTGATGAAGTAGATGGAAGTGATCCTCACGCACAGGGTAAGATTATTGAATGGATTAAGGATCCCACTCGTAAAGTTCCTATTATTTGTACAGGCAATGAACTCCCAACAATTTTTAAAAGAAATACTGAGCATATTGAAATCATTCGATGCTTTCCTCCACGGGCTGTAGATATACAGAAGCTATTTGTCGATACAGACATTACTGAAATGATTAAAGAATGTCAACATGATGTTCGAAAGCTGATTCATAGAATTCAATATGGTAATTCAGATCCTATTCCAAAATATTCTGCTCCTCCAACTGGTCTTCCTGTTGAGAAGACGTTTCTGCTGCGGCAGAGGATGTTTGAGCTACCCGATTCACTTCTCGAATATCGTGTCGACATACGGGACAACGTACCGACATTGAAAGCCAATTCACGATACAAGGCCGATGGTAAACATGCCCACACTGCCGAATCCGACACCCTCCCGAAGAAATCGCGTCCTGGCAAATCGCGCAGTTTGAAGTCGTGTTTGGAAAGTTCTCAAGCGAATCATTAATTTGATTAACGCTAGCAGTAACACTAATAGGTTGTAAAAAGTTTTGAGGCATGCTAAATGTTATTAGAGCATTTGCGGCTAGCTGAGTTTGAATATCATTCACATATACTCGATTAATGAACTCTAGATACACAAGTTCATTTGTCATATATCTCCCAAGTAGATTTGATCGTTCTTCAAATGGCATACTACGTATAGTAGGCGAACTAAAAAATTGATTACGCCCATGAATCATATCTTCTACTAGTGAAAGAGGGCTTGGTTCACTGATTGACATTTAACGTATTGACGATTTTAGGTTGAAAATCACTTGCGTTTTACAAACATGTCCATCGGGCCACGCTTATGCTTTGTTAGATATGGTGCGCTCAGAAAGAGAATTGAATGTAACTCTTTCTCCTTCTTGTCTAAAACCTTGAGAGTCGCGTCTTCTTCGTCTAGACCATCTTCCATACACTCTTTTAGCATTTTTTCATAATCGACGCGAGAATGGTAACCGTCAAGTTTATCAATCGCAAGTGCGAATAACTGTGCGACTGGGTTTTGTATTTGATTCGTAATATAGAACTCAGTATCAGGCTTCAATCCTTTCTCTCGAACATAATCTACGTGCTCAATCTTATCACCTTGCTTTTTCTCATCTTTTCGGTTCGCAACGTAAATGTAGGGTAGACGATCACCGACTTGTGGTGCGTTACCTACGTCACGCTCTTCCATGCGATCGGCTAGAACCCGATGGGCAATCTGGCCTGGATTTTTGTAATCATCGCGAAGCTGTTTTGTAATAATAAACTTCTCAAGAGGAAACTCGTTCTTGATAAGTTTTACAAGCATTTCTTTTACAAAGTCCTGAGCAGGACGAATGTCTCGCTTCTCCATCAGGATATCAAGAGCTCCGCCAAAGATATCTTTTACGATAGGAGCGTTATCTCTGCGTTTCAGTGCGACACCCATCGTTTTACGATAACATTTGGTGACATCAGTTTCATACAGCATTCCTACATACCGTTTGCGACAAAACAAAATGAACGGAAACATAGTTTTTTCATACTCGATCTTGTGAGCTTTGCGACACAAACTTGTGATCCTAGCAGCCGATTGTTGACCTAGTTTAATTGACTCAGCTAAATCCTTTGTTGGAAACTTAATAAATATAGAATCTGTATCTCCATAAATCACCTCTCCACCAAACTCTGATTCTACAATGCTTTTGGCATCGTAAATTTTCTGACGACCAACTGCCGTGGTACACGCAGCGACTTCCATCTTTCGAATTGGAGACGTACGAGAACCACACTGACCATATACCGAATTCGCAACAACTTTGTATGCGAGTTGAAGACCGTTTAGAACAGCCTTTTGCGCATCGTCTTCTACAGACTCCATGATCTTTCGTGTCTCTTTCCGCTTCTTGAGTAGAATGTCGAGGGTAAGAGGTAGTACTCCAATTGTTCTGGGATCATTCGGTCTTGGCTGTACAAAGCCACACACAATGCGGCCCGCAGGATGTTTAGCCTCATCATATATATCATAACCGATTTCGTCAATAGAATATCCGTCTTCACGAAAATCTTCTCCATCACCGCCTTCTTGTCTTACCTTCTTACCACGAGCATCATACGTATTCACATACACAAGTGTGTCAGGCGATAAGTTATAGGCAATCATATTCGAAGGATACAGTGAGTTAAAATCAAGAACTGCGATAGGTTGGTCTAGATACATTCCAATTTTTGGAGGCAGAACAATCGCACCTTCATAGGATGAATCTCCATCCAAACTTTCCTGCGTCATGATGATCTGGTTACGCTTCGTTGCGTTATAGACCACCGCAGAGAAGATCTTGATACCCTGCCCTCGCAGAAAGATATACTGAATTGGTACACGACACACATCTGCCATACCCCTAGCATTTACCAGCGTATCTAACTTAGCCATGAGTGTGAGAACTAGATCGCAATCCTGAATACAATACTTTGCGACTACTGCGCGATCATCGGCAGATCCGTGATGCGAGGCAAACATGTATTTCACATCAATATCGTCCTTGCCGATAGACCATTCTAGCTTTTTCGCATCTTCCGGAGACAAGTCATCAAATGTATACATATAGTTGTGCTCATCAAGTTCAATGATAAACTTTTTAGGATGAACTTCAATCACTTTGAACTTAGCTCCTTCGTGATAAGGATTCGAACTGTTTGCAACTACATCAAATCGCACAAGGTTTCCAACAAAGAGTCCACGCGTGCTCTTTGTATGGACTTCAAATTGACGAGTCTTTTCGCCAGAAATAATTACAATACTTGAAACCTTATCACGTAGAAACACATTCGATACGTTATCTAGCTTATATGAGTCAAGATTCTGCTCACGACGAACAGACAACATTAAATCAATAGGTAGACGTCCGGGCATTTCAAGATAACGAACTGCGAACTTACCAGAGGCAAGTTCAAACGTCTTTCTCTCCGTCTTTGCGCACTCATGTTTCCAGTTATATGGCTCAATACGCCCGAATTTCATCTGAAGCCCACAACGGCTAGCTCGGTCTGCGATATATCCATCATCGAAACCAAATGTGTTATATCCACACATCGCGTCGGGGTTCTCTTTCTGAATACAACGCTGAAACTGATTTAGAAGATCTTTCTCATTTTGACATGCCACAAATGTCACGGATGGATCCTGGGAAGCACTACATGTTCCAGATACAAATACAAATCGCTTTACATCTTTTAACAAATCATTTGAATACCGAAACGCAATGCCAATCTGAATAATTTCATCCGTAGCATTGGAGGCAACTGGAAAGTTTCCAGACTCAGAGTAGGTCTCAATATCGTAAGCGGCGATGAGCAGAGGAATATTTTGTGATGACGCAGGTGAAATATCGGCATAATTTACTTCATAGAATACATCTACGTTGACATCTTCGTCTGCGTCATAATCATCTGCCTCAAACTCAAATGGAGAGGCAGGAGAAAGATCCATCTCGTGAAAGAGACGAATGAACGGAGGAAGATTTGCTTCAAATATATCTTCTGTCATAATTCTGCGACTTCCAATTCGCATTGAACTTTTTAGTGTCTTTTGAACTGTCTTGAACATCCAAATAGCAGGAAACGAAAGCTTCCAAACCTTAATTGGCTTTAGGCCGCTGAATCCACGCATGGCATCCAACTTAGATTCCAGTGTAATTCGAATTCCTCGAAGTTGCTTTCCGGAAGCTTCTTCCAATGCTCCTTGAACTTGCGTACTGTTCTCACCGTCTACCATACGAAGATAAAAGTAAGGTTGAAATCCCGTAAGTCTTACTTGCGCAACTTCACCCTTGTCTGTTCTACCGAATACATCGACGGTATACTTAAAATTGATATCATTTTCGATCCAATCCGCAGGTTGGATAAATGGCATTTTGTCTGAGCTATTTTAATGTATCTAATTTACTTCCGTTTTCTAAGTGCAATCGTGGCGCTTGACGATTTAGAAACATACGACTCACCATTTTAGGAGCAAAATGTAGTTGAACCATTTCTTCTACATCAAGCGGACTAAATGGCTTACAGCTAAATACGTCGAGATACATGTCGTCAGTTTCTTCTACAAAATGTGCGCAAATATTGGATGTTTCAATGAGTTGAACTAATGTATAACCTGCTTTATTTCCAGAACCAAAATGTTGAATTTGAGGCTCGCCATATGCCACCATATCAATTTTCTTCACCAGACGTTTCGCAAATAAATCAATATTTGCCTTACAACGGATCTGTGTTCCAATACATCTTGAAGCATCTATAATTAGATGGTACCCCCAGTAACTCATTATAGAATATATACATATTTACTTTCTAAATCTCATGTAAAGATGTCCTATCTAACCTTTTTTGAAAATACTCGTCAAGGTGAAGCAGCCCGCGATTCTCAAGTTAAATTCAGTCATGTAACACCCGGTACTCCCGCCGGATGTGGTAATGGGTGGGCAGTAACAAGCATGGCTGGAAATCCTGGTATGATTGGAAAGGGTAACTTTGGTAACTCTCCCGAAGGAGGTTGCGGAATTGATACACACAGTGAGTTACTGTTCGGTGCGCCTGGAACGGCTCGTCAAAAAGGCCCTAAGCAGGTATTTCCTAGACCGTATGCTACTACACCTTTTCTAGGTCTAGGAAGCGTGGAGGGAATTGATGACCAGAGCCGAGTAGTCTATGGGCATTCGACTGCAAATCGCAAGAGTATTCAGACTGTTACTGACAAGCAGTTTCCTGTGTTTGCTCCATTGATTCCTGAACTGGAATCTGACTACTCTGAGTACAGTCAGAACGTAGCGTCATTTCTTCCGGGCCGAGGGCGGGGGTATGCGACAACACTTGAGAAGAAGAATCGGATTGATTTGACTTCGTAATTTCTTTATCCATAGATTCCATACTTTGACGCATTCGCGTGAACTCTTGCTGTTCACTAGAAACCATACGAGGCTTAGGCGCTCCTCGTGTAACTGGAACGGTTAATAGCATATCAACAGCATCAATAACATCATGTGTCTTAGAAAGAGCTAATCTAGCCTCTTCCTCGGTACAAAATGCCAACTTCATTACTCGTTCAACATCACCGTCGCTCATTTTTTACTGTTACAAATGTAAATACTGTGAAGATGCGTTTTATTGATTCTTTATGCCCCCCTGCTCTTCTCTATATGCTGTATGTGGTTATTCACACAGGGTTAGATTTATCTCTAGGTCGGTTTGCGACTGCCGCTATTAAAACTGTTATGGGTGTAGCAGGTGTTGTAATCCTAGATGCCTTATGTAGTGTTGACCTAGGAATCGTATCATGGGTAATTGTTGCGACTCCGTTCATCATGGTGGCTCTTGCGTCGTCAATCTCCCTAGGTCTTGGAATGGACCGTATGGCTGCTTCTCTAGTTAGAGATGGATTCTCGAATCCTCTATCTGGTGACAACTTAAAGAATAGAGACAATATTGTAAGTCATTTAAAGCAGCAAGATGCGGCACCGGTTTCAACGTCATCTCTCTATTAAAGTAAAATGGAGTGGATTCTTTGGGCATATCGACAAGTGTATTGGGTTAATCGCAAGGTCTGCCCAAGTAGATCTATTGTAAGATCACAAATTTCCACAAATAAATTACCATGGTTTTGGATTGGAGCTGAACTACCCACTGGAACAAAAGCAGTAACTGAGATAGTTAACAACTATGTTCGTTATGGGATTACAGTTAACCCAGAATTCCTACAAGAAGTCACAGGATATACAAATGCTATATCATGGAGATATGTTGATGTAGAAACGTTAG
>Ga0136644_10003115_pt1 | contig 12443 bp, 6 predicted proteins | sample C_130820_EF_Meta_FD_94780 | JGI IMG/M metagenome (GOLD analysis project Ga0136644, IMG submission 94780) | Freshwater microbial communities from Lake Croche, Canada to study carbon cycling - C_130820_EF_MetaG (v2) (version 2) | ecosystem: Environmental > Aquatic > Freshwater > Lake | place: Lake... | reverse complement strand
TTCTCTGAGCACAGGACCAGCAGTAGGCAAATCACTCTTTAAACTGCCATATGAAGTTCGCAGCTTGAACTCGGACAAATCACCATGGCTGTTGACAATTCTTACATCATTTTTCACAATAGTAACTTGATTATCACTTAATGGATCACTGTCTTTATCGCTCAGTAATGCGACTAGCTGTGGATTGCTAGTCACTTGATCTTGTGGTAGTATTACATCCAGATTGTTCAAGTCCTGGTCATATCCATACTGACCTGCTCTGAATGCCCACTCCTCAAAATAGTAAAACTCTTGTTCAGGTTGGACCACTTGTGTGTTCCTGAGCAGTGCATCTATGCTCACACTAGTGCCCTTTTGGTGGATCATGCCTTGATAAAACTGGAATTCCGCACTGTTGTCCAGCAACAGATTGGTCAAATAGGTTCGAGGTTGATATGCAACTTGATGCTGAGCCAAGAGTTGTAAATTGCGTGGTAGGGCCTGGCTTATGGAACTGGTTTGTTTATTTTGATCAAATGGTATGCTTAAATCAGTTTCAAATATCTTCCTCAAGTCATCCACAGATTTTTCTAAGTTAGGGATAATTCTGTTGTTCACCACCAGATTGTTCCCCAGCTGACTCACACTTTGTGTGACCAAATAACCTGGGGCTTGCATCCTGCCCTTCCAATCTAGAGTTCTATACCCAAACAGTTTGAATCTTGCCTGACGTTGATTGAGTACAGGATCATAGATCAAATCTCCAAACACTGTTTTGTTGTTGAATATGAGTGCATGTTCCAGACTGGTTGTATAAAGTCTGATCCCGTAAATGCCTTGGTCATTGAGCACTTTGATACTGATGTCATCCTCTATTCGCAAAAAGTCCAAATTGGCCAAGCTGACAGGATTTCCCAGTCTATCCAAAACACTGTGAGTACCTTGCACCAAACCACCAATGTGTTGAATGATACCAAAATCAGTCTTGAACTTGCACAAGGTGGCAGCTGGACTTAGAGTCATGTAGGTGCCCGCAGCCCAAGGACCCTGGCTCCAATACAGGAACTCTCTAGCACTCAAACTCCAGTTACGTGGGCGGCTGGCTGTGGAATCATATTCATCAAACTGCCATCCTGCGGCTTCTTGTGCTCTGCCCAAGCTGATCAGGAAGTCATACACTTGTTGACGAGTTTGAAAAACAGTACCATAGGGCACAAGATCTGTTTTGTTGAGCCCCTGCTTGTATTCTGTAACTTGTTGGTTTTCCACAACCACAGTTTGCTTTGCACCTGTGATGCGGCTGGGTATGATTTCAAAATAAGGATCTCTAGCATCATAACCAATCACTCGCCAACCCTGATTGCGCCCCAAGAATTCCACCAACACACCGGTGTACACATATTCTTTAATGCTAGCACTTCTCAACAGCTGGCAAATCACATCTTCTTGGGGCAACAACAAGTTGTCTGTGTTGCTGAGTCCAAATGAATCCACCAATGTTCTGATGTTTTGTCCATCTGTAAAACCACCCATTTTGTACATGAGGTTCACACCTGCCCCTCTGATCAGATTACCCAAATACGTTGTGACACTTCGACTGTCAGACACCAGCTTCTCACTGATCCAGTGTTGAATACCACAACTGCCATGGTAAGTTTCTGTGCTGTTCAAGCTGGGGATCAGGCTGGGATTCTCTCTGTGCATCACACACGATCTGACTGGTGTGCGTGTGAGTGTGTCACTTAGTACTCGTTGTGAATATGTTTGATCCTCAAATAACTCAATCTGTCTGACTCCATCCCACAAATATTCCACAAATGCAGCAGGCCTCATCAAATATGCCCATTGTGACCAAAGCTGATCAGCATCCACACTGGTGAGCCACACATTTTCCATGGGACTTCTGTCACCAAACTTCCAATCTGCCGCAGCTTGTGATTGAGAGGGCAGCTCAGTTATAATCCCAGCATCAAACGGTGCTAGTAATTGTCCTGCATCATTCACAGGCACATATTTGCTCAATCCTGGTCTGGCCCAGTCCACATGTTTGCCAGCTCTACCACCCTGGCGAATCACACCTGCCTCCAGGTCTTGCCATAATTTTAGGTTGCCACGAGTATATGGTGCAGTACCATACTCACTGTCCCACCAGGTTGGCTTCTGACTAAAGCCCAACATTCTCCAAGGGGATGCATGAGGTTGATCTGTGTCATAATAATAAAAATAGATCCCTCTCCATGAACCAGGCAACGATTGTTGGTCTTGGTCTGTTGAGCTGCCATAATTCCATGAGAAAGGATCACTTATGTCAAATGTGGTGTTCCTGAGAGCATCCACTTGATTCATGGTGAGCCATCTGTTCCAAGCAGGTGCTTGCAATGTGGTAACGTCTGACCTAGTGTAACTGGTAACACGAAACTTACCACTAAGTTGTGTTCGCACATCCAGGTCAGGCACATGATCCTCCATGGCATACTTCTCAGGCAGGCTACCATATTGCAATTGTTCAAACAGTAGCCAAGCTTTAGCTACAGGATGAGTCAATTCTGACACATTTGTGGTCACACCTTGTGTGTTCAAAATCTCTCCCATGGGGTCATTATTGTAGTCACTGAGCACGCACAATGCTCCATTGTGGCATCTTAGGGTGAGAGGTGAGCCAGGCTGGCTTAAATCATAAAAAACTGTGGGCACGTATGCACTCCACGCGCCCAATCTAGTAGCACTTGCAGGTACCCATGTGGGGTTCACACTCTGTTGTGAACAGTATGCCCCCAAGCTCAAATCAAATCCTGAATTGACCCATGCACTAGCCCTAGTCTTGCCCAGATTGATTTGGCGCAGTGCCCTGTCCAACCACAGTTGTGGATTATCCGAACCAGTGAGTGCTTGATTATTATACACATTCCAAAGCGCATTTATAAATTTGTTGTAGAAGCGCAAGTATTCTGTTTGACTCCACTGCATGGCCACCATGGGATCAGTCACACTCTGACTACCCTCAAAAGATTGACTTTGATCAATACCATTCAATGCCATCAATTTGAGCATGCTGGCTCTGTGTTGTAGAATTACTGTGCCTCTGCCCAACTGTTTGGGTGAATCTCTCCAGTTGTTGGCACCACTTGCTGTGCCTGTGAATCCTGTTTGATTGCGGATGACGCTTTGGCCATGGGGCAGCATGTCTGCTAACATGAACTGAGTTACAACTTGATTGTCTGGGTTAGCTTGCAGATTGACAGGAATTTCAAAATATCCATCACGAACCTGATTGTGCACTCCAGCCCATGTGCTCACTTTAATAACAGTCTGTGCAGCAGGTTTTTCTTTCAACTGGATTGTGTTGTTCAGAACTGTATACTGAGTTTCATTCAATAATGTGGCACCCACCTGAACAATAATATTGGGTGTACCTGTTTGTGTAAGCGCAGGCATTTGATCAATTGCAAATGTGGTTTCATTATTTGTGACCACATATTCATTTATCACAAACTGCTTTGTTAATTGATCGCTCAAAAACCAATTATTCACATATTGTGCTTGATCTAAAAATGTTTGCTGCCAATAATAGTAACCAGGAACTTCAACTAGATCTGTATTTTGATAATATGTTACTTGTATTTGTGTACAAGTAACATCAAACACATAATTACGAGCACTTGCAGAATCCACATCTGCCGAAAATCCTAGCACAGGATCCACAGGCAATGCTGTGTTCTGCCTGTAGCTGAGCAAACTGCATCCTGCAAAGTTACTGTTAGGGTATGAAACTGGATCTGCTAAATTTGTGCCCACAGAGTCAAACAGCTCAAATAATGGGGCTTGGTTTATGGTGGCCACATACTCTTGTGAATCTGGGAGCCAATTGGGTAGTAACTGCCTGCTTTGGCCTCTGACCCATTTTGTGCCTGTGAAATACCAATTGGTGCTTACATTTTCATAATAGGGCTCATTTAGGCTTGTGTCGTTGGGTTTATTTCCTTGTATTACAAAAATTACACTTCCAGGTGCACACAATCCGGACTCTGATGTGATATCTGTGATCAGACTTAGTGTGACTTTTCCATCCACTCTCACACCACTCACTTGATACAGTCTGTTGTTCAAATTGGTATCTGTAAGATTGGTAAACAACACGATTTGGCCATCGTCCAATCTCACATTGTCCACTAACACATTTGTTTGTCCAATCACACTGTCCAAGTTGGTACGTTTTGTGTCCACTAAATTGACATTGGTCAGGAATTGAGTACCAAAGTTCCACAATGGGATAGAAGGATCAAATTCCAATATGGGACGTTGTGCAGTAACAATAGTACCGTAACTCTGATCTGTTTGACTGATCACCAACACCTGTTTGTGGAACCATCTGTTTGTTTGGCTCCATGGATTACCATTTTGACTGCCTCTGGCTATTGTCACATATGCAGGTGTTTCATTTAACCCTGCACTATCCCAGGTGGTGCTGTCCCAGGCTTGTGGAGAATCCCATGCCAAATTGGTTTGTGTGAATTCTGGTACTAATCTGATCTGTGTACCCACGCCTTCCACAATATACACTTGGGATCGGATCTGTACGTTTATGTCCAGTGTAAACTGTACTTTTAATCCTGATGTGAACACAACTGTGGCATTATCTTCTTGCACACCACTGATTGCAAATTTTATGCCACCATCGTATGTGTATGTGCTTCCAGTTTGGATTAGTGCACAATTGGTCTCACTCATCAGCTGAATCAATTGGGGTCCTGTGGCCATCCACACATATTGCGTGGAATTGATCAGTTTGTCCATGTCCACAGGTAGCCCGTAACTGTAATACTCACCTTCAAACAGTCTGTTATGGTCATTAACCAGTGCACCCTGCCATCTGAGCTTGTTAATCAGATCATCATACGCCAACACATGGGTGATCTGATTGTTCTGTGTGTTGCGACTCACCATACCTGGTTCCACCTGGTAGTTCAATCTGTCTGGAGTTGATTCCGGGACCCTAGCATCCAGATTGGGATTGTATGTGCTCAAAAGTTGACCCACATATGCATTCACATATTCCACTCTATCTGGCTGGAACATGTTGTCTGCTGTGGCTGCAAAGAACTTCTTCAACACATCTGTTTGCAATACTTCAGGTAGGAATTCACTAATTCTGCGAGTTTCACTCATATTATCTGTCCATTCTCAATTCAGCAGGAGTAAGATTGGCCACCACTTGTACGTCTGTGACCCTGGCTGCACTCAAAAATAACTCATCTGGTGCACAACTTATTTCAAACAAGTCCCCAAATTGGCTTGTGCCGTTAGTGGGCACAATCACCACAGTACTCACTAAAGTGGCCATTTGTTGATGGATAAATGCCACCAATTCTGTAAAGTAAAAGCTTTGACCAAAACTCCAGTTTGCAATATCAAAATATGTGTCCACAGCCTGAATCACTCTGCTCTTTATTTCACTGTCTGTGATACTGGAACCTGAAATCTTTATAACTTTGAATATGCATTTGAGTTCAGGCATCGCCTGATCCCCAAACAACAGTTTATACTTGACTGGATGCCAAATCATTTGATCAGTCATCATTTTATATTTGTTAAACTCCTGAAAGGTTTGTCTTAAATCTTCAGGATAAGGGGGCATGGGCTCAGGGTCTTGTGGTCTGCCCTTGGTGATCCAGTTTCTCATATTTGTGTCATATGAGCTGGTGAGCACATACATGTCTATAACATTTTGTACAGCAGGATCTATTCGGCGTTCTCTGCTAGCATAATGCTGCCAACAGTAGTTGATGGAATTTCTGCCTGTGCGTGCTTTGTATTCTGTGCTCACATCCAGCCAGGCTTGCGGTGCCTGTGCCTTGTATTTCAAAAACACATTTGGTGAAATCACATAAACCACATCACCGTCCGCATAAGTGTTCACTGTAGTTTGTGATACAGCAGATGGTACTTGGTTGAGTTGATCGTATATGGCTTTCACGCGAGTGGGTTTCCAGTATTGGTATCCTGACTCCATGATCTTCTGCCAAAACACTAACTGTGTACTGCTCACCAACTTGTCAAATGCTTCAGGATCATCTATGATATTGTCCTGGTTGTTGTCATAAAATTGTAATTGTACCTGGTTGGGCTCCTGATAACCATCAGTGTATTGTATTTGTGATTGTACCAGCCAGCGTTGGTCCTCTGGAAGTGCTTTATCATTCGTATCTGTGTTGTATTTGAGGATGCGGATCTGGTCTCTTTGGCTTGTGAGCGTGAGTGCATCCACTACTGGTGTGGAATTAATAAAGTAAAACTTTACATCACTCACACTTTCAAACATGTAACTAAGACTGCGCATGGTGACAATCCAGCCTTGGTTGGCTTTGAACAGGAATTGCAGCAACCAACTTGCATCTAAGTTGGCTTGGGTGGTGTTCCCCTCATTTTCATTGCCGTATTCAGCATCAATGGCTAAATCCACATTGTCTATTATTTTCCATGTGAGTGTGGATTGGTCATATCTCATTCCAAAGTTTTTCCGGCTGTTTAGTGCAGTTGTGAGAGCACTTGTCTCTGCATCTGTGAGTGAAACACGCAGAGGAGGGATGGACACCCATGCAGGGGAACCTGTCATCACAGACTTACTCAGGAGCACACTAAAGATGCCCAACTGGTCTGTGGATTCATTCACAATGGCTGCCCAGTTACCGTATGGTGCATGTGCCTGAGTTTCCCCTGGATTACCAAATGCCACCAAACTGCCTGTTGTAAGGCCCTTGGACAAATCTGGCAGAAACACATTCACAAACTCACCTTGACTGGCATTGGGCACACTACCACCAGTCACATTCCATGTGGTGTTCACATTAAACTTGGGAAATTCGCTCAGATAAAAATTACGTAATCCCGAGTTAATAGCTTGCCCTTGTTTTGTGCCTGCGAGTAATGGTTGTATGCGATTTTGAATGATCTGATTGGTGTTTAAATTGCCTGCAAGAGGAATGTTGATGGTTTGGCTTGTGTAGTCTTTGTACATGATGCCATCATCACTAAACACTTTGGTGTTAGAGTATGCACCTGTGGGATCAGTTAACTCCAGGTATCTGCTTTGTCCGCTGTACACTCTGTTCACAGCTCTCAGTTTAAGAGCTTGACTGTTTTGTAGTGGGAACAGATTGTAGTCTTCACCGTTAACCATTCTGTTCTGGGTGTAAAACACAGCAGGTGCTCTAGCACGTATGGAGTCTGTGGTCTCCCTGCTCAAACTGTTAGCCACAGGGTATGTGAGGCCAAATGTGAGATTCAAGCTGTATGTGTTGTTAGTAGTGTCCACATACCCTAGAGTTAAAGCTTGAGCCTGTATATCCTGTGGTTGAATGGTGTATGTGAGGTTGTTGCTGGTACGATAATACACACGTATTCTGCCAGTGGGAATATTGCCAAAATTGCCATCACCAAATCTGATGCTAATGGCATCTTGACCATTCAAATCTCGTGTGACCACTTGGTAAATGTCTCTGGTCAGTCTGTTCACATTATTGTACACCAAGTTACTGGCAAATATGGCAGGCACTTTTGTCCAATCCAGTGTGGGTATGCCTGTGTCTGTGACAGATTGTACCCATACATCTGATTGATTAACATTAATGGCTGTCAAATCTATAACTCTGTTAGGTATAACAGAGTCCAGAATAAAGTCTGCATAAGCCAAGGTGCCTTGCTTGAACAATGCAAAAAATCCTGTGTTAGCACTTGCATTACCGTTTCCATCATTTCTGTACAACATGCTCCAGTTGTTGAACACATTGGGGGTCTTTTCTTTATAGTAGCCCGAAAAGTTACCTGTGAGTGTGCTCAAAGTGGATTCAGTGTCAAAGTCTGAATTGCAAAATTCAAACTGCATGGCGGTACCAGACACAGTAGAGTTAAATGCGTAAGATAATGTGCTGGTGTTAGTGTTGTTCAGATCATATCTTTCTGCCAGCACTGTGCCAATCTGTGTGCTCTTGACTGGGTCACCATACGGGTTAGTGTTCACAAACGCAGCATTTAACACTAACACGAACTGCTCCAACCAATCGGGATTGTTGGCATCGTTCCACAGCACCAGTTGATTACTCAAGTTTTTACCATTGGAATCAAATATGGGTTGGCTGGTTCGCACACTTTGTAATTTGACCAGACCTTGACTGGTCAAACATCTGCGAGGAGTGTAGCTCAAATAACGTGCCAGTCTGAACACACTCTCTCTACGAGTGGCGGTGTCCATGAAATTCTCTCGCACATTCAGATCCATTCTGAATGCCAGACTGCCTGCTAGGTAGGCCAACATTTCGATAATGGCCACAAACTCTGAGCTTTCAATCCAGTCGTTGAAGTCTTCTGGGTAGTTGACCCTCAAATAATCCACAAGGGCCTGGCGCACTGTATCATAATCATACGCAGCAAAATTTACGAAATTAAAAGCTTGGTATATGACTTGCCAATCTTGACTGGCAAACAGTCTGTTTTGTCTCAAAGTTACACTCATGGGTTGGTGCTTTCCACATTACGACGGTCAAAATCCACACTAAATGCATCCACAAAATTAAAAGGGGCATAAAACAAATTCATTTGCAATTGAATGCCATGGTCTAATTCCACCAAGTTGATGCTTTGCAATTGCACCCTATTGTCTGTTTGCACTATGGAGGTGGCATCTTCCACTATCAACGTGACCACATCTGTGGTCATGGGCTCAAACAAAAGGTCCCAAATTATGCTACCAAAATCAGGTCTCATGACCCGTTCTCCTTTACGAGTATAAAAGTGGTTGACCAGATCTCTTTTGATCAATTCCAGGTCTGTCCATTGTGTTTGTTTAATGCTGGCATCCACACTGCTGTAGCCAACAAATATTCGGGTTCGGGGTGTATTTGCCATGTGCGAATATTTAGCTTGAGTAATATGTACAGTTTTTAATCAGATTCATTGACTATTCACACTGTGGTCACTCAAACTGTGATCATGGAAAAAAGTCATTTATCATACTGCGACATTCACACACATGTGAAAATGTTGGCGTTTAAAATTCAGGCCAGTAACTGGATGCCCTCAGTTATTGTGGGAGTGACACGAGGTGGCATGTTGCCTGCCACATTACTCAGCCATTCATGGCGATTACCCATGAAAGCATTAAATGTGAGTTTGCGAGACAATACTAAATTACAACCTGACCATGCTGTCTGGTTGGAAGAACTAGTCCAGTCCGGTAAACGGGTACTGGTTATGGATGATATCAACGACAGTGGTGCCACTATCAATTGGATCAAACAAGATTGGCAAAATCGTGTTTCATCTGCAAGCTTCTCTGACCATGTGCGTTTTGCAGTGTTATTAAACAAATCCACTAGTACTGAATCACCAGAATATGTGGCCAAGGAAATTCCCACAGAAAAGCTGGAAACTTGGTGGATATTTCCTTGGGAACATCTGGAGTGATCTGGATATCAACTACTTGCGCGAAACAGTCACAGTGGGGCCGCAAGAAGTTCCAGAGTGTGGAAGCTGCACTCACACATGTGCAGCACATCAAACCGCGTTAACCTAAAAATATGGGTTGACAACCTGAGCCATCGTGTTACACTGCAAATCCAAACAAGGAGCGTGCATCATGTCCTACAAAATCCAGCTCAGCCCTGCCCAAATCCATGCCATCTGCGCTGCCCTGGAGCAGACGTCGCCTCAGCCCAATCCTGCGCATGATGAAAACACTCGCCAGGAAGTGGGCATGCTCTTGCATATGTTTCAAGCCACCCTTAAAGAGCCAGAAAGTGCCAACATGCTGCATGGGTTTACCCTGTAGCATGCCTATTATTTGCGTATCCAAGCCCATATACAGCTTGGATACGCTATCGTAATCTCTAAAAAGGCTTGACTAGTCCGTCTAGTGTGTTATACTGCCCACATGAACAAGGAGAGCAACATGCAGAACTGGTGTGTGGATCCTCAAGGGACTACTGCTGAACGTATGATTCTCCAGTTGGCTGGGATGTGCAACGGTGCCAGCACCTGGGATGGCGCTGGTTTCAGCAAGCTAGATACAGCATTTGGTCACAGCCTGGCTGAACGTGCCCAGCAAGGGCGTGCTTGGACAGAGAAGCAGGCTGTTGGCGCCCTAAAGCTGATCAACAAGTATCGCCGCCAGATTGGGGGCGAAGCTGTGATCCGCACTTGGATGGAACGCCCTGTTTTTGCCATGATGCCGCTCACTGACGCTGAACGCAAGCAGAAGGCTGCGGGTTTGCGCCAGGTCACCAGCGAGGACAAGACTGCTGTGTTCACCTTCCCTTACGATGCTGGATTGGTGGCCGCGCTCAAGGGCATCCGTGGCGAACACAAGGGCCAAAAGTATTGGAGCAGCTGGGACGGCGCTCACAAGCGTTGGAGTGTGCCGGTGAATGAATCCAGCATTCAGCAGATCATGACCTTGGCACGCGACTATGAGTTTGAAATCGAAGAACGTTTTGAAACATATTACAGTCGGGTAATGGCCAAGCTGGAATCTGTGCAGGGAGCAGCAGAGGAGAGCCGGGTTGTGACCACCCTGGGTTATGCACAGGCAGTGGCAGTGAATGATGGCATGATTACCATCACGCACAAAGATGCCAGTGTGCTGGCTGAATTCCAGGAAGCTCTTGCTAAACTGTAATAGTGTGGCAAAAATGCCACACTATTCCTGTGAAAAATTGGTTGACAGGGTCCACCACTAGTGCTATAGTGTGCTCACAAGACGAGGAGACTGTGGATGTTGGAATTTACTGCTAGCCCTGCTCGTGTTCGTGAAGCCACCAAGCTGGCCTATCGTTATGGCATCCAGATGACCCAGGGCGTGAGTGACTACTGGCGCAGCCTGCCTCGTGCTGCAACCATTCCTGGGTTTGCGTTCACCCTCAAGCCCTACCAGGCTGAGGGCGTGGCCCATTTGGAAAAGTGGGACGGAAATGCACTGATTGGTGACGAGCCTGGCCTGGGCAAGACGGCCCAGGTGATGGCCTACGCCCACAAGCACCGTCGTTTCCCCATGCTGGCTGTGCTGCCCAAGACTCTAATCCTCAACTGGCGTCGTGAGCTGACCCTGATGCTGGGCGCTCAGCTCAGTGTGCTGGTGGTGGGCTTTGTGCCCAGCAAGCAGCGCCAGGCCCAGCTCAAGGCGCAGTATCCCCATGTCACGTTCAGCAAGATGCCGCTGCCAGGCTTTGATGTGACCCTGATTAACTATGACATCGTGGCCCGCAACCAGCAGGCGCTGGAAGATGTGGGTTATGATTATGTGGTGGTGGACGAGAGCCACAAGATCAAGAACCCCAAGGCTCAGCGCACTCAGGCCATCCTGCGCCTGATCACGGGCCGTGAGGAGGTAAAGGGCAAGCGGAACGAGTGGCGTGTGCTGCATGATGGTGTTCGCAGCGTCACTTTCATGACGGGTACACCCATTGTGAACAGGCCGTTGGAACTGTGGACCACAGTGAGCACCATTGCTAGCTGGGTGCCCCAGTTCGCCAACTTCTTCGCATTTGCCCAGCGTTACTGCAACGCCCACCGCACTCAGTGGGGTTGGGATTTCAACGGCCACAGCAACGAAGCTGAGCTCAACCAAATGCTGTGTGACACTATCATGATCCGCCGTCGCAAGGAAGATGTGCTCAAGGATCTGCCGCCCAAGACGTTTGTGACCGTGCCCTTGGAGTTTGACCGTCGCGAGTATGATGCTGTGGCTCAGGCGTTTGAAGGTCGTGGTGACTGGAAGCAGGGCATGCAGACACTCATCAACTATGGTGGCAATGCTGCCAAGAGCGATGAGGCCATTGTGGCCATCAACAAGTGCCGCGAGATTGCAGGCTACGCCAAGATGGCCAGTGCCATTGAATGGATCCTGGACTACGTGGAAGAGGGTGAGAAGCTGGTGGTGTTTGCACATCACCAGCGGATGGTGGATCAGATCACTGCTACTGTCAAGGCTGCTGGCGTGGGTGTGAGAATGATCCGCGGTGGCGTGGGCCTGGAGGAGCGGGCGCAGGCGGCGCAGGAATTCCAGACTGACAGCAGTGTCAAGGTGATGGTGCTCAACATCGCTAGTGCAGGCTTTGGCATCACGCTCACTGCTGCCCGGGCGTGTGCGTTTGTTCAGCTGCCCTGGACACCAGGCGACCTGATCCAGGCTGCTGACCGTGTTCACCGCATTGGCCAGACCGACAACGTGACAGTTTACAACCTGGTGGCAGAGGGCACGGTTGAGGAAACGATTGGTGAACTGATCATGGCCAAGGCTGAAGTGGCCAATGCTGTGGTGGATGGTGGTGCCAACACAGAGCTGGCTACCATGAGTCTGGGTAACTGATCAACAAGGAGATAGTAACATGGCCACACGAGCAATCAGTCACGATTTGGATAACGCATATATCAGACATCTGTTACCTAAAGTTAAAGGATATGAAAAGCAGGAC
>Ga0136644_10003113_pt1 | contig 12449 bp, 20 predicted proteins | sample C_130820_EF_Meta_FD_94780 | JGI IMG/M metagenome (GOLD analysis project Ga0136644, IMG submission 94780) | Freshwater microbial communities from Lake Croche, Canada to study carbon cycling - C_130820_EF_MetaG (v2) (version 2) | ecosystem: Environmental > Aquatic > Freshwater > Lake | place... | reverse complement strand
GCGGTCTTGTCAGCTCCAATCTGGACAACACGGAGGCCTACATAAAAATTTGATGGCCTAGCTTACGTAGTAAGCCCATACTAAGACCAGCGAAATGACAAACGCTGTTCCTACTATGATCTCCGAGCTCACCATTCTCAAGTATGTTAGCGCAGCTGAAACCGCTGGCCGTTTCAAGGTGGCCAGCTACCAAAAGGCCATCCAGCGTCTCAAGACGCTCGGCCCCATCACCTGTGAGGCCGATATTCCTGATGGATTCGGCACAGAGATCCGCAAGAAGCTCATCAAGATCCTTAACGAGGGAAGCCTGGACATTCCCGCCGCTCTGCGGGTCAAAGGCGCAGCCCTCAGCATCTTCCTGAACATCTACGGCATTGGACCGAAGAAGGCTGAGGATCTCTTCGCAGAGGGCTACACGACGCTGGCGGAGCTCAAGGCAGCAGCGGCAGCGGATCCAAAGCTTCTCAACAAGAACCAGCGCATAGGTGTCGCGTATTACGAACAGCTTCTCGAACGCATCCCCCGGGCCGAAATGGACCAACATGCCGCCCTTCTCATGGCCGCGAAGCCAAAGGCGCTGGAGGGCGTCATCGTCGGTTCCTATCGCCGCGGCGCCGCAAACAGCGGAGACATCGACATGTTGGTTCGCACGGCCTCTGCTGAGATCGATGCCGCCGCCTCTTTGACCGCCTTTGTCGCCTCTCTGAAGGCCAGTGGCTATATCAAGGAGGTGTTGGCCCACGGGGATCATAAGTGCATGGCGATCTGTCAGCTTCCTGGTGCCATCGCTAGGCGCCTGGATCTCCTCGTCACACCACCGGCCGAGTTTCCCTTTGCCGTCCATTACTTTACGGGCTGCGACACCTTCAACGTGGCGGTCCGCAGCCACGCGCTCACGAAGGGTTACACGCTGAACGAACATGGGCTCGTCCGTGTCAGCAGCGGTAAGGCAATCGAGGGCATCAAGGTGGAGAAGGATATCTTTACGGTGCTCAAGCTGGCCTGGAAGGAGCCGACGGAGAGGACGGGACCGGATGCGGTTGTCGCTTTGTAAGGGCAAAGGGGCCAAAAGGAGCCGCGTCCTTTTTGGTTTCATCGCATGCAAGCCGGCGTATAGTCCCTGAAGGGACCCGGGCCCGGTGGCGGAATCCACGGCGGAGTCTCGCGCAGAAAGGTCGCCCTCTCCGCATCCACCTTGGCCTTGTAGGCCGGCGGACAGGGACCAGTGCCTGCGAAGTAGAGCCGCAACGCCTCATAGTAGGCATCGCTGTCGTGAATCTTGCGAACAAACGCGTGATCCGGCACAACCTTCTTCTGCACCCCCGCGATTGCCTCTTCGAGCGCCGCGATGTACTCTCTCTGCGCGGTCACATGCGACGGCTCCTTGGCCTTCGCGGCCCCCGCCCACTTCCACGCCGAGCTCTTGAGTCCCTCGAGCTTTTCAGCCAGAACGATGTGTGCAGCGGCCAAGTCATCCTGGAGCAGAGCGATGCTGCCCTCTGCCTTGGCGATCCGCCGATAGAAGATGAACAGACGCTCCTCCTTGAGGCCTGGCAGCTTATCCATGATGGCACTGCTCTTGGCTTTCAAGTCGGCCGCAGCGGCTTTCTCCTCGGGCGTCTTGGCTTTTTCATCCGCAGCGATGCTTCTCATGCTGAGAACAAACGCCTCCACGTATTTCGCGAGAATCTCGGGTCCTTGCATTCTTAAGTTTAGCTGAGTCTTTTCAGCTATTCCTAAACAAATGCTGTTGGGGGCAGCAACGCCAGTCACCTTTTTTTGTAGCCAAAAAGGGGTGACCGCTAGGTCGCGGGACAGGCTCCATCCGTTTCCGGAGGGGAGATATTAACAGTATCGGGTGGGTTGCTGTATGGAGCCTTTAGTAAGAATTGTGATTGCTGCGTGGATTCTTTGCAGAATCCGGTACAGGTTCCTCCTCTCACCTGTTGCCAGATGAGAGGAAGTTTAGATCGAATTATCTGGGATAATTGCTGTGAGGAACCTTGTTATAAGATTTGTGGGCTGCTGTATGCACTCTTCGCAGAGTGCGATCAGGTTCCTTGGTTGTCAGAGTGAAAGTCTGAGTACAAGGTGTTGCTGTGAGGAACCTATTGAGCCGACACCGGGATCTGGCGTCCTGTCACCTTTGCCGGAGAAAGCTGCAAACTTTTTTGAACGCGCCTACTCCGCCTTCTTCGCTGCTGCAGCAGCAGCAGAGCGGATCGCATCGCGCACGCGATCGTACTGGGGATCGTCGAGCTCCACTCTGAGTGTTTCCAGCGGTGTCATGGCGCGCGGCCCCTCCCGCTGGAGCACGCGGAACTGTGTCGGCGACCACCCACTCAGCAGACTGACACCCGGTGTATCAGCAGTCGCATGGAAGTCCGTGGGATTCGCCGCCAAGTTCCAGATGACGATTTGGGGAGGTGTCAGACCCTGTCCTGGTCCATGCATATCCTCTCCTGCACGCCGGAAGGACTCCTTGATCATATCCAGATGCGTCTGCCACCCAGCCGTCTTGACGTGATGGCGGTAGGTTGCCCCCGTATAGGCCGAAGCACCGTTGGAAGCACAGGCCTGGTCCCAGTTCATGTCGGTCAGCACGAGAAGATACTTGGGCTCGTCTCCAGGACGGCAACGAGACGTCTTGAGATCCTTGAGTACGAGCTCCATCGCCGCCTGGAAATCCGTGCTAGTGCCCTGACTGATCCTGTTATGAATCGAGTCCAGACAGGCAAAGAGATCGGCCGAGGGGAACGTGTGCCAGGTCGGCGTGGAATCAAAGGTCATGAGCCGGCCCTGGAACGGCGCCTTGCAGACCGTGGCTCCTAGAATGCCGAGGGCCATCGAGACCCAGTAGGGCGTATCGCCCTGGGTCCCCGTCTGCATGGAGCCGCTGAAGTCGGCCATGACGATGCAATCGCTCAGAGCCCCGGCATCGCCAATCATGGCCGACCAGACCGCCTTGAGCTGATCTTTCTCTGGCTCTGTCAGCTCTGCTGACCGAGCTTTCTTCACAACCTCATGGGGAAAGACCGTCTTGGAGCCATGGACCGTCGCTTTACCGGCGGCGGCAGCCGCAAAGTGTGCCTTAAAGTGTTCCGCACAGGCAATTCTGTCGGCATCCTCTGGGCACCTAACATCATCCTTGTCTTTGATATTCAGGAATGCCTTGGCGTACAGCTTGCCGGCGCGGCCTGGAACGGTAGCCGGCTTAATCGCAGCCCAGGAGTGACCGCACATGTGGGTCTCCACCGTATCGAGGCGCCGATTGAGGGCCGCCACGAGCTGTCTATACTGCTTCCGTGCATCAGGCCGGCCAGGAAACAGCTTGCCGGCCAAGGTCGCAGCCATCTCATCTCCTGCACGATGTTCCCGCGGCGCCCACTTGCCCAGCAGACTGATGGACTCTCCCGGTGGCGTCAAAGAGTCCCGTGCGAGCTGCACCGCGGCCAAATCGAGAATCCGATCGTGAAGAGTTACAGATTTCGCGGCAATCGCAAACATATCCCGCCACGATCCATACTCGGGCACCAGAGGCAGAAGCTCCAAGGTGATAAGCGGCTCCACCTCGGACAAAGCCGCCAGCAGCTCATAGAAGATGGCCCGTTCGCCCTTGCCGCCCCGCACATTCCGACTGTGAAAGGCCAACACAAAGGCATCCTCTTTCTCGGTTGCCGCGACCTTCTGGATCAGCCGGCGAAGATCCGAAGGATCTGCACCGCGAACCAGGCGGACCGACAGATCCACCCGTGTGTCACCTGTTCCACTATACACATCCGAACCCTTTGCACTGACTGTCGCTGTTGCTGCCATCGTACAAAACGATAGCGGTCAGAGGCCAGATGTCAAGTTTGGTTACCACTTAGGCAGATCCGCAGAATCAATTGTATGCCCTACCTTGCCGTCTGTATATTCCGTGAATCGGAGAACAGCCATCACTATCATTATATCGCCTTCTCACCGGAAGAGGCGTCAAGATCGAGGGACCTGATACGCCGTGATATCTTTTATCAAATCGGCTTCCAGCTATCCCATCCAACTAATAAAAACACGCTAGAGGGCTACTTGGAAGAATATATTGAACGGGATCCATCACTGCCGTTAGCCGACCGCCGAGATGCCATCCGCTGTCTTGTTAAGGCGGATCACACACTGAACACCTCCTATGAGGCAGTCTCTATCAATGGCACTTACACTGTAAGCTCCGATGAGGGCCAGTGGCAGACAATTCCCCACTTCTATGTGCAGCCGAATCTGAATTTTGAGGCGGACAGTGACTCGGATGGTGACAGCGATGATAGCTAAAAATGATGGCCTGCTGCGAGGCAACGGCCCAAGTACGATGTTAGTCCGTAGAACACAGGTTAGTCCAATTGGTTCTCGACCAGTCCAACCATCCTTCACCAAGACCTATCTGCTCTACGGTGTCAAGAACCGACGGGATGCCATCATCGCTCTGGTCCAACAGCAACATGGTGTCGAGCCCTTCGTGGGTCCCTTTGTCGCCCACATGAAAGAGGTGGGGAAGAAGGCGCTGGACGCTTTCAGCAAAATCACAATGCATCTGTTGGAATACAATATCCATCTGACATTTGTGACATCGAACTTTGTTCCATCGGAGTTTGACTATACGATCGAGGCGCTGGCAGCGGAGCCGGACTTTCGCATCAAACGCGCCAGAACCTTCTTGGAGTGGCTTACTGGACCTTCACCGCGATAAAAAGTTGATCGGTCACTGATTTGCAGCAGTAAGCTGCAACGATTCGTTCAAGACCAGCGAATCCTTACAAAATGAACCAGCTCCAGCAAGCCATCGATACCGCGAATGTCCGTGCCATTGCCAATCTTACCTACAAATGGCCCGAGCTCTTGACTCAGAAGAACGCCAAGGGCGAGACACCGTTGCAGGCGTACCGAAACAGCGGAGGGCGCAACCAGGGAATCCTCTGGAACCTGGTGCCGGCCTTTGATCCGGATTGGGTCCGACCGGCGTGGTACGGTTTTCCTGGCGCCTGGAACAACGCCTTCTGGTAGCCTACGGAACCAAAAGACCTCCCGTCTTTTGGCTTACGGACGGAAGCAGGCTTTCTTACGGAAGGAAGCAGGCCTCCTGTCGGACGCCGCCCAGGAAGGCGTAGTGGCGTTTCCGAATCCTCCGTATCTCATCGAGCAGCGCAGGATTCTCCTTGCAGTCGTCCTGACACCGATCGAGTGCCTCTCTGAGCGCCCGCCGGAGCCTTGGAAAGTGGGCGACCATGCGGCTGCCAAGTGCCGTTCCGTGATCCACCATGACGGCACGAAAGACGCGGTCCGTGGCCTGGACGCGCTCCATGGACATATAGGGATAGAGATCCACGGTAGCAAGCAGGCTTGCGACCATGCTGACATACGCACTCTGCTCTGTCAGAGTAGGGGCATCCTCCATGTAGCCAATGGAGGACTTCGCGGCGAGACGTGTAGATCGGCGATTGCTCATTCTTGCTTAAGATAACTACGTCTTTGTAGTTTTCCTGCTGGTTGCAGGGTTGTACCTTGCAGCCGTCACTTTTTTTACACCAGAGTGACCGGTGCAAAAAGTTGATAGGGCACTGGCTCTTGATGGTAGCCATCAAGGAACCTGAAAAGACTCAGGAACCAACATGTACGAACGTCTCACTCTCAACAGCGTCAAGCGGCAGCTGGGTCTGCCTGTCTTTTACAGACGGCGACCTCTAGGACCACAACAGAAGGCAGCCAAGGCCACGTACGGCCGCGCCTCTTGTGGGCACTGCGGCTACGATTACACGCAGATTGCCGGCATGGACTCCACGAATCCAGCGGAGCCGTGGATCGAGGCCTATAGCTGTCGCGTCCGTCGGCCCTGCAAGCACTGCAGCATTCGCTTCCAGAATGATTTGGCAACGCGCCAGCATTACGACGCACTCCTCTATGAGCTGCGCCTTGATGCCGAGAGCCGCGACATCTCCTTCTGCTGCGACTCACCCTAGTAAAAAGTTGATTAGGGCCCTGTGCCACCCCCTTTTGATTAGGGATCGTGAAAGAAACGAACCCATATCAAGATGAAGATGACATTGAAGGAAGCGGAGGAGATCTTGGACAGTCTGACACCGGCCTACCTTTGCTCACTGACGGCGGCTGAGATGGCGACGGTCCATGAAAAGTACCGGGCGGCAACGCTCCGGCGCTATGGAGTCGAGCGCACGGAGCTCCGTATGAGCCCCTGCATGGTCTGTAACCGTGGGACGTGCCGTTGCAGCACCATCGCTGCGACTCTGATAGCAAAATACGGGGCGTGTAAGTGCGGCTCCTGCGGGCACTCTTACACGGCTATCGTGCAGTACCCGCTGATTCCGAAGCCGACGGATGTGCGGATCGATGTGGGTACGATCCGTGATGCCGAGGGACACGTGTATCGCCGCAGAGGCTCTTGGTGGGCCCGTGAGCTTTGTCCGGATTGTTCGCCGGTCTATGCTGAGGAGATTGAGGAGTACGTCGATGCGATCGAGGAAGAGGAGAGAGAAGCTAGGCGGCCGAAGTTCTATGAATAGAGCCTTGGGGGGCCAAAAGAGAGGCGTCTCTTTTGGTCCCGTAGGCTCCTAGACCCAGTTGTTGGCATCATAGAGCTCCAGGAAACCGATCGCGAACTTCACATGTCTCGACGGAGGAATGGCGAGGCGCTCAAGCACGCGGTCGAGAACCGCCATAACGCGTTGGAGCTCTGTCTTGGGTTCTGGTGCTAGTTCTGGCACGGGCTCTGGCTCTGGAGAACCCATAGGGATTCCCGCAATCACGGGTAGCCCCATAGGCACGGGTAGCTCCGCGGTCACGGGTAGCTCCGCGGTTACGGGTAGCTCCGCGGTCACGGGTGAAGGCAAGACCCAGTTGTTGGCATCATAGAGCTCCAGGAAACCGATCGCGAACTTCACATGGCGCGGTTCCGGGATGGCGAGGCGCTCTAGCACGCTGGCAAGAACCTCCTGGAACCTCTGGAGCTCTGTCTTTGGTTTTGGCGCTGCTAGTTCTGGCACGGGCTCTGGCTCTGGAGAACCCATAGGGATTCCCGCAATCACGGGTAGCCCCATAGGCACGGGTAGCTCCGCGGTTACGGGTAGCTCCGCGGTCACGGGTGAAGGCAAGACCACGGCCTTCTCCACGCCCGGCATCTCATCGACGACCAGCACAGGAGCGACCTCCTCCTTGACCGGTGCAGCCGAGAACAGAGCCTCCGATCTCCACAGCTCCGCAATGGCCTGCGTGCCGGCGCTCTCCAGTTCCAGAATGTGGCGCTTCAGGACCGTTCGGACAAGACGGCCCACGAAGTGTGACGTTCCAGGATGCAGACCCGTGAGAACCACGAGGTAATCGTCCGGCCAGACTCCAAAGCGCGCCGGACCCTGAAGATACGTGCGTTGCAGACGATTGTACTCGATGTAAGAGAAGAGCGCCGCGTCGATCTCCTTCACCGTGGCCCTCTGCGAGTTCATGAAGGCGGCCAGCAGCGGAGACAGCGGAAACCCCCGTCCGCTGCAGGCCGGCGTGCCCTTTGCGAGCTTCCATGCGCTGACAGAGTCCCACTCTGCAGGCAGCGTGGCGGCCCAGGCCGTCATGGACGGCCACGATCCCCTCTCCTCTCCTGGCGCCCACTTGGTCTTCTGGCCCCGTCGCACCTCCATTGCGTCTCCATCCTTCAGAAGGACCACCGACCTCTGATCGTCTCCGTTCTTGTAGCTGATCTTGACTGACATCTTGTTTGTAGGTAACTCTGTCTTTAGAATTGCCCACTGGGCCAAAACGGGGCCCCCGACCCATCACCTTTTTTAGGCCTTGGTCAAACCCTGCAGCCGCAGAAGCGTGGCCGACAGAGAGAATCCTGAATGGATAGCCAGCCGGCCCATAGAATCGAGTGCCAGTGCCGTCTCAGGCGGGACGGAGAGCAGAGGCAGCAGAGCGACACTGTCAGCCTCACAGAATCCGATCGCCATGAGCTGTTGGACACGAACATCCGGTGCTCTCACCTCTGCAATCTCTGCGGCCAGAGCCACACTCTGTTCCGCCAGCTTAAGATTCTCCTCTTGGAGCGCCTTCTCCCTCTTTGCTGCCGCCAGCTCCGCCTTGGCCGCCGCGACCTCCGCCTTAAGGCGGGCATTCTCACCTGCTGCAGATTCTGCGACAATGACTTCCATTTTTAGTTCCTTACTGTCTTTTGTAAGGTTCTGGGGGCCCTAGCGGGCTTAGCAAGCCCATCAACTTTTAAAGGTGATAGGGCCTTACTGTTAGTTTAACCCATCCTAGAAGACAAGGATGCGACCGACCATTGTGATAGACGCCCCCGAGGGTGACTGGGGCTTCTCAGCACCGTCTAACATCGATTCTGATCAATCTTTCTTTTCTTTAACTGGATTTGTTGCAGAAGAGGAAGACGAAGACGAAGAGGAAGACAAAGACAAAGAGGAAGACGAAGAGGAAGAAGAACCAATCGGCTGGCTTTGCCTAAAAAAGTTGATGGCCTTTATTGGCCTTGGCTGATACTGCAGGAAGAATTCAAAGACGAATTCACCTAGAAAGCAATCAAGATGGCATTCAACAATTTCTGCACGACATTCGTCAAACACTTCGAGGATGAGACCGATCCTGCGGCCCGTTTCCAACGCTTTGCCCGTCTCATGGTCGAGGAGGTGACCCGGCCAGGGGCTACTCTTCGCTACTCGGCCGAGCCCGATGTGGCTGCTGCAAATCTCCGCGAGGCTCTGCGACCCGTTCTCATCCAGGAGGGCCTTCTCTGCATCGAGCCGGCCTTCTTCGGCGGCGGCGTCTCAGCCGAGGATACCGAGCTTCTACTGGAGGAGTTCGCCCTGTTCGTCGAGGATCCCGACGGATATGAAGAGCCGAACCTCGAGCAGGACGAGGAGGACGAGGAGGACCAGCCCGTCGGCTAAAAAGTTGATGGCGGCCAAAAGCCCTCTGCTTTTGGCTTCAGAACTCAAAAGATGAGTTCTATCAAGATGCAATCACTCGGAGAGCTGCAGAAGAGCTTCATTGCCGAAAGAATGTGGCCGATCGTCTTTGTGGCCCATCCAGATCTGGGCATTCCCTACCCACTGGCTGTTACCAAGGAGGGCAGCATCACGTACGACTTTCCCTGCGATGGAGAGGACTTCTGGGACTGGATAGCCTACATTGAGAAGACCGGCGCCGAACAGGCCCTCGCTCTGGCGGCAGAGATCGACGAGGTGCGCCGCCCTCCCGAGCACAAGTGCTACCACCTCTGGCTCTCGGTGACCTGGTATGAGCGCCTCTACGCCCTCGTAACCAAGGCCTATGGCCAGACACTCCAAGAACGCGATACCGCAATGGAAATCAAGCTCCACTCCGCAAAACGGGAGCAAGAATCCCTGAAAGAAGAGTACGATCTCCTTCTCACGCAGTACCGCGTCCTCCGCGATGAGAATCGGGATCTTCTCATGGACCTCGGGGCCAAATCCAAGCTCATCGCATCACTCAGAGATGAGCTGTCGAGTATTGAGAAGGGTTGGAAGGATCTCGCGTCTCATCTGCGTGCTAAAATGTGATGGGCCCAAGGCTCCCGTCCTTTTGGCCACCATGGGCTGCGCCACCAGTAAAACGTTCATCCCGTCGGATGTTGGGATCATATCGAAAGGAGAGGCTATCATAAATCTCTGTCGGGCTCTGGATGCGAGAGAAAGAGAACTTGCGGCCATAAAGTTGAACCCCTACAGCCGACCTTACGGGCTCTCAGGAAAGATTGAGAAGACTCAATCATGACCGCCATTCCCTCTGCCTATGAAGAAAGCAACTGCGTGGCCCAGTTCAACCTGCGAAACGTGGAACACGAAGATCCGGTTGAACGGGCCCACGTCGCTCTGCGCCTCTTCAGCCTGCTAACAGTGTTTCCGAATGTGATGGCCTATCATCCGACCCTCCGCAACGAGACAGCCGCCGCTCTTGTGAGAACAAAGAGCTCGGTGCATGCCCTCGGCGACCTTGATCTGATTCGTCGATTCGAGATGGCGACGAGCCACTTTGAGCGCTTTCTGCGGCGCCTTCCCAAGAATCCGTGCTACCGATCTTAGGCCAAAAGGACGCCTCCTTTTGGCCCCTAGTAGCAGAGCCGATCGTTGCAGCGATGGTCCTGCCGGTCAGCCTCCTCTGCAGCCTCCCATTCTTCTAAGGAACGGGTCCAATCCACGACATACTGCGGATGGCAGCTGACGCAGGGCTTCTCAGGCCCGAAGTTCTGCGTGTAGTCCATGCCACAGGACGCACAGGACCGTGCCTCGTAGCGCTCCACGGCCTTCGTGCAGTCACAGACACCGTCGCTGTTCTCCTTCTGGCAGTGCTCACACATGGTATCCTTGGCCGCCTCTGCGATGTACCCGGCCACGTACTCCTCCTGCGTTTTCGTGTAGAACCGCAGACGGGCGTAGCGCTCCTTGACCTCCTGACCGATGAGGGCGCAGGCCTCCTTATAGGTCTGCAGACCGGCCGCCTTCTCCTCTTCCGAGCCCGTGGCAGCGATCGCTCTGTGGGTCGTCCAGTCCTCCACGTAGTGGTATGCCGCCATGATCTTACGGTGATCTTCGTTCCAGCTCATCTTGTTGTAGGGAGTACGTGTCTTGTCGTACTTTCCTACCAAAAGGGGCCAGGCGGCCCGCCCATATCAACTTTTTAGGCGTCAAAGCTCTGAAGCATCGCTTCTATTTCAGGCAGGCCGGTAAAGGAGGCGATGCGAACAGCTCTTCTCATTCCCTCTTTTTCTGCAATCAGGTACCATACACTGCCGGCCTTAAAGAGATGGTGGTTGTCCTTGGCCCGCGTCCAGCCAGGATCCGCCACAAAGGCGCGCCGCACAGCAAACGGCGCCGCATCGAGAGCCGCGAAGAAAGCGGGGAAATCCGCCATAGCATTTACAATATGGATCCGTTTCATTTTGATAGTAAAAGTCTTGCCTCTTACTACCAAAAGCCATCTTGCTTTTGGACTGTCGTCACTTTTATGGTGACTCGGTTAGCTCTGTCCAATGCCGCATACAGCGATCCCACCAGATCAACTTCCGCTTCTCAAAGATGGCCTTTACTTTCGGATGGAGCTTGGCGTAGTCGATGGGATTTCGGCTTTTCAGTGTGGTGTAGAGCGACTGCCCGTGATGGACAGGTGCCGCCATGAAGATCCGATGATAGGCGACAGAGACGGTTGATTTCTTGGTGTAGGCGTAGTAGTTGCCGATGGTGCGATTGGTGAGAAGGTCCGTGAAGAAGGGCTTGCCGCCCTGGAGAACCATGACGGCCGGCTGGATCGGTTGTCTGTTGGCTCCCTTGAGATACACACAGGTGTGGCCCGTCATCATCTCTGGAAAGCCCTCGAAGGACGGCACGTAGGGATTGAACATGATCCAGAGGGTGGCGCAGAAGTAGATTGCGATAGACAGGCAGAAGAAGGTTTTCATTCTAGGTAGAGTGTGAGTCTTTTCACACGGTTCCTACTGGCCAAAAGCGGCCCAAGCCCACCATCAACTTTTAGTAGCCGTCATCGTCCTCCCCCTGCATAGCGGCAATCTCAGAGGGGGAGGGCTGGGCGCAGCAATGCGGATCAGAGCATTCCGTATGGGTCCATTCGATCTGACATCCCTCGCAGAAGCAGGGCGTGTAGCCAGGAGGCGGATGCGTGCCCTCCTCCTGGAGCTTCGTGATAGCGTACTCCATCGCCTTGCGGATCTTGCGATGCGGAGCCAGGCTCGTGATGGCATCCCAGATCTCATGATTCGGAATCTCTTCGTAATAGGCAGCAATCCGGCGCACGGACAGCGTACCGAACTCGACCGATCGACTGACAGCGTCCTCCTTGGCCTCCACGAGAGCGGCAGCCCGCTCAGCGGCCCAGGTAACCAACAGATCGGCCCACTCTGCATCCGTAGGACCGGCGACGATGCGGGCCCATTCGGGCGAACCCTGGGCCGGCTGTCCCGCAGCCACGAGCTCTTGGAAGACTTCTTCGATGCGAACTTGGGCTTCACCGCACAGAAAGCCATTCGGCTTGGCCCAGAAGCCATCGATCATGGCACTGAAGGAATCCGCCGTCATGGTGGAGCGCTTTTCGATCCATGGATGGTAGGAGGCATGTGTCAGGGAGAGAGGGCGACGGGGCTCGGCAGGCAGAAAAGCGTGGTGGAGCATGGGAAAGGCGTCGTACATTTCTGGTTTCTTTAGTTTAGTATAGAGTCTTAGCTATACTTTCCTGCCGGCCCAACACCAGCCAAAAGGCGAATCAACTTTTTGTTTTAAGGCGCGGTGGGGTCCTCCTCTTCCTCCTCTCCTTCGGCCTCTTCCTGAACAAGAGGCATAGCCTCCAAAGCCTTCGGAGCAAAGCCCTCGTACAGCGACCCACAGATAGCCCGCGCCCCCGCGATCTTCGCGCCGTGGATCGCCATC
>Ga0136644_10003111_pt1 | contig 12456 bp, 12 predicted proteins | sample C_130820_EF_Meta_FD_94780 | JGI IMG/M metagenome (GOLD analysis project Ga0136644, IMG submission 94780) | Freshwater microbial communities from Lake Croche, Canada to study carbon cycling - C_130820_EF_MetaG (v2) (version 2) | ecosystem: Environmental > Aquatic > Freshwater > Lake | place... | reverse complement strand
CGGAACGCGACATCCGCTCCGTCATCGGTGGTCTGCTGGTGCAGGATGCCGATGTCACTCCCAAAGAGGGGGCAGGAAGCATTGAACACCATGTTGTCTCGATGCGCCCCCCGACGAAGGACGAAATCGAGGCCATGGAATTCGGCTGGAAGGTGGTCAAACACGTGAAGAGCAATGCCATCGTCTACGTCGGCAAGGACCGGACACTCGGTATTGGTGCCGGGCAGATGTCGCGCGTCGATTCCTCGCGTATCGCCGTCTGGAAGGCAGGCGAGGCCGGCCTCTCGCTGAAAGGAAGCGTCGTTTGCAGCGACGCTTTTTTCCCCTTCGCCGACGGACTGATTGCCGCAGCCGAGGCCGGCGCGACCGCCGCCATTCAACCCGGAGGTTCCGTCCGGGATCCCGAGGTCATCGCAGCCGCAAATGAGAGAGGCGTGGCCATGGTCTTCACGGGTTCACGCCACTTCAGGCATTAAAGGATCAGGACAGATGTCGGTGCAACTCGGCGTTAACATAGACCATGTCGCCACCGTGCGTCAGGCCCGCTATGAAAGGAATTCCGGATCGATCAATGTGGAACCCGACCCGTTGGAGGCCGCCCTTGCCGCGGAGCGGGGCGGAGCCGTTGGCATCACCGCCCACCTTCGTCAGGACCGAAGGCACATCATTGATGACGATATATTCCGTCTCAAAGATGCGATCTCGACCAAACTCAACCTTGAGATGGGAAACACTCCTGAAATCGTTGAGATTGCGCTCAGGGTTTTACCGGCTGATGTCTGTCTGGTTCCCGAGAGCCGGGAGGAGGTGACCACCGAGGGCGGTTTGGACTGCGTGACCTTCGGGCCCTCCCTGGAACCCACGATCACGGCGATGCGTGAAGCCGGCATTCGTGTCAGTCTCTTCATAGATCCGCACCCGAATCAGATCGAGGCAGCCAGGAATCTCGGTGTTCCTGTTGTTGAACTTCATACAGGGGCATACGCCGAGGCGACGGGACCTGCGCGTGAGCTGGAACTTGCCCGTTTACTTGAGGCTGCACGCCTTGCTTCAGAAGCTGGTATTCAGGTGAATGCCGGTCACGGACTCAACTATACCAACGTTGCTCCCATCTTGACCCTACCCAAACTTGTCGAGCTGAATATCGGACACTCGATCGTCTCCCGCGCAGTGTTCGTCGGGATCGAGCAGGCAACTCGTGAAATGGTCGCTTTATTGAGATTTTGAGATCGGAAGGAAAATGTTCCTAGAGTGAGGGAAGCACGTTTGAAATCGGAGACCCGCTTGGGGAGGCTGTCGGGCTAGGAATCGGGGAGATCGCTTCAGATGATTGGGATGAGCTGGAGGTGGGGGATGGAGAATCTGAAGATGTCGATGTATGGGGCGTTGGTGGCAAGGTGCCCGTGGTGGGAGTCGCTTGGAGGGGTTGCTTGGTTGGGGATTTTTCGGCGGGTCGGAACTCCGCATGCCTGATACGTCCTCCGGCCTCAGCTGTCCAGACGCTCAGGCCAACGGAGAGGGCGCAACCGAGAAGGACGGCCCAACCGATCCAGGCTGCCTGACGTGGAAACCTGATCAGCGCCAGGAGCGAAACGGCCGCCAGAATGCCCGCCGCATAGACAACAGGCGCCGTGGCCTTGGCTCGGTGACTGTGTTCCCTGAAAGCCGCCTTGCCGGCAACATCCATTCCCGGATCGATTGATCCGTCCACAAAAGATTCCTGCGCCGCCTCACCGGTTTCCATGATGGCGGGCATGAAACCGGCGCAAAGGATCACGGCAAGCAGTCCCGAGGCAAGGGCTCCCCGGCTATGAAAGAGGATGCCGATCAGAACGGGCAGGCAGGACACGGCAAGTCCGATGATCGGCACATGGTTGATGGCAATGTGCAGGTGTGCCGGGGTAAAGAGAGTCTCCATGGGATGAGGCATATCATGGGGTGAATCTCAGGCAAGGGTGAAGCATTAAGGGGAGCTGGACAAGAATGCAGGGGCGATGCAGATTCCACCCATGAGCTACGGACAAGGAAGCGCCGGCAATGTGATTGCCTCATTGGCAAGTTTTTTCATTCCCGGATTGGGTCAGCTTCTCCAGGGGCGCCTGTTCCCTGCGATTTTCTTTTTTGTCTTCACGGCCATTCTTTGGGTCTTCCTCCTGGGATGGGTCATACATTTCTGGGCATGCCTCGATGCGGCCCTCTGGAAGCCCCGTTTATATTGATTTGGGATTCGTTCGGTTGATGAGGTTCCGGCAGAGGTGATCAAAATCGATCACGAATCGAACTTATGGAATCTCCCAAAATTATGGCTACAGAGAAAAACCCAAAAAAAACTTGGCATGTAGTGTGCTGAGTGTTCATAAAGGAAACTTCAACCAGTTCCAAAACCAACCTGAACCTACCATGAAACACATCACACGCATTGCAGCGTTCGCCATCTCGGCCGTTGCAGCCACCTCTGCGCTGAAGGCAGAAAACAATGCTTCCCAGCAGAATGTTACTGATCGGTCGGCAGCAGCTACAAAAGATTATTCGACCAAGACCACCAACGCAGTTGCCACAGGCAAGGATGTTAAGGCACCAGTCGCCCCTGTAGCGGCAACCACCCCGACCTTCACCTGCTTGGTCAGTGAGAACTACGACAGCCGCTACATGTTCCGCGGCGTCGACGTGCTTGCAGGAACTGGAATTCTTTCCACGACCTTCGCACCGACCTGGCACATCACCGCCAACGATGCAATCACCATGCCCCTCTGGTATGCGACTGCAGTGAAGAGCAACAAGAATGCCTCCGCTTATCGGGAGTTGGATATCCCTGTGAACTACCTTCACACTTTCGACAGCGGCTTCAATCTCGGTGCCGGTTATCAACTTTACAACTACTTCAACCTCCCCGGTGGTAATCGCCCCGGTGGGACTGGCATCCAGAACGAGGTCAATGTCACGGCTGGATATTCCAAGGCGTTGAAAAATGGGATTACCTTGAACAGCTCCCTGACCTATTACTATGAGCTTGGTACGGCCAATCAGTATACCTACGGATCCGTCAATCCTGGATCCAGTTTCCTGACCCCATCTCTCGGTGCAACCCTCCCCCTGAACTTCATCAAGAAGGATGGATCCGTCACCTTCAACCCGAACACACAGTATAACTTCTCATTTGTTTACAATCCTAACCAAAACGGCACCTACGTTTCCGGAGCCAACAACTGGCAGTTCCAACTTCCAGTCACCTGGCAGTTCACCAAGGTTTGGTCCGTTACCGGTTACTGGGCTTATTCCTATCAGGGTCTCAATCTTTACAACACCGGCACCTCCCTTGGATGGGCAGGTTGCAGTGTGGGAATGTCCTTCTAAAAACCTTTTTGGTTAACTAACACGAAGGCCCCGTCAGAAATGACGGGGCCTTTTGTTTGCCTAAAAATCCCGCTTGCTTATTTCTCCTTCTAGGGATTGGGCGTCTCAGTGGAAAATTGAAAGCTTAATAAGCCAAGACCTTGGCCATGAAGCGCTGGGCCTCTGAAGTCTGAGGTTTGCTGAAGAAGCTGCGGACCTCCCCGTGCTCAATCACACGGCCATTGGCCAAGAAGGCCACATGATCCGCGATTTTGCGGGCAAAACCCATTTCATGGGTGACGAGTAGCATTGGAATCCCTTCCTGTCGGAGTTCGGCGATCAGTTCGAGGACTTCTGCTGTCATTTCAGGATCAAGTGCCGAGGTCGGTTCGTCAAAAAGGAGAAATTCCGGTTTCACCGCTAGGGCCCGCGCGATCGCCACCCTCTGGCGTTGTCCTCCGGAGAGTTGGCCTGGTAGTTTTTCGCCATGTTCAGAGAGACCGAGTCGTTTCAAGATGCCGAAGGAACGTTCTTTGGCCTCCTTTTCCGGGATTCCATGGACTGCCGTAAGCGGCAGGACGACATTCTGAAAGGCTGTCATGTGAGGGAAAAGATTGAAGGCCTGAAAGACCACGCCGAGCCTGCGGCGGTATGTTCTCAGTGCTGAACCAGGCTGGTGTCTGAAAGGTACCGGTTCATTGTCCAAGAGTACTTCTCCGGCATTAGGATGTTCCAAACCTGCAATCACCCTGAGAAGCGTCGACTTGCCGCCTCCACTTGGTCCCAGCAGTGCAAGGACATGTGGGAAGTCAACCTTCAGGGTAAGATGATCTAGGACTCTCCGCTGATCTTTTCCCAGCCCGAAAGTCTTTATGATTCCAAGGGCCTCAAGTTTCATAACGGAAGCGTCTTTCGAGCATTTTGGAAATCATTGAGATGGGGAGGGTGAGTGCCAGATAGCCAATGGCGAGTGGGAGGTAACTTTCAAGAGTCCGGTAGGTTGCGGAGTTGACCTGCTGGGCGGCAAGTGTGAACTCACCGATTCCGATGATTGAAAGGAGTGAGGAGTCCTTGATCAGGGAGGCAAACTGACCTGCTAGCGGGGGTAGAATCTGTCGCAGAGCCTGGGGCGCAATCACATATCGAAAGGTTTGGAAGTCCGTGAATCCGATCGCCCTGGCCGACTCAACCTGTGTGGCGGGAACGGCTTCGATCCCGGCACGGACGATCTCAGCCAGATAGGCACCACTGAAGAGGGATAGGATCAGCACGCCCGCAACGACCCTGTCCTGAAGCCCGACGCCATTCGACACCACATAAAAAAGAAATAGAATCTGGGCAAGAAGCGGAGTGCCTCGGATGACCTCCACATAGAGGAGTGCAACAGATCGCAATGGGAGGACTGGGGAGCGGAGCGCCAGTGCGACACCAAGACCAATCAGGGAACTGACAGCCAGTGAGACTCCTGAAATCAGGATTGTAAGAAGCCAACCGTGCCAAAAGACCCCACGGTATTTCCAGACGGATGCCCACCCGCCTTGGGAGAGGCCCATGGTTCCGCCCATCACACCCGTGCAGAGTAGTACTGCAAGAAGAACAATCATCCCCATCCAAAGCCCCTGAAGCCAGGATGGGGATTGTTCATTTCTACGAAGCAACATCCCGGAAAGGTTGATCATCGATTATCTCCCAAATCGGAAAAAACGTTCAGCCGTACGGTTCGTTTCGGTCGCGACCTCCTCGATCGGGATACCTCTAGTCAGGGCGATCGTTTCCGCAACAAGACGTGAATGGGCCGGTTCAGCCCTTTGCCCCCGATATGGAATCGGGGCAAGGTAGGGACAATCGGTTTCAACCATGTAGGAATCACCCGGAATCAGCGCCGCAGTGGCCCGGACCTGCTCGGCATTCTTGAACGTGATGATGCCGGTGAATGAGACCAGATGACCAAGCGAAAGGACCTCCTGGGCCTCATCGAGAGTTCCCCCAAAGCAGTGGAAAACACCCCGCACCTTGCCGGTGTATTCCCTGAGGATTTCAAGGGTGTCCTTCCATGAGGAGCGCTGATGAATCACGGTATTCAGGCCAAGCTCAGCCGCCAGATCCAACTGCATCCTGAAGGCATCCTGTTGCTCCGATTTCCAAGCCGCCTCGTCAATGAGGCGCTTCTGATCGTTCGGGCACTCTGCCAGAAGAACCGCATCCGCCGAGGCGGCCTCGGGAGTTTGTAGTTCTTCCGGCAGGTGATGATAGTCAATCCCTGTTTCACCAATGGCCACGACTCTCGGGTGTTTCGCAAGTTCCTGCAGGGTGGGGAGGAAATCCAATCCCTCCTCGGCGACGTTGTTCGGATGAACCCCAACCACAGCAAAGACATTGGGAAAGCGTTCAGAAAGCTTGACCGCCCTGCGACTGCTTTCAAGGCCGGTTCCAATCGTGATGATGCGGGTGACTCCGGCCTCCGCTGCCCGGGCTATCACTCCGTCGAGATCGGCCTCAAAATCCGGGTAATCGAGATGGGCGTGTGTGTCGATTAATTCCATGAATAAAAGGAAATGTTAATCGGGAATGCGGAAGAAAGCATGGCGAGTTCAGACCTGATGAACGATCGTCGCGTGCAGTTGATCCAAGGGTGTCACACGAAATGAAAACAACACTCTAGGCTTTATTCGTTTTCCCCAGTTCCTGTTGTTTTGAGGATTCCAGATTGATCTTCCTTGCGCTGGCAGGGTTCCTAGTCCCCGTAACCGTTCGGGTGTCTCACATGCCAGGCCCAAGCACTTTCAATGATGGTCCTGATATCCTGATATTTCGGTTGCCATCCCAGTTCCCTTCGGACTTTTTCTGAACCTGCAATGAGAAGCGGTGGATCGCCGGCGCGGCGAGGTTTCTCGATAGCCTTGATCTCCTTGCCCGTGACGACCCGACAGCAGTCGATGATCTCCTTGACCGAGGTGCCTCCTCCCGTTCCGAGGTTGTAGAAGGCGCTCTCTTTGGCGGTCAGGGCAAGTCTGTGGGCCTGCGCAAGATCAATGATATGGATATAATCCCGGACGCAACTTCCGTCAGGTGTCGGGTAGTCCGTTCCGTAGATCTCGACCGATTCTTTCTGTCCAAGGGCTACCTTGAGGACATTCGGGATGAGGTGGGTTTCGATGCGGTGATCCTCGCCGAATTGTTCAGAGGCGCCCGCGGCATTGAAATAACGGAGAGCAACAAAGGTGATGTTGTGGAGTTCCCCATACCAGCGAAGGACTTTCTCAAACATGAGTTTCGACTCGCCGTAGGGATTGATCGGTTTCTGGGCGAGAGTCTCGTCGATCGGCATTTTTTCCGGCGTTCCGAAGGTGGCGCAGGTAGAGGAGAAGACAAAGCGCTTCACTCCCTGGGAGACCATGGCCTCGAGGAGGTTTACCCCGTTGGCCACGTTGTTGCGGAAATACTTTCCCGGGTCGGTCATGGACTCACCAACAAGGGCGTTAGCAGCAAAATGCATGACTGCCTCGGCTTGTGATTCGTGAAGAGCTAATTTGATCGCCTCGATATCCGAGAGATCCCCTTGGAAAAATTGTGCCCTTGAGTCGATGGCCAACCTGTGGCCCTCACTCAGATTATCAAAGACCGAAACAGTGAATCCGGCATTCAGCAGTTCTTCCACACAGATACTGCCGATATAACCCGCTCCGCCGGTGACGAGGATGTGTTTCATGCGGTCATGCTAATGCGAATAAGCCTCGTGAAAATCAAAAAACCACCAAGCATTTTCTGGTATGGCGTTTGCTTTATTTTAAAAAGATGTCCACTCGTAGCGCGCAAACATTCTGGAATTTGACGTTTCATCGTTGCCAAGCAGAGCTTCTCGCCCTTCCGTCTAGGCCACGGCTTGCTTTTTTGATCGGTTTTTTACTCCCCTGAGCAAGGGGAGGTGAAGCGAAGCGGGTTTTAATTCCAACCGAATACCACGACGATGTTCCTTCAAATCGACCATACCACCAACTACCGCTACAGGAGCGCCGTCGAGTTTACCCCCCACACACTGAGGTTAACTCCCAAGGCCAATCCCGGCCTCCACCTTGTCCGATCTTCGCTTCGAATCATCCCCCAAGCCACGGTCCGATGGAACCTGGACGTGGAGGGGAATGTTGTCGGGGTGGCCACCATGATGGGGAAGGGGGATGAACTCCTGATCTCAAGCAGTGTTCTTATCGAGCAGAAAGTCACGAACCCATTCGATTTCCTGCTCGATGAACGTTCCCTGTCCCTACCCGTCACCTACACAACACGTGAGATCTCCCTGCTATCCCCCTACCTTGGAGTCCAAGAATTCCGACATTCTCCGGTGCGCTCTTGGTTGGAACCATTCCTCCGGGAATCCGGGGGAGATCTCCCGGGATCACGCCCCGATACACTCGGCTTTCTGATCGCATTGAACCGATCCATCCCGATACACCTTCGCTATTCTCTTCGCCATGAGTATGGAGTGCAGTCACCGGCAGAGACTATCAGCCGTGGGGAGGGGACTTGCCGTGATTTTGCTCTCCTGATGATGGAATCCGCCCGTTCGCTCGGAATCGCCGCCCGATATGTGAGCGGCTACCTCTGCTCATCCCCAGCATCTGAAAGCCTGGACGGCAAAGGCGAGGCCCACACGCATGGATGGTGCGAGTTCTATCTGCCCGGTGCGGGTTGGCGTGGATTTGATCCTACCAACGGCATCCTTGCCTCCTCCCACCATGTTCCCGTGGCGACATCAATTGGCGCCGGTGAGATTCCACCCGTCGAGGGGGCTTACCTCGGGGCGGCAGGAGAATGTCTGCGACATGAGGTGAGCATTTCAGCCGTCGAGGTGGAATCCTGGGATAAAAATGACACCCTCTAAGACCTCCATTCTCGCAGGCCTTCACGCGGAGGGGCTTCATGCGGATGAACTTCTCGCGGAAGCAGGTGTTATCCTCACCCAGGGCGGAGAGCCGACCTTTATTCCGGAGAATCCTTTGAGACCGGAATGGAACCTCGAGGCCCTTGGAGAGGAGAAACTCGATTATGCCTGGAGACTTTGCGGTGAATTGAGCCGTAATCTCTTACCCGGATCCGTGCTCCTGCGATCCAACGGAAAACATTACCCCGGCGAGCCGATTCCCCGCTGGAAGTTGATGATCCTAAGGGCTCCGGGTGAGGATCCGCTCTGGCGGGATCACAACCTTCTGCTCAATGGCGGCAATGGGACCTCGGTGGACGTTAAAAGAAAGATGATCTCCCCTAGAAAATTTCTTTCCTCACTTGCCGGAGAACTGGGGATATCGGGTGTCGCCATCCCGGTTTACGAGGATCTTCATGCAGCAATGAGGCATGCCGCGGCCTTGGGTGAATCGCCGCCGCTACCAAGGTATTCCCGCACGATGAACGGGTTCATCCTTCCCCGCTGGACATCCTCCGAGCGTCAAAAATGGCGTCCCTTGAACAGGGCCAAGGGATGGGTTCTGCCCCTTGCTCGTGACCAAGAGAGTTGGAAAACGGACCACTGGACACCCATGTCCGGTGGAGACCTCCTGCTCTTGCCGGGATCCAGCAGCATCGGGTTGCGTTTGCCTCTCAGTTCTTTGCCACCGGGATCACTCGCCAGCGCGATCACAGCGGAAATCCGTGAGAACGCACTCCATCTTTTCCTCCCCCCGCTTCCTGACGGAGAGTCGTTTGTGAGGCTCCTTGCAGCCATAGAAAAAACCACGGTTCAACTTGGTTCTTATCCAATTTCCCTGGAGGGATATCCCCCTCCGCATGAGGAAGGCTGGGATTGCATATCGGTAATCCCGGATCCGGGGGTCATCGAGGTGAATCTTCCGCCAGCCTCCGATTGGAAAACTTTCGAAAAGACCCTCCTTGCCCTCTTCGAGGGCGCTGCAAAGGTCGGACTCAGGGGGTCGCGCCTGTCACCCACCGGTGAAGTGATCCCAACCGGCGGAGGTGCGCATCTGGTACTTGGCGGCCCTTCGCTCGATCAGAATCCTTTTCTTCTCAAGCCGTGCCTTCTCCCAAGTTTTCTCCGTTTTATTCAGCGACATCCGTCGCTCTCCTATCTTTTCAGTGGTCGATTCGTGGGACCCTCTTCACAGGCTCCACGTATCGACGAGAGTTGTTTTGAGATTCCCCATGCGCTGGAAATCTCATTGAGGATCCTTGAGTCCTTGCCGGCCCCGCTGAATCCCGCCTTGGTCGATGCGATCCTGAGAAACCTGCTGCTGGATCTGCATGGTAACACCCACCGCTCCGAAGTGAGTGTTGATAAGTTCTTTAATCCCTACATGCCGAATGGTCGTCTGGGCCTTGTTGAGTTTCGCTCCATCGAGATGTCGCCCGATGCATCCTCGTTTCTTGCCATTCATGCCCTTTGGCGCGCATTGGCGGCAGTCTTTGTGACGTCGCCATTCAAGGAGCCTTTGATCGACTGGAAAGATCAACTCCATACCACTCACCTACTTCCCTCCTTCCTAATGCACGATTTTGAGGAGGTTCTCGGGTTTCTCAATAAAAACGGCTTTAATTTCAGGAAAGAATGGTTCACCCCACACTTTGACTACAGGTTTCCAGTGCTTGCCACGGAGAGGTTGGGCGACCTGGAGTGGATCCTGAGGAGGGCTGCCGAACCATGGCCGCTGCTCGGAGAACAACCTGTGCCAACGGGTGGATTGGTTAGATGTGTTGACTCCTCAACCGAGCGTCTGGAGATCTTGATCAACAGTCCGGGTTCATTTGAGATCACCATTAACGGAAACACTCTCCCATTAAAGCCGTTGCCGGGAGGGGGGATGGCGGGAGGCGTGCGTTTTCGAACCATCCTGCTTCCAACCTGCCTGCATCCCACGATAACACCGCACACGCCGCTTGAAATCATCCTCTTCAATGCCTCGGGTGAGGAGATGGGTGCGTGGGACTACCACCCGATGCCTGTCATGACAGATGGGGGTAAAAGATTCATCCTGCCGTCACAGGGGAAAAAAGGTGCAAGAAATCACCCCAGAAAAATCAAGACGGCGGCATCTCAACTCGGCACACTCGACCTGATGGCCGATTTGAGTGGCGATTCATAAACTCACAGGGACAAGGCGGGCCTGCAGGCTGATAAAAACCCTGAGGACAACCGCTAGTTCCGTCCTTCTTAAACGGCCTGGTCGCCAGTTTCGCTTGTACGAATTCTGATCGCATTCTCCACCGGGAGCACAAAGACCTTCCCGTCACCAATCTTCCCTGTCTTTGCGGCTTCCACGATGGCGCTGATGGCGGCTTCCACGGCGCTGTCGGCAAGAACGATCTCAACCTTGATTTTAGGAAGGAAATCCACGGTGTACTCGCTTCCTCGATAGATTTCGGTGTGGCCTTTTTGTCTGCCGAAGCCCTTCACTTCCGTCACGGTCATCCCCTCAATGCCCATCTCGCTAAGGGCGGCTTTGACCTCTTCGATCTTGAACGGCTTGATAATGGCTTCGATCTTTTTCATGACTGGTTTGTGGTGACTGAAGGATTGTTTCGAATGTGTGAAAACGGAATCGTCTAACGACAAATCTATATTTCCCGTTCAAGGGTGGGAATGTCGAGCCATTGTGATTGAATTTATTCCGGACAGTCCCTGCTCTTCATTGGAGGACGAAAAAAGGCGGGAACCGGAGTTCCCGCCTTTCCTTGATGACAAAAGGAAGAGTCTTTCGTCAGATTTCCTTTAGACGGCCTTATCTCCGCTCTCTTCCGTCCGGATCCTGATCGCGTTCTCAACGGGCAGGACAAAGACCTTACCATCACCGATTTTTCCCGTCTTGGCTGTCTTGACAATGGCTGCCACGGCGCCCTCGACAGCACCGTCCGCAAGAACGATCTCGACCTTGATCTTGGGAAGGAAGTCCACCGTATACTCACTGCCACGGTAGATCTCAGTGTGGCCCTTTTGTCTGCCGAAGCCCTTGACTTCGGTCACCGTCATTCCCTCGATACCCAACTCGTGGAGAGCGTCTTTGACTTCTTCCGGTTTGAAGGGCTTGATGATAGCTTCGATTTTTTTCATAGGTGTGTTTGGTATGTGTTGGACCGTCGTTGGCTTAGTGGTTGTAGCCCTCCTCACCGTGATCGGTGATATCAAGACCCTGATACTCGGCTTCAACCGAAGGACGGAGGCCGATGACAAGTTTCACGACGAATGCAATGACGATTGTGCCGACGACAGCAAGTGCGATGGTGATTCCGGCCGCCTTTGCCTGTGCCACGACAAGGGAATGATTGGTGATGGCCGTTATGAGGCCATTCTGCATGGCAGGATTTGGTGATCCTGGGGCCGCAACCGCCTGGAGGTTGCAGTTCACGGTTGGGTCAACCAAAAGACCCGTCAGAAGAGCACCGCAAGTGCCACCGATGCCATGGACTCCGAAGGTGTCGAGGGCGTCATCGTATTTGAAGATATTCTTCACGACAGTGCACATGATGTAAGGGATGATTCCGGCAACAACGCCGATGATCACGGCACCCGTGGAGTTCACAAATCCGCAGGCAGGCGTGATGACGACAAGACCTGCAACCGCTCCCGAGCAGAAACCGAGCACGCTGGGCTTGCCCTTGAAGATCCACTCCATGAGGGGCCAGACGAAGGCACCGACTGCTGTTGCCAGTGTTGTGGTGAGGAAGGCGTTGGCGGCGACACCGTCGGCGGCAACGGCACTTCCCGCATTGAATCCATACCATCCAACCCACAAGAGGGCAGTGCCAATGAAGGTCAGCACCAGGCTGTGGGGAGGCATTGGCTCCTTGCCGTGACCAGTTCGTTTTCCCAGGATGAGGCAAAGGATGAGAGCCGTCCATCCCGAGGACATGTGAACGACCGTTCCGCCGGCGAAATCAATGGCGGGAATCTTTGCCGCGGAGTTCCAAACGCCGTTCATAAGGCCGGTAGCACCCCAGACCATGTGGGCGAGAGGGAAGTAGACCACGAACATCCAAGCGAAGACGAAGGCCATCAACGCGGTGAACTTGAGGCGTTCAGCCGTGGCACCGAAGATCAGCGCCGGGGTTATGATTGCAAAGGTAAGCTGAAAGATGGAAAAGATGTTCTGGGATACCCAGTAGGCATAATCCGTGTTGGGG
>Ga0136644_10003110_pt1 | contig 12459 bp, 13 predicted proteins | sample C_130820_EF_Meta_FD_94780 | JGI IMG/M metagenome (GOLD analysis project Ga0136644, IMG submission 94780) | Freshwater microbial communities from Lake Croche, Canada to study carbon cycling - C_130820_EF_MetaG (v2) (version 2) | ecosystem: Environmental > Aquatic > Freshwater > Lake | place... | reverse complement strand
GGGCATAGACAAACCGTAGAAGGATGTAGGGGAGAATCCAGATTAAAAGAGGAAGTAAAATGCTCATGGCAGGTACGAGCCATATCTTGAACATCGAGACAAGAAGAAGAAGCCAGGGTATGTGATTGAGGGGCTTTAGAAGATGGTGCTGAAAAGAGAGCTGGGCAATCGCATCATCTTCCAGAGAATCCTTGTCCTTGCCGTCCCGTTGGAAAAATGCGGCGACTTCCTTTTCGGCGGCTGCGGCGCGACTGAAGCGCTCGTCCCAGCTACTCTTAAAATGAGACATGTGAGCACGCATATGTAGGATAGTCTGTTGGCGACCGATAAGTATTTTAGGATGAGTGAGTGTGGCCATGGCCAGAGTTTTCTGCATGCCGTGCTTGGCACCGGCCATCTTGCAACCGAGCTTATCCGATATATTCTGTAGATTGGCATCATTGACCATCTTATGTCCGGCGCCCATCGACCCCTTTACGCCCGGCATTCCTCCTTATACTCGATAATCTTGCCGGTATGTCTTGAGCGCAGCTGTGCTATCGTCAAATGCAGAGTTAATCGCCACAAGGTGGCGATTAACAGTGAGCATATTTGACTACAGTAGTGTTGTAGGCCGGGTTAATCATCCTCCTTAGAGGATGATTAACATCGGCACAACACGGTAAAATTAACGGGTGGAAGAGCCTAAGGTTTCATATACAAACAATAGCAGATATGGCGACAATTCAACATATTCAATCCATTCTTTCTTTGCAAAAGGGGGTTGGCAGACCGAATGCACAGATTTGTGCGAATATTGCTGGTCTGAAGGACCTATGTGAGCTGAATGGTACGAGTGTAGAGTGGCGTCGCGGAACAGGGCATGGTAGCTCATCACCAGGTGCTCGCCCTGTATATCGGAATGGGAGTTCCAGTTCTCTGTCGCAGGCGAGCTCACCCTTTCCCAGAAATACTTCGACCAAATCATTTACGGCAAGCCCACCCGAGTCTCCTGCGCCCTATAGTCCTGTAGCAAAAACGAATGGTCCCTATGTGGCAGTGCGTTATCAATCGCAGTTCAAGAACTCCTCGCAGCCGATGGACGATAAGATTCTCAATAATATCATTCTCTCGAAGTTGAATAAATTCAGTGTTACCACCTATGGAGATATCCGCGAGTTTCTATACCAGATTCTCGGCTCTGGTGAGGCTGGACTCGTTGATATGATTCGTCAGTTTATGCTTATGGTGTTTAAGAAGGCTGCTTCTGAAGAGATTTATTGCAGCCTCTATGCCAAACTTCTTTCAGAGATTTCTGTCCGCTATGGCGTAATCCTAGAGGAAATGCATAAGCTGCAGGAGAATTACCTCATGATATTCGATGATGTAGAGGAGAAGGAGGATGCGGAGAAATATGAGACCTTCGTCGAGAAAAATATCGAGAAACGCTATCGCCAGGGCTACAGTCAGTTCATTGCCGAGCTTTCGACTCTGGAAATCATTAAGCTCTCTCACCTTGAGCAAACCTTTCGTCGTATCTTTGACCTCATGTTGAAGAATGCAGTGCTACCCGATAAGCGGACGCTTCTAGAGGAGTATGCCGACTGCCTCGTACGCATGTCCCGCGTATTTAAGAAGAAGTCTGCACCGTTCTTCGTCTCCGCGCGCTCTTCTCTTCTCACTCTATCCAAGCCAACACTCGATTTAATTATCGAGAAGAAGGACGCCTATCCTAGTGTGTCACCAAAGGTCCGTTTCATTCTTATGGATGTAAAAGATAATCTAACTGCATGATAGAAAATGGCCAGAAAGACGCGTAGAAATGGTCGTTCGAGCGGTCTTTTTGCGACTATCTGGTCGCCCTTTAAGCACCTTTTTATGGCCTCGGGCGAGTCGGCGCACAAGCTCGGCACTACGGCTGGAAAGATTGTTAAGGAGAGCATGAAGGGTGTCGAGGGTATCGGCAGCTCTTTTGCCCGCCACTCGAATGCCGCGGTGAGCCATGTGACTCGCAGCGTCGGCCGTGGTGTAGGCAAGGTTGGAAAGGGGGTTGGTCGCGTTGCCAAGAAGGTTACGAACCTCGGCAAAACGCGTAAGTCGCGCAAGTGAAAATTGATGCTACCCCCGGCCAGTGAGTTTGTATAGTTTTACCCGTTCATCGTAGATGCCCAAGATGAACACGAAGTTTGCAAAGAAGGATTCTGCCGATCCTGGGTCCAAGGCCCCGGATCGCAAGAAGCCGATGTCGAAGAAGCGCGCAGGCGGCTCGCACGACGACGATGATAGCGTGGACAGCCATGGTAACATCCGTGGACTCATCCAGTACGAGTCAGAGGAGGAGTTCGAGTCGGGGGAGGATACTCCGAGCGATGCCAGCAATCTCACGCCGAAACAGCGTCGCGAGATTCGCCGCTCCGCTCGTGCGGCAGCTATGAAGGCGCGGAAGCGCATCGAGAAGACGGCTTCTAAGGAGGCTGCTCGCAGTCCTCGGCGAGCTGCAGTTGTGTCAGAATCAGAGTCTGAGGAGGAGTCCGAGGAGGAAGAGGAGGTGAAGCCAAAGAAGAAGGGGTTTCTTCCAAAGAAGCGCAAGGCTGTCAAGGAGGAGTCAGAGGAAGAGGAGGAGGAAGAGGAGGATGATGAGGATGAGGATGACGAGGAGGAGGATGACGAGGAGGAGGAAGAGGAAGAGGGCGGTCGCGGCGGCCTTATCATCTCCTTCGGCGGCGAGGAGGAGGAGAATCGCATGATTCCGAAGCGTCACAACATGAAGAAGGAGTCGGCGGAGGTGAAGAAGTTCGTCGAGCTTGTTACGAAGCCCCACGAGGAGGGTGGTATCGATGAGCAGATTGACGAGTTCAAGCGGCTCAGTCGCGAGAAGCAGACGGAGCTGCTTACGACTCTGGACCGTAAGGCGACGGCCGATTCCAAGTCGCAGTCGATGATGTTCAAGATTCTCGACATGAAGCTCACGCCGGAGACGCAGTCGATGGTGCTCTCGAAGTACAATGCCCTACAGAGTATGGAGCCTGGCTCGGGCGAGTATTTCAAGCAGCGGGCGTGGCTGGAGAAGTTCTCGTCGCTGCCGCTGGGTATCTATCGTGACATCCCTGTGAAGATGGCGGATGGCCAGGAGACCTGTGGGGCCTTTATGATGAAGGCGCAGCGCTGTCTGGCGGAGGCTATCTACGGCCAGGAGGAGGCCAAGATCCAGATTCTCCAGTTCATTGCGTCGAAGATTGCAAATCCGGATGCCCGTGGCCTTTCGCTCCTGCTCGCCGGTCCACCTGGTATTGGTAAGACGAGTCTTATCAAGAATGGTATTGCCAAGGCGCTGAACTGGCCCTTCCAGTTCATCTCGCTCGGTGGCGACTCCGATGCCAGCACCTATATGGGTCACCAGCTCGTCTATGAGGGTTCGCACTGCGGCAAGATTGCGAACTCGCTGGCAGGGGCGAAGTCTATGTCGATGGTTCTCATGTTTGATGAGCTCGATAAGATTAGCACCACGGCTAAGGGTGAGGAGGTGCAGAATCTGCTTGTGCATCTTACGGACCCGGTTCAGAACGGTGATTTCGAGGACAAGTACCTCAGTGGCGTGCCGCTGGACCTCAGCAAGGTTCTCTTTACCTTCTCGGCAAATGACCTAGGAAAGATTGACCGTGTGCTGATGGACCGTATGGTGGTCATTGAGCTACAGGGTTATACGATGAAGGAGAAGCTGGCGATTGCGCAGACCTTCCTTCTTCCTGGTGCTCTAAAGGATGTCAATCTCAACGAGAAGGTGTCGATTGGTACGGATGTACTTGAGCACATCCTGACTAACTATGCGAATGAGGAAAAGGGTGTGCGCGAGCTGAAGCGCTGTGTGGAGGCGGTCGTCCAGAAGATCAACATGCTGCGGATCTTCAACACGAAGGAACTGCCTTTCCACATTCCTGAGTTCCAGCTGCCCTTTGTGGTCAAGAATCAGCACGTGGATCTCTTCCTTAAGAAGAAGCAGGCCGATGTTTCCCACCTGCGTATGTACAGTTAATTATCGTTACCCAGTCTTGTAAAGAGATTCAGAAAATCCAAATATAGGTCCAGACTCTCCGTAGGATAGTCTGGATCCATTTTGTACTTTTTTTGCATGGTGCGACAGGTCTTTGCGCCCGCGCGGAGCACCTGGACATCATAGGCTGTAAAGGCTGCAAAGAGTGCCACTCCGAAGAAATTCAGGAATTTGAAGCCCGCCTTTCTCTCCGCAGGAGTGCCAAGAGCTAGAAGAAAGAGCTGGGCAAGAATGAGACCAAAGAGGCCAGCCATTAAATAGGGGCCGAAGCCAAGAAGATTCATCGAATCATAGAAGCCGAGGGCCATCATACCAACAAAAACACCTGTTGTGAGGATTAGAACGCGTGTCAGAGCACCTTTATCTTGTAGTTTAACAACATAGGGCTTCACGACCTGACCCATCCAGAAGGCAAAGGCTCCAAAGATGATATACTTAGGTACAGAGCCGGGTTTGGTCGCATACATTCCATATAGGAGTCCGAGCAGGATAACAAGATTGCCCAAGAACTGTATTAGAACTGAGGAATTTCCATACATGGTCGCACCGATGTTCGAAGTTTCAGCGGAGACGGCGGAAACCGCGAGGGCGGCTGCCAAGTGGGCAAAGAGCTTTCCAAAATAATTATCGCAGCTAGGCATATCTATTTCTTAGAAGGGAAAAGAGGTGGTTTTGTAGCGACGGTCTTAGATTCCTCTTGAGGGGGTAAGAGCCACATGGCATCCTGCTTCTCGCGTTCGGCGCGCATACGAGCTAAGGCGGCGGCCGTCTCTTTGGCGGCAACTGTATCAGGCTCTTTTGTGCAAGGTGTACCAGAGCCCCAGCGACGGAGTGCGCAGCCACTCATTCTCTAGACTTTGTCTAGAGAATCATTCGCAAGATTCATTCTCTACAAGGGAGAGAATCATTCGCAAGATTCATTCTCTACACTCTATAGAATGAATCTTGGTAACAAGATGGTATATACGAAGTGGTTTCATATGGCGATTATTATTCTTGTTCTGGCCGGTGCGCTCAATTGGCTGAGTGTAGGCCTCTTTGGCGTCGATGCCGTGCGTCTAGGACTCGCCCCTCGCCATGCCAGATGGGTATATATCTTAATAGGAGTTGCAGCTCTATCTCTCGTTCTTCGCCGTGACATGTATCTTCCCTTTTTGGGTGAGACAGTTCTTCCTGGCGGCGCCTTATCGCAGAAGACACCACAGAATGCGAATGATCAGGTGACGATTAAGACTCTTCCGAACGCGAAGGTTGTCTACTGGGCCGCTGAGCCGAATCCTACACAGGGAAAGGATGTGCCGAATTGGACAGAGGCCTATGATGAATTTGAAAACTCCGGAGTTGCGATTGCAGATGGTGCTGGAAATGCCATTCTACGGTTCCGTGGTCCTCCACAGGCATACAAGGTCCCTGTCATGGGTCGCCTAGAGTCACATGTACATTTCCGTATATGTGATAAAGATGGTATGATGGGGCCAGTCCAGACCATGATGATAAAAAATGGATTGATAGAGAACTTCGCGAATATGCTATGAGCGCTCCATGAACATCATATAGGTACTCTGGCCGAACTCTGGCTTGGCGAGTGGATGTACTGACTCGTCATCGAAGCGATGCCACGAACCATTCGTTGTACTCAGACACTGTGCCGTATAATGTCCACCCCGAGAACTTCCGTGATGATCCACAATGCCCCGTAGGGTATAGTTCACCGTCACTTCGCGCTCAGGGCTATCTTCCGAGAAGTAGGAAGTAAAGTCAACCGTACCAAGTGGAAGAACAGGTGTTCCAATCTTCTGACCGTTGTTCGCAAATCGCTTGACACTGAGAACAAGTACAAGAGGAAGCTTCCATAGACTCATTGTCTTCTTTGCAGAGCGCCGAGGAGGACCGCAGGCCTCGCAGACATATTCTTCAATGAGCTCCTCATGTAGAAGGTCCTCTTTCAGCGCGGCCATGATATCACACGGCTGACCGGCGCTCGGAATAGGCACCTTTAGAGAATTAAAGGCCTCCCAGCGATGCGAGACATTCTTGCAGCCCTGACATGTCGTCTTCTGGTGATACATACCATAGAACATATGCACGAAAGGGCTATACTCCTTTGAGAAGGTCTGCTGCCAGGCGGCCAGTGCGCCATGGATGAGCGTATCACGAGGAGTCGTAGGCGGCGGCCGGATGATTTTCATATCGACATCCTGAATCGTGGACTGGTGAATCGTCTCCAGAACCAGCTGGTAGAACTCATGGCTGTCATGAAAGGTCTTCATAGCGAACTGCTCGTACAGAGTGTCGCGAACGGCGGGAACAAGATTGTTCCAGAAATCTCCAGGGCGAACACTCTGCCCCTTCTTGCATTTTTCCAGGAACTGAATGACCTTGGCAAGAGCCTTCGTCATATTCTGCGAGAGAATCCGCTGAGGCTTGGCATCCGCCTTAAAGAGAGTGTTGTACTTTCCCTCCTCGAGGAGCCAGGTCAGCTTTGACAGATGACGGAGATTCTGAATCACGGCATTACCATAGCAGGTGAGGCCCATATTGATAAGACCACCTCCCTGTTGAGATTCCATGAGTTGAGTAATTGAAGCGTGTAAAATTGTTTGCTTCAATTTCATGCAGCCTGTATACAGCAAGATGCCTTATCAGAGCCATTATGGGATTCAGCTTCTTGATGATATCCATAACTATTTCCCGGCCATTCTTTATGAGCCAGAGCGCTTTCGCCATGTAGGTGAGCTTCTTCAGTATATTCGCTTTCAGACCCAGAATCGGTTTGACCTCTTCAGCGCAGGCCAGGCAATGCATAACACGGCATCTCGACAGGCTCGGGCGACGAATACAAGTGTTGTAAATACGAGTCTGAATGCTCGCTCTATGATACGGCCACGAGTAGAGTCGCTCGTCGCCCCTCTTACACAAACCATTCTTATCGACGAAAGTCAAGATAATATTCAAGGGTTTGCCACGCAACTCCTGCGTGAAATACTCACGACACCTGCTTACGCGGCACAAGCTCCAATGAACACCTTTCTAAATCCAGTTGTCGTGCGCCCTACTGCAGAGCAGATTGCCACATCAACCACTATTGAGACAGTGGTTGGTGAGGGGGAGATGTGCACGATTTGCCAGGATAGAATTACTTCAGGCACAGAGGCACGCAGCATTAATGCCTGCGAGCATACCTTCCATACCGGCTGTATTGACACTTGGTTCACTACGAATGTTCGGTGTCCTGTTTGTCGTCATGACATTCGAGAGGAAGAGTAGGAATAATAACTTCAACAACTCTTGTATTATTTTTATACACGTAATAGACGCGCATTACCATAGCAATCGTATCTAGAAACATAAGAGGAGCGTAGTTGATAATAAGGGCTGTATCACTATTCAGAACGGAATAGGTAAGAGCAAAGGCAGACCCTACAAAAATAAGCACCTTTTCAGGTACATTATAGATATTGGCATTTTTATTACGATAATTTGCATATAATTCTGGTATATAACAAATAAAATAGAGGCCAGTAGCTATATTCATCAGATAGTCATGTCTCATTTATTGGTATATATCATACACCCTTTAAAGTAGAAGCTTACCCAGGTCATTCGGCAGAACCTCCTGCGTAATCTTCCAGTGCTCCTCAATCTCAGAAAGTGCGCGCTTCTCCTCTGGAGAAATCAAGTTAATCGTAACACCCTTACGGCCAAAACGCCCCGCACGGCCAATACGGTGAATATAGTTCTCCTTCTGAACGGGTAGCTCATAGTTGATAACAAGCGACACTTGCTGCACATCAATGCCACGCGCCAGCATATCCGTGCTAATCATAACACGCACCGAGCCCGTGCGGAAATCCGCCATGCGCTTCTTGCGCTCCTCCACATCCATCTCACCGTGAATCACTGATAGAGGAAAGCCCTGCTGACTCATCTTGTCGGCAAGCCAATCCGCGCGCTGCCGCTTATTGCAGTAGATGAGTGCCTGGCTGATATTCAGCTGCTGATAAAGGTCACAGAGTACCTCGAATTTCCACTCCTCCTTATCGAGAGGAACATAGTACTGCTTAATACCATCCAGTGGAACCTCCGTGGCATCTACAAGAATCTTTACAGGATTCTGTAGAATCTTATTCGCCACCTCCAGTACCTCCGTATCCATCGTCGCCGAGAAGAGGGCGACCTGCGTGTCCTTAGGAAAGCCCTTCTGAAGAATACACATCACCTGCTCCTTGAAACGGTCCTCTAGCATCTGGTCAGCCTCATCAAAGATAAGAACACGGATATTGTCGCGGGACAGGACATTGCGATTCATAAGGTCGAAGATACGGCCAGGCGTGCCAATCAGATACTGGCACCCCTTCTCAATCGCACGGATGTCCTCGCGAAGAGGCGTGCCACCTGTGGCGGAGTAGACACTAATATTCATGTGATGACTGAGTGACTTGACTACATTCTCAATCTGCTGGGCGAGCTCACGCACTGGCGCGAGTACAAGGACCTGGACCTTACGGAGGGAGGGGTCTACACGGCAGAGAGAGCCGATAGTAAAGGTACCCGTCTTGCCAGTACCTGACTGCGCCTGTGCAAGGATATCACGGCCTTCCTTAATAGGAATTATGGCCTTCTGCTGAATGGCCGAGGGGCGCTCAAAGCCATGGGCATAAATGCTGCGAAGAATATTCTCTGGTAAATTCATCTCATCAAAGGTCGTGTAGGCCTTCACCTCCTCAATAGGAGTATCCACAGGGGTCACGGGCGAATCAAGCGTTGACATTCTAGCTATGTTTATTACAAGGTCCATAAGCCCCCTCAATTTTAGCGTGTTGTACCGTGTTGTAGGCTAATGAAAATTTGACGATAATAACACAGCACTGTAAAATTTATACTTTCGTTTTCTAGGAATCCTGTAGTAGAAATGGCCGATGCAGAGCAGGATTTTGGAATGGCTGCTGAGGAGGAGTTTGAGCCCGATATCGAGGGTGCTGATGAAGAGCAGCATGAGGAGGAGCCCTTCGAGGTACTCTATAAGTATCACCCCGAGACGGTTGTGGACTATGCGGAGACGATTATCCCTAATGTGCCACTCCAGGTTGCACCTCCCGATGGTGCCACGGATGCCAAGCACGAGAGCCCTCCCTTTCTAACCGTCTATGAGCGCACAAAGATTCTGGGTACTCGTACCAATCAGTTGGCAGAGGGCGCACGGCCATTTGTGACTGTACCAGAGTATGTGACCAGCCCCTTGGACATTGCAAAGCTGGAGCTGGAGCAGCGGCGTCTACCCTATATTATTAAGCGGCCTATGCCTGATGGCACCTTTGAGTATTGGCGCCTATCGGACCTTATGATTCTTTAGTCATATTCCGGCTTTTCGTGGCTGCGTATTTTCTTTGTATATTCTAAGAGATGAATGCAAACGTACCTGAACCAGTGGTAACTGATTTTGGTTATCTCGCATATGTATCCGCTTCTTATGTACATGATAATGTGAATAAGGATCCTGCGTTACTCGAAGGGGGTTTTCAAGCGAATATAGAAATAGCTCAGGGTCTATTAACATATTTAAATCTGGGAATGCCAAGATGGGCTTCTAGATTCTCAATAGGGGATGAGAATATTCTTGATTTAACTAGACGTTTCATCCAACAAATACAGGAAACAGCCCCCTTTCAATATCACCGTGTCTCACCAAATCTACCTAACAATACAGGGCTTATGAGTGCAGAAGAGGGGATGGCTGGGTTTATGGGTGGCAAATCAAGGCGGGCTCGCAGAAAGTCGACCGGTCGTAGAAACAAGAGAAAGGTGACACGGCGCAGATAAAAATGCCAAACATGATAAAACTAAAACCTTATTTTAAGATTTTAGTTTTATTTGCAAATCTCTATCTAACATCCGATTCCACCGAAGGCCTTCAACTCAATATCCGCCATTGACACCTCTGAATGAGGCGTTGAACACTGCGTGGAGGTAGGGCTATGGCTGTGAATTGAGTTAGAGCTGTTTGTTTTCTTATTGATATACATAGAATCTGAATAGGCTCGTCTACCAAAGAGGTGTTTTTTTATAAGAGATATAGTAATTCGTTTTTCAAAGAGTGGGGAACGGTTCATTTCGAACCCTCTCTTCTTAGGCAGAAGAATTTGGGGCTGAACGGTAGGGCATCGGAGCCTTCGCCGCGGCCAGAATCTCTGTAACGATAGGATTATTTCCAACAATTTCCTCCCAGCTACATATCTGATAGAGATCCTCGTCACTGAAATAATAAAGGAACTTATTATCAACTTTGCCGATCAACGAATATCCGCAATTCTGTAGGTGACCCGCCGCGAGTGTCGCAGAAAGCTCCGTATCAGGCATCTTGCTCCAGCGAACAAGAATGAGAGCAGGGCGATATCCAGCGCTCATGACAGCCGGCAGTAGAGATAGCTCTAGACCTGGCGCGGAAGCCGCTGTATCAACCTTCAAAATGTCGATACGTGTGAGATTGTCCTTGAGCTTCATGGCCGTCGCAATCGACTGCATACACTCGGTCACCTTCTTTGTATTAACCGTGGTACCAGAAAGGTCGACCGTGCCATTCTCCCACCAGGGCAGGGCCTCCTGTACACGCAGATTCTTCGGGAGAATCCACTTCGTCTCCGCCCCAGTAGAAAATGGCGAGGCGGTGGCTTCGCGCTTGCGCTCCTTGAGAATGCTGGCCACCTCAGACCACGAGGCCTTCTCCGCATCATTGAGGCAGACAAGATTCAATGGGCATCCAAGCCCCTCGGCGATCTCAAGGTCGGCAAGTGCCGAGGAAGCAGAGCCAATACTGAGAAAGACCGTGCGAATCCCCTTTCCAGAATAGATATCCCAGATACGGTCGAGGATAGGAAAAGGGTCCCCTCCCTTCTCACCAACGACAGTTGTCATTCTTTTTAGAGTCGTCTGTAGATCGGGACGAGAGAACTGCGTGGAAACAGCCGGAGTAGAAAAGTTGTCCATTTTATTGTATTGAACGAATTACTGGCGCCAGTGTTTTCCGCAGTTCAAGCATGTAATGAAGATAGTCATCGGCTCATCCGCAGAGCGCGTCTGCATCTCATAATAGGTGCACTCGCGCTTGTGGCAACGCATGCAGAGGAATTGATCCGTAGCCATGGCCTTGTTACCCTCCAGCTGCCGCTTCTCACGAACCTGCTGCTGCATGAAACTCTCCTTCCAACGTTCTTCAAAGAGCTGGTAGGTATCCATCTCGGAAATATCCTTAAAAGTCACCTCACCAGCCTTATAACGAGCATAGAGCTCCGTATTTTCCACATAGGCGCTCGGGTGGAAGTTGGCCGAAATGTGTTTGGCAAACATCTGGTACATCTCTACAAAGGGATTGTGCGACCAGGCCTTTCCAATATGGCGCTGACCAGCATTTCGGATGGCCCCGTTGTAAATACAGCGCTCCAACTGACTACACTCCTCCGTAGTTAGTAACTCCTTAAAGAGAAGGTGGAGAGCGTTAAGGACCTTTCGGCGCTGAACAGGTAGGGCAGCATCGTCATAGGGGGAATCGAAGGACTCCTGGAGTAGTTCGTCGTCGGCGGATACATGGAGGTAGGATGCATAGACCTGGGCCGCGCCTGCTGCCACGACGGGAGTTGCAGCCGCGCGCTTCTTCTTCTTTGGAGCACGAACAGGCACGGCAACTTCGGCCTCGACCTCATCGTCACCCGCTTCCACAGCTTCTTCCTCTTCCTCCTCTGAATCATCCTCCTCTTCCGCATCTTCTGCAACATCGTCTATGGGATCTTCTACGAGTTCCTCTGCCTCAACTTCCGCCTCTGCCTCTTCCTCATCTTCCGAATTCAAATCCTCGAATCCTCCAAAGGCCTTCGTATAGAAGGTCTCATAGTCAGCCATCTTGAATGGAATCGGTGTGGCCCAATTCTTAGAATCCTTCGATGAAAGAAGAACGATATCACCGAAGCACAGAAGAGTGTCGTGTGGAGGAGGGAGCTCATGTTTATTCTCTGTACCCGCCTTTCCGCTCGTATATCCGAACATGAAGAGTGTTTGCGACTTCTGTGTGTAAGTTCCAAGAACCTCGGGCAGTTCCTTCTTCTTGAAAAGGGCCTGAATTTGGGCGAGAGTGGTTAGGCCAGCGGCATTTACGGCTAGCTCAACCTCCTTTACTTCCGCCTTTTGAGTGAGTAGAAGAGCCTGAACCGTATTCTTCTTTGGGGGCATTCTTTGATGCTATAGTGACAAGCCTTTAGTTGGTAAATTTTACTATATCGTCAAATGCCGAAGTTAGGCACCCCTGTAGGGGTGCCTAACTGGAGCATATTTGATAGCGCTGCCGCAGGCAGCAGCGCTCTGCGCACCGGCTCCGCCGGCGCTGACTACAGTAGTGTTGTAGGCCAGGTTAATCATCCTCCTTAGAGGATGATTAACAT
>Ga0136644_10003107_pt1 | contig 12467 bp, 10 predicted proteins | sample C_130820_EF_Meta_FD_94780 | JGI IMG/M metagenome (GOLD analysis project Ga0136644, IMG submission 94780) | Freshwater microbial communities from Lake Croche, Canada to study carbon cycling - C_130820_EF_MetaG (v2) (version 2) | ecosystem: Environmental > Aquatic > Freshwater > Lake | place... | reverse complement strand
TGACAGGGGATAGTAGACAGGAAATGAGAAATATACGTGATTTAGTTCCGAAAAAGGATTATAAAGGTATAGCAACAGAACTTAGAAAGATGAAACGTCTTTGGGCCGGTAAAGGGCTTGATGGATTGCTTGAAAGACGTGAAGCAGAAGCTAATTTAGTTGAAACTTGCGCTTAAATGAGCAATTTAATTAGTGAATTTTTTGATTTTAATGGGCCATGTCCAGATAATGTTCCTAATTGTCAGGAACTTCGTGAACAATATCAAAAAGATATACAGACAGTACGCGATTGTGGCTGTCGGCCGTGTGCTGAAACTAGGATTAAAGTGAAATATATGGAAATAGTCTGGAACGCTTTTATGGCAACGCTAGGCTAGGGTATATGTTTAAACGCTCTATAGTATTTGTAAAATTTTGACGCGTAGGTACGCTCAAATTGACGTGCATCAATCTCACATTCGTTCCTATAATAAGCGTTAGTGTTCCGTTCAACGTCATCATCTGTGTAATTAATCTTTGAGGTCCCCACTTTGTATACCCTTGATTGCATCCAATGTCGAAACTCGTGAAGAAAATGATTAAAGAAAGCTCTCTTTCGTTGTATTTTTGATGGTCGGTTGCTGTGTGTGGGGTTACCACATAGACGTATTTTATCTGTCTTAAAAGTGTAATCACTAAAATCTGCATTATGCATAATCTGTAATGTTAAGACTTTACGTCTTGTGCTTATAGTAGGTTCAAGCTCGGCGAACAACAAAGAAATAGCGGCCTCCATAGCGTTTAAGTTGACATCGTTTTCCTTAAACCATGGAACAGAGTTCTTTGTAGGTTTTAGCTTGAATACAATCATAATGGATTATTAGCTGTATATGGTATAATATATTATAGTAATGGAAAACACAACTGAAAACAATGACGTAATCGAAGTAGTCACAGAACTTACAGTATCTGATATAAAAACACTGGATTTTATCCTCGATGCGTGTCTAAACGCAAAAATGTTTGCCGATCAGAGCACACCTGTCGTGGAGCAATTGAGCACAAAGCTTAAACAGCTTGTTACTAATTTAGAACGCTCTTCGTAGGAGATGTTGGTTGACGTTATTCTTAAATATATGTATAATGTCGACATTGAAGTCTATAGCTTCAGTTTGTGAAGAGTTTACAGATACTATTCTTGTAGATAAAAAAAAGAATAGTATTATTGTTAATGTAAAGAAGCAATGGTTTGCCACACTTAATAGACGACTTCTATCAATGCACTGTATCCTTGTGCATAAGACACCCATTAGTACTGGGTATACCTGTACATATGTTTATTCGGAGTAAACGTTGATATTACGTAAGGTATCTGTTATAATAATCGGATATGCTAGTTTTTGATCCGATTGCTCATTCCTATAAAAATGAATTTACAGGAGAAATATATACTTCCGCTTCAGCAGTTCTTGCTAAATTTAAGAAACCATTTGAAGCTGATGTTATTGCCGAACGTGTAGCAAAAAAAAGAAAGTGCACCGTTGCTGAGGTAAAGGCAGAGTGGAAGCAGGCAAACGACTTTAGTAAAACATACGGCACTGAGATTCATGCTGTTATTGAACAGTATAATAAGATGGGTACATACGATATAAAATACGTCGATATTATTCAAGCTTATATAGATCTTGATCTTATTGATGCAAAGCGTGATAATATCCTGTCTGAGCAACAGGTATATAATCATGAATACAAAATTGCAGGAACTGCAGATATTATTCGCTTAGAGGATAAAGGTGGGTTTAGTGTTTTTGATTTTAAAACAAATAAAAAGTTTAATCTCTATAGTCAATATAACGACTATTTACTCTCACCTGTTGATCATCTTCCTGCATGTGAATATTCAAATTACGCTCTTCAGCTCTCCCTTTACGCTTTTATGTATCAAGGAATTACCGAGCGGCGGGTCAATCAATTAGGTATTATATACTTTGATCGCGAAGCTTGTAAATTTACCCATTACCCGATAAATTATATGAAGCATGAAATTCTTTCTATGCTCAATTATATTAAAAACTAAATGAAATTTATTGATCAAATTCTTCAAAACAGTCAGATTAAAGAAGCTAGGCTTTATGGTCCGTCAAAAAAAGCAGCTGAAAGACCGGAGACAGGCGTTACTATCCAGACACCGGCGGCGTTTCATGTTATTAAGGATTGTGCTACACTAGCTAACAAATATTTACCTCATTTTGTCTTTGGTCATTACGCTAATCCTTTTGAAGTATTAAAGGGGAAGTTTACACAAGAAGATATAGCAGAGTTTATCAATGAAGCAAATTCTGATATTGTTCTAAATCAACTTCTTGCCCTTATTGTCGGTAAAATAAACTTAACCTTACCGCAGTTGGTCCAAACACCTTCTACACCTGTAAGTAATGTTACTAGTTCATCGGATCCCTACGGTGATTATGAATCTTATAGTGATATAGTACCTGTAGCTACTCAGGATACAACCACTTTATTGTGTAACGCCTTCGGTGTTCGATAATAAATAATTAAAATAATGAAATTATTAACTCCTTTCCTCAAGATTCAAAATCAGCTAAGAATCTTTCATTGGCAGACCTCTAGTTACGCCCAGCACAAGGCTTTCGGAAAGGCTTATGAGAATCTCGATGGTTTTATCGATGAGTTTGTTGAGGTTTTTATGGGTAAGTACGGTCGTTCTAAAGCAGCTACTAGTTATAGTATTGAATTAGATAACCTTGGAAGCGATTATCTTGAAGTTGTTAATAGTTTTATCGCCTATCTTATTAGTATTACTGATGAAGTTGACTCTGTTAACGATACCGATCTTCTTAATATTCGTGATTCAATGCTTGGTGAGCTCAATCGCTTGAAATATCTTCTTACGCTTAATTAAGCATTAACATCATAGCCCCAGGTAAATGTATTATCTACACTATCAATATACCCTGTTGACGATCCTGCTATCGTATATGTATCAAAGTACAAGCTACCGATTTTAGATTTATTGGGCAACTGATTAGCGAAATTTACATTATAAACATCTGTTGCAGGTTTATAAAGAGTGCAAGATATATTTTGAATTGACTTTGATACGTACTGAAAACGTATAGTGACAATATAAAAACAATTTGCTGTATCTTTTGCAAGATATGTAAGTATATGATACCCCGTCTCTTTACTATAGTTTAGTGTTGGTTTTTCAACTCTTACTATATCAAGCTCAAGGTCTTTACCAAATAATGAAAACGCGCTAAGTTCATTAAATGTTAAGCTATAATCGTTTTTTACTGGGTAGATTTGATTTGCTTGATTATTAACAAGATCGATTATATAAATTACCGGATAGATAGCCTTATAATTTGATGCACTTAGCTCATAGTGTAATGTTGTAGCAGCTACCATAAGCTTGTTCGAACCTTCATCAAACCACACAGTAGAAAATTTTTCTAATTCAGGATAATTGCCTCGTTTAAATGTAGTATATGGTGTCGTAGGAGCAGTTATTTGATTATTATCGTAATTGTACCCAAGCTTATTAAAAATAAGGTAATTTTCTGTTTCAATTTGAAGAATACTATAGTATATATCGAAATTAATTGTCTTGTTATAAATTTCATATTGTACACCTGATGGTAGATTTAGAAATGCTGCGCTTAAAACACCGGACACTGGTCCAATTGTTGTGCTAGCTGCATTTCTAAAATAAAGGTCGCCGTACTCAATATTTTTTGTATAGTAGATAGAATTCTTTTTTGTATTAATACCTGATAGTGAATAATCGAGTACTGTGTCACTATTAGCAAGTCGTTGATTTACAAAATTTGTTGGTTCATTGTACGCGTAATTGTAGGTAAGTACGTCACATGGGCCGGTATTTAAGTTAGGGTCCCAAAATACATTACCATCATACGTTTCTGTTATATATGTATTGGGGTTAATTAAGAAGCTAGCTTGATTACTAAAATTCGCTACACCATTTGGACTACTAGGCTGCGGAGCTGCGTCAGCGAGTGTATTATAGTAAAGGTATGAATTGTTGGGTGTAAAATTATTTTGATCGCTTGATACATCAGGAAGTAGCCCGCCACCAGGCTTTGTAAACACAACACCGTCAGCGACAAAACATTCGTACGTATTAATATTAACGAAACCGTACTGTATATCATTTGTTTTGAAATCATATGATTCTATAACTATTGCTTGTTTACCGTCGTTGAATGACCCTCCATTATCAATATACTTTGTACCGTCAGGTAGCGTACCTATTGAGTATAAAGGCGTGTTGTGATCGGTATTGATAATTTCTGTTATACTTGTTCTCAGTGTAACGCCCGAATAGTTTAGAGTTGATCCGTATGGCGTGTATGTTGTTCCTTGTACGTTTTCTTTCGCTACGTTCCAACCTGGCCAATTTATATCTGTACCGGTTAAGTTAAAAACGTACCCGTCAAAGACATAATCTAAAAATTTATTACTACGAGCTATCGTACTAAATTGCTTATTAAAAGCGGATTTATATAGACCGTATTGATTACCGTATACGTCACTCTTGTACTGTACAAGTGTTTTATTAATAGGAAGGAGAGATTCTTCACGCTGATCAATAGGAAACTGATTAATGGGCGCGAGCGGATATACATCGATATTACTCCATAGCGTCTTTTCATTGCCAGTAAAAAAGTCTTGAGGATCGGCGTATCTCTGTATACCAGAATCAGTATGATTTAAAGTTTGTTCTCTAGTTTGATAAGCGCGAAAGAGCTGAAAATATGGGTCACTAGCAACGTCGCCCATTTTGTATTGATTACTATAATCAATTTTATTGAAATAATTTTTTTCAATAAACGTTAGTGGTGATTGAAAATCAAGTTTTGTATTACCGGAAATATTTCCATATTTTTTTGGATCAGGAAAATAATAAACAGTGTTGGGCTGGAGTTTTGAAAGATCAATAACCGGCGTGAAGTTAAAATTTGTAAACGTTGAGAGTCCTATTTTATCAGGCTTAAAAAATAATCCGATATCTTTTTCGGTTTTTAAAAACTCTTCACTAGGAACTGCAGCAATAGTAGGATAGCGCTTATTGAGTGTGTTTGCAAAATCAGCATCGGCGGTAAAAAGGAGACCTGAAGTATAGGCAGTAAAGGTGTCCGTGGCAATAAAGTAAAAATCCGTACCAATATATTTGGTTATTTCTTGACTTATATTTTGAAGGTTGAGATTATTAACGTCGCTATTATTAGTCGTGTTTATAAAATCGCTATCTTTAAGTAAATTGAGCTGATCGGAATTAACCAGAGGATCAATTGTAAAATTATTTGTTCCGAGTTCAATAGTATAAAATGGATAGCTAAGGATAGCTTTTAAAACACTTTGATTAAAATTAAGAAATAAATTAGGATCAATATCTGCTTGATTGAGCTCGAAAAAGCTTTTTCTCGACCCTGATGTTACGTTGTAGGCTGAAGCAGGTAGAGTAGGACTAATATCGTAATAATCTGTATAGGTATCGTATAAATCTTCGATTTCAATAGCGATGCTACCACTAATAGTTGAAAGAGAGAGGTTTTGTGTTGTAAGTTCTGATGTAATATTTTTTGATTTAAGAGCATTAATAATATTAACGTATAGTAAACTCTCAATACCTACGTTTGATCCTTTTAAATTATATTGTAATGTAGCGGTTTGAACTGTGTCACGTAACGTACTGTAGTAAATACAGATATCTTTGATTTTTTGCGCAAAAAACGGTACAGCGATTGCTAAATCACGCGAATTTGTAATATCGATATTCTGTAAATACCGCCGTTCATCAACGGATGTGTAATTAATTACAATTTCATTTAATAGATTGGTATAGTACGTTTGTACACCGGTTGAAGCTTCTATGTTACTAACTCCTTTTGCTTGATACCAATTATTAAGATAGGATTGATAGCGATTTAAGAAATCAGCTGTTGTTGTAAATAATTGTGTATTGTACTTAAGCCAGCCAGTGAATGTTAGTGGTTGAAGACGATCAATAGGATCTGCAGGAGGATTAACTGCAGTAATTGAATTGCTGAGTCTTTCATCAATGTATTGTAGAATCTCGGCCATGGAAATATTTAGCTATTTTAACTGTTGTACGTAATATTAGCAGCTGAAGTAAACAGTCGTAACCCTTTATTTAATTCATAGCTAAGTAGAGTCTTTATAATACCATTATTTGAGCTCCAATCAACATATGCACTATTAGTAGGTTGTAATGTAGTATATGTATCTTTCCAATTTATAACGTTGTCGTAGTATGTGTTATCAAAAACGGGGTTATAATAAAAGAATTTATAGTAATTGCCAATTTTAATACCAGTAACGGAATTTGGTGCTACCAACCCCCAACCCCACGTTGAATTATAAGCAGAAAGTGGTACCACGGAGCCATTATCGTATTCTGTAAGAATATTAACATTGACGAGAATATAATTTCCTGAGAATATCTCCTGAGCTACAATTGGCGTACCGTTAATAAAGGTACCTGTAGCTAAATCAATACTTGAACTTAAATTAATTCCATAGGTACTATTGGAAAATGTTGTACCTTGAGGATCAAAATTTAAAGCATACTTACTACTACTACCCCATAATATACTTTGTTTAATAGATAGTATGTCCACCAACCTGGCTAATTGCGGCGGGAGAGTTAAATTGTATTGTTCAAAATCTATAGTCAACTCCTTACAAAACGATAACAACGAACTTATATTAACTTTTGTTATATCGGCATTATTATCGACAAAATTAGCGATCTTTTCGTAAACGGTTTTACCAAGCTCGTAGGGTTGCGCGTTTAATCCACCGACAATAACTCCTAAAAATTGATCAAAGAAAACTTGCTTGTCAATTAATGTTTCTTGATAGCGTAAGGAATCATAAAAACCTGCAGCATTCCAATTTTCATTAACCTTAGCAATATTATACTGACCGGTAGAAGGATAGATATTAAAAACATTAGATTGACCGGTTATATTGCGAATTGTACTAACGGGTGCAGCATATTTGTTTAGCCAGTTGTATCCATTCCAATCACCATATGCTTGAAATTCTTTAAGGCCGTCACTATAACCATACTGATTGTTTGTAACGTTAATAGGTGTTGTATAGCTGCTCAGTGCTGGAAGACCTGTGCTGGGATAGGTTAGCGGGATGGTATATTTTGAATTTAATACGCCGGTTGACGGTATACCAGCATCAAACACGTAAATCTTATTATCAAAATTATTAATGACCCAGATATCATTTGATGTATCGCAGGTTATACCGCCAATACTACAGATGTATTCTGTTTTATTATTACCGAGACCTGCTACATAATTAGTAGTGATGCCTGAAACGCCATCTACCTTAGTCAGCGTTTCGGCTCCTTGGATGACCCAGGCATTTTGATTACCGTCGATTGTAAGATTACCGATTTGCTGAAATCCGCTCAAAGGATAGCCAGGTATTAAGTTACCATTAATATCAAATTTATAGAGATAATCATTCTTATTACTAAAGCCAATACCGTTGGAATTAAGGTTAGTTGCAGTAACCCAGACGTTACTATTTCTATCTATTTGAAGTTGTTCTGGGATAATGCCGGTGGGAAATTGAACAGCTGTAAGAATGCTTGCTCGTAGTGAAAAATTATTCTCGCCTTGATATTTAAATATGGTATTGTAGTCCGGGTGACTATAAGCAATCCATATATTATTATATAAATCTGTATCAATTGATGAAGGTAGAATTAAACTTTCTCCTGCAAATCCACTTAAACTATTATAATCTGAACTCAGTGTGTAATAGTTTGTTATATTAGGTGCTGCGACTGCGATAACATAGCCGTTAGATACATTAATCTTAATAGCAGAACCTGTATCAAAGAGCGTGACCCACAAATTATTCTTACCATCTAAAGCTATATCATTAGGAGAAGCAGCCGAGAGGCTATTAGTTGCAAAAGGATTGCGATAGTCGACGAATGATGTTTGATTGTTAACAAGCGTTGCCATTGCTGATAACGGGTATGTTACTAGTAAATTGCCGTAAATGTCGTATTGCATTATCTTGTCACCGACAGGATCAGCAAACCAGGTCTGGTAGTCAGAATCAGCTGTAGATCCTGAGGGTGCAACAGTCATTGCATAGACATTATTTGCGCTTATACTATAATTTGTATTGTTGGAAAAATCGATCATAACGGTATTATCGAACCCGTTAATGTCCTCTTGACGTAAAATTCTAAGAGCGGAATAATATTGAGGTACAGCAATCCAATTAATAAGTGTATCTTTCAAATAATAAGGTGGATCAATAACATTAACAGAGGCTGTAAGTATACAATTTTCCGTACTTTGTGATGCGGTAAAATATCCTTTATAAAAGGCACCTACAGACTGTAGAGCTTGTTCGGCAAAATCTTCATAAAAGGTGACACCGCTGAGTGGTGTATAACCGTCACCGTTATTGTGTACAATTCCTGTTTGTACATCATAATACTCCTGCGGGTTATTGTAGATAGGCGAATTTACGCTAGTAGATGAGGAAAGCGGGGTGTAATTTTTTGTAGTAAAATCTTGATTGTCCTTAAATTTTATAACATACGGAATTTCGGTATTTTGCCAGCTAATGTAAGGAATATCGAAGGTATGGTCGACAGGTATACCTTCACCGTCAATACCTGTAGTTGTAATAGAGAGGTGATCGGCAGGGTTATATCGTGTTTTTATACTCGCAAATACAGCAGGATCTAAGTTTTGAAATCCATATGGTGGATGCTCAATATATTCAAATGCATTAGTACGTTGAGTATAAGCGTCGTTAAATTTTGCACTATCAAGTGTAGCAAAAACTATAATAGGAGATGCATCAGTTAATAGATTAGCAGGTGCATCATCTGTGTACCAAAATTGACTCGTACCAGTAACTCCGGCAAGCACACTACCTGGATCAAAAGCTTGACAGAGTTGTAACTGGTTATTTTGAATATTAACGTAGATTTCTTGTAAATCTGGTTGTATTTTATCGACAACAATGTAATCAGTATACCCGTTAATAGTTGATAGTGTATAAAAACGGCTTAAAGAGCGAAGATGCGACCACTTATCGTAAATATCTCCTGGTACGTAATTGTACGCACCATGTGCTCCAGATGCATAAAGATTAATTGTATACCCTGTTGCACTTAATGCTGAATAATCCTGCAGCTAAAATGCGCATTAAGTATTAGAGGGTCAATTAATTTACCAACAGGGATATCATAGATTAAACTCTTATAGTCCTGAAAAGCAATTTGTGTTGAAATATAGTTATAAATCTGTACTGTAGTTGAATACGTACTATCGTACGCATTACCTTGCCCGTCATAAACGGTTAGTGTTACATTATACTCGCCAGGCCATTGATAGTTGTGTGTTGGTTTTAACTCTGTTGAGAAATTTCCGTCACCGAAATCCCAGCGTAGTATTTTATTAGAGATATTTTGTGCACCGGAGAGAATAGATGATGTTGTTAGATCAGGTATAAATGTAAGCGGTGTATTGCTTAGTGTAAAAGACGATAGCGTATTGCTATTTGTATAGTCAACAACATCATAGTATATATACGTATAATTAAGCTTAGCTGGCATTAGTATTCTCTAGTTAGGGTCTGAATGGAAGGCGTTAAGACATCAATTTGATTAATAAGGGTAGTAGAATTTCTAAGGTATGGAAACTTAAAATATGGTAAGGGTACATTCTGTGTATAAGCGTGTATATCGTTATATGGATAAACGGGATTATAAATCAACAGACTGACTCCTGGGACGGTGATAACCTGGCCGTTAGCGTCTGTATATTGTGTTATAACGTTTGTTACACCATTAATATTTAAAATTTGATTATTTAAATATGAAATATCTATAAGGAGACCGAGATTGTCATTTGTTGTTGCAAAATAGTCAGTAAAAATACCTGCAATAATTTTTTTAATAGACATGGCATCATTTATAGATGCAATATCTCGGGTAATTACTAATCGCGTGCTATCGGAAATAGATGGGGTGAGCGCGAGACCGGGTGTATTAACACCTAGGCTAACTTCAACATATACAGGGTCATTAATGATTAATTCGGCGGTTGTTAATTTACTATTTTGTAGATCATTTAAAATAAGCTGCTTTTGAGCATTATTGAGATAATTAACTCTCGTTGATAACGATGATGTTTTGACTAATTTCGGTACAGCGTAGATATATACGTTATTGAAATTACTTGAATCGGCAAATTTAACTTGATTAAAAAGAACACGAGATTGTGTATTAGGATTTGTAACACCGAGATCAAAATAATATTTTAAATTTCCAGAAATATAATCCCAGTTATTTACTACTTTTGTTGAAGTAATAATGTTACTATAGTTTTTATTAATATAATTGATAAAATCGTCAGGTGTAATTAATCTATATTGGCTTCTGAAAGTATTCGGGGCATTTTGTTTTATACTATTGACGCTTTCAGTAGCAGCAAAATTCGTTGATATATCAGTATTTGAAAATACTATATTAGCTGCTTCTACTGATGTAATTAAATTTAAATTAGGCGAAATAACATTTGTTTTAATAGTATTAAATCTTGCAGTATTGTAAAAAAACAATGGCTTGTTGTTTAGTGCACTTGGTCCAACCTGTCCCTTGACGCCAGCAGATTGTAGATAATAAACTGCTACTTGAGCTCCGGGCACTAATTGCTGACCTGTTATACCGTCGCCGAATTTTATCTCATAGCGGCCGTTTTCGTTTAATCTTATCTCGTATTTTAATGCTGTAGATTTCTCTAGGAATAACGATGCGGTAGGCGTCCAGAGATTCCATATTGCATTTGGATCAATACTATTTTTAACATAAACGTCGATATTAAAGTGATCGATGATAATGTTTTGTGCGTTGGGACCTACAACAGAGAGCGTTAGCACCTCGAAAGGTGCGCCGGCGGTAGTATATGTCGGATATTCTGTATATGTTCCTTGATATAGAAGATTATTATCCTGAAGGTCGGTAAGTGGTGTTGTGTTACCGCTACCGTTTTTAGTAAATGTTATATCGCTATTAAATGAATAATTAGTACCATTAATATTAAAATAAGAATAACGAGGTATTGTATATGTACCGTTTGTGAGATTAGAATTAGCGGTTGCCTGGAATGGTAGAATTGCTGTTTGATTACCTATCGGATTATATCCAATAAGCTTAACAATTTTATTGACGTTTTCATATAGCTCTGCTGTTGTAAGTGTGGTTTCCGCGCTTGTTCTGTTAAGATAAAACAGCAGAACGTGATATGCATATGCAATAATATCTATAATAGATGAAAGATTGCTACCTTCGTATTTTTGATCTGTATAATTATTTGAAGAATTAAGCCTTGTAATAATAAGATTCTTCAAGCTTAGAGCATCGAATGATGCGTATGCGTTTACTGGAAGATTGAAGTCGTTAAACTGATTGTTGTTATTTGTAGCCATATATTATTGCGATGTGTAGATGAATCCTGAAGTACTTAATACTCCATTTACATAAAAACTAGTTGTACCTAATGATGGTACTCTAAACACAATAGTGACGTTATATTGTTGAAAATCGGGTTGTGCGATAACAGAGACCTTTGTAAGAGACACTCTGGGCTCAAATGTCGATACACCACGAACAATCTCGTTACCTATGATATTCGCCATATCCTCGTCACAGGGTTCAAAAAGATATTGAACTAAATTCAAACCAAAGAGAGGATTTAAAATTTTTTGACCTGGAATAGTTAAAAATAAATTTCTAAATGAGTTTTTTATTGCACCAAGATCGTAATCAGCGACTATATCGATGATTTCAGGGTCTTTAAGTAATTCGTCATGTTTTGTATATGAGCCGTAAGGTGGATCGTAATAGACTGGCGTGAAGTCTAGGTGTAGGTCATTGTATGTATAGCCTGCATTAGATTTTACAGGCTTTTCAGTCAATGAGTTTAGTTTAATAGAAGCCACATATATATTTATCGGTGTTTTACGTTTCAATACATTGGTTTATTGGTCCTTGAGCAATAAATAATATTACACATGAAAAAGCGTTTTTTGAAGCTCTATGAAAGCTGGTTAACTAGGTATAACCACGGTGGTTTTCTTCAAGGTGATATTGTTAAATTTAAAGCTGATGCCTTAAAGCATGATTTCATCAAAACACAAGCTGATGACCTTGTTAAGAATATTAAAGATATAATTAAGGATGGCCGTACCCTTAGAGTTACAAATGTTGTAAATAAATTTCCTGCTGTTATGGGTGCTGGTAATCCTAATAATACAGGCCCGGACTTTACGGTTGAAGTTGGACTAGATGAAGGTGGTGGTAGAATTATTAAACATACAATTGTACACGTTGGAATGATTGATAGGATCGATACCGTCCCTGGACT
>Ga0136644_10003105_pt1 | contig 12471 bp, 12 predicted proteins | sample C_130820_EF_Meta_FD_94780 | JGI IMG/M metagenome (GOLD analysis project Ga0136644, IMG submission 94780) | Freshwater microbial communities from Lake Croche, Canada to study carbon cycling - C_130820_EF_MetaG (v2) (version 2) | ecosystem: Environmental > Aquatic > Freshwater > Lake | place... | reverse complement strand
TTTCAAGAATTAATCTCTATGAATATTGTTCCACGCATTATGACATAAATATAATAATTTTTTATAGTTGTATATAAATGTCTGGCTTAGGAGGTGGAATTCAAGGCGTTAGACCCGGTATAGGTTTTTGCAACACATCTTTTGGTGCGGAAGATGCGATGAAACGTAAAATATTAAGAAAGGTTTTAAAACCGAACAAGGTAACCGTTAACGGGAACCAAGTTGTCTCGACTGCAGGTCCCTTTAGAAGTGCCTTGAGCCAAGGTGATTTTTTAAATCGTGTAGGACAGAGCTGCGGCGGATGCAATCAAGTCAACGATGTAAACTCAAAGATATTAAGACCTAAAATGATAGATAGTATTAGCAATAATGACTGTAATACCGTAACTTCAGGAGTAACTCCTAAAGATATTCCTCTTTACTACGGAAACCATAAATATGTGTGTGATAGTTCTCTTTACACTCGGTTCAAAAACTTAAGTTCTACCAATCAAAATTATAACGATAGTTCTTTTGGCGGAGACAGTCATAATGGAAGTTACACCTTTTTAATGAGAGTAAGAAGGAATTAAATATAAGAATATTATATGACACGAAAAGTGCGTAAGAGTAAATTACGAAAAGTACGTAAGAGTATAAAACGTGCAAAATCTGTGAAAACAAAACGTATAAAAGGCGGAATGTTTAAAAAGGCTGCTAATTATGCGAAAAGTAAGGTTGAACAGTATGCACCTAAGTCAATGGGACAAGCAACAGAATCTGAACCATTATCAAGGACACAAACGCTTAGTAAATTAATACAGTTTAGTTTAGGTTCTCTTATCATATCCCCATTCTACATTATGGCTGTATTAGCAAATTTACCATTAAATACTTTAAATAACTTATCAGGAAAAAGTTTTGATGGAAATAAATCCGATGCAGTAGGAGTTCAGCTATATAAGTACATGTTTGAAGGTTATCAAAAGAATAATATAGAAAAAAAGGTAAAGGACCGACCAAACGACTTTATTATAGACGACGGTCTAAAAGTAAAGGGAGAGATTGTTACAAAATGTGACAGCGACAAATGTAATGAACCCATGAAAGGTGGTTATGTAAATACGTATAAATCAATTAAGGAAATGATGGGTGCAATGAGTACAAATGAAAAGGTAATGCACAACCTTAAATCTTTGGAAGATACCATAGACTCTCTAAAGATGAATTTTTCTGAGAGAAAGGATGAAATTAAAAAAATGTTTAAGGATTTGAAAGACCCGAAGTTAATGTTTAAATTCATTGTAGTTTGTAATAATCTGATAGGGAAGTGCGAAGAGAGTTTATCGGATGAAAAAGTTCATCTTATCGAAGATAATATAGTAGTAAAAAATCCTTTCAAAACAGTAGATGGAAAATTTTCATCCCATTGGAACATGAATGTATGTTATCTTAACCCTGAATGCATGAAGTCGTGTAATAAGTGCGATTTATATACTAGCATGGCATGTGCGATAGGAACAAAGCTTGGGCCTGAATGCGAAAAATGTAGTTGTACATTATTTAATAATATTGTTTCTATCTATCATTCCTATGCCCGTATTTTATTAAAATCGTTTGCAGGAAATTCAAATAACCTATATTTCATAGGTGATTTGTTATTTATGATTGTAAGATACTATGCAAATACGGAAGATGAAGTTTTGGAGAAAAAAATATATCCTATGAAACTAAATCTCGACAACATAGATAAAATTCGTTATGAGGGGGATTTTTCTAAAGTTATCAGGGAACATCCGAAAGAAATTGAGTTATTTAAAAATATAATATGTAAATATGGTATTTATCAAATTGTAAAAAAAAAATTTATAGAAATCGTAGCACAAGAAAAAGCAAACGGAGAAATAGAAAAGCTTAAGAGGACCTTACTATCTATTTGTGATGCACCCGATGACCAGAAAGAACAATTAAAAAAGGGAATCAAAGATGTTAAGAATGGTATGAAAAATTTATTATCTGGTAGAATGCCAACGATATTTAAAAAGAATGAGTCTACCTAAGGACGCTTACTTAAGTTTATTTGAAGCCATGAAAAGTAGACTAACTGCTAAGATAGCACATGCTCCAAGATATAACTTTTCTGAGGTAGTTAATTCTTTATGATATTCTTCAAAATCATACTCCTCGTCTGAATCAGGAACAGGAAGATTCATTATAAATATAATTATATAATTTATATTTATATTCATATTCTGCAAAACTGAGGTTTACTGCTAGATAAATAAGTATTTTCATCGGCCTTTTTTAAAATAGAGGTATATCCGTAATTTACAAAATCATTTTCTTTACTTGTATAAAATGCTTCTCCATCTATAACCGTTTTAACAGGGCCTTTAATATCGCTCACAAAAAGACATGCTGCATCCATCTCACCAAACGGATTACTAAACCCCTCTTGATACATACGATATAGACTAATTATTCCAACTAAAAACAATAAATATAATAACATATATTATATATGTATTTTACATTTGGAAAATCTGGAAATACAAACTGGAAAGGCCCTTCTACACAAAATGTTTTTCCTTCAAACAGTCGTCCTATTAAAAATGTAGATTCCGAATTATCTAATTTAACAGGGCCGTATCCTTCAAGTAAGCCTCCCACTGCAGCTGTTACTACTACAAAAATAGGTATTTTGACAAAAGATGAACAAGGAAATCGCTATAAAATTTTAACCTTTGGACCTATTACTTGCACAAATGTTGGTACAAGTCTTCCCATTTGTTATAAAAAGTTACCACGTCCAGTTAAAGTATGGAGAAAGAGATTATTTCCAGATTTTAAATCCGAAAGTAAATTAAAACCGACGATTCAACAAATCGAGGCACCTACGGCGGTTGTACAAGCAAATTGTCAAGGCAACTCTCACGTATTATACACCGATATTACTCATTTGAGTAAATGCGATGGAATTAAAAATACAGAGTGCGTAGGCGGAACAAATCATATACGAAGAACCGCAACTACCCTTTTAGATAAAAAATACTGCACGACAACTCGTGAATATTTGCAAAAGAGATGCAAATCCTTTGAGCAAAACCAATCGATTGGTAAAAATATATCAGGCACAACTTATACAAGTGGAATGGGATTCGAATCTGGTAATGTAACAGGAAATTGTAATGTAATACAATATAAGCCTTCTAACAATACTTTCAAGACGCAAGGCGGAGTGACTGCTTCCACTCGAACGAGTCTATTAAAGAGACAAGCGATTGACGAGTCGAGACAAAATATGTACAAAAATCCGCTACTTAAAAAAGCAAATCAATGCATTAAGGTTTCGCAGGATAGAGCAGTGACAATTTGTAAACCAATTTAAATAAAGATTAATAAATACAAATAGAATGTTTCTAACGGAAAAAATAATTCTTGACGCACAAAATATTTGTTCTTTTTTATTAGGTCTTTATTCTATCTATATATACAAATTTTATATCTATGAAGAAAAAACATATGCGATGATACACTTAAAAATTATGGAAGGAATTATTTTAAAACATGCGATTATAGATTTACAAGTAAATAAATCTTTTGATGTAAAACTACATCATTTGTTTATCTTTGGATTTATTTCATATTATAAGTATTATAATATAAATCAAGAGGATGTATACATATTTTCAACCATCTTGACAAATACAGAAATATCAACCATATTTTATGTATTGAATTATTGGTTACGTGAAAATACTGTGCTTTATAATCTTAACAGAATTGTTTTTTATCTTTCCTTTTTTAAATTTAGAATATACGATTTTTACACGATAGTAGAAGATAACAGAGAATTAAATAAAATATTTGAGAAATACGGAGAGAGTGATTTATCCAATATTGCGTCATTATCTATTTACGGTCTTTATATATTGAATCTTTATTGGTTTACCATTATGACAAAGGTTTTTGTTAAAAAGGTATTAAAACCATATTTTACTGAAAATTTAAATAATACTTTATGTACGTATCTTCGTTTGATAAATCCTCTTATGACGTCATTTCTATATTTAATAAATTCTTCAAACTTGTACATAGGAGATGCAATTGGAATAACTATTTTATCCTTCACTAGACACACTAACGTGGATGTTATACTACATGATATAGAAATAAATGAACTTACTAAAGAAAAAATCGTTTATATATTATATGATTGTTTTTCGATTCATCTAAGAAGTTATTTAAGTATTTTAACAAATTTTTATTACCATAAAAATTTTCATTACGTTTTAGTTCTCTCATGCTGTTTTCATTTATCTTCGATTCTTGTTGGTAACACGACCCTTTTGCTTTTATCAATCGAAGCTGAAAAATACAATAAACACATTAAGGCGTTTCATAAAATTATCTGGGGATATCCTATTGCTTTTGATTGTTATTTGATGATTTCAAACTCTCCAAATGATATCGCAATCCCATTTTTACTTATTAATATTCTATTTGTATTGGTATTGTTTATCAAACCATTTTATAAATTAAATGAAACTGCTTTACATATTATCTTAATCGGACAAACATATTACTCCTCTTTATCCAATATTAATAGTATTTCTCATTAATAACCATGTTGTTCTTTTTACACCACTTTATACATTTATTAATATGAGACCTTTTGATTTGCTCTATTTTTTCATACTTATTTTCATCACTAATATACGTAATGGTTGCTAAAATATTAGTAAGCTGAGATTGTCCAAAGATAGAGTTAACTTCTTTCATTTTGGATATAAATATATTGGACATTTCCAAATCAAGAAAGGAAAATAGTGGATTGTCTTTAATAGAAGGAAAAATAGATATGAGACTGTCAATTATCCTATCTAGATTATGTACCATTTTAAACTTTAGACAAACAATGTACTTTTCAGAGTTGGCTGGACGGCTCATCAACGGTTTTGTAATGATTACATCTTCATACAAATACGTTAATAGATAGATAAGCTCATTTGTCGTGGAACTAAAGGTATCAAATACTTTTAAAACGAAAGAACCGCCCTTTTTTTGCATAATAATCGCAAAACAAATCTCGGCAAAAATAAGGTTGATTGAATTCTCCTCTTGGTTATTAAAATCAACACTAAAATCAAACCCCCCATCACCTGTTATGAAATCCATCTTTTCTGCGAATTTCTTTACGTATAATAGATTCTCTACGTGAAACAAATTCCCCGTTCCATCACCTGTCTCTAAAATAATATTTTCTGAATTTTTCATCAAATACTTCTCGCATTTATTCCATATAGGTACGTCCTTATCATTATTTAATAAGGTCATACCATAATAATTGTCCTCTTTATTCTTTCGTATATGTTGTATGGCCTCGATAAATCCTCCGGGCCCCTCTGCCAAATGAAAGGAATTCATATTTTTAGGAAATTGAAACGGATAGGTGTTTAAAATCTCGGTAAGTTTAAAAAAAGCTCTAGAGATGGGTTTGTATAAACATACGCTGGGGGTAAATGTATCAAACGGTGTGTTTACAAACTCATAGGGGTTCAAATACCTTTTATTTTTCTCCCATTCGATAAGATAAAAATCTATTTCGGTCTTAAGTTTGTGAATATAAGAACGCAAGGTTTCATTATAATAAGTTCGTGTTACGTTTCTTATTTTAATGGAATTTTCGTCAATAATATTTAAAGTATCCGAGACACTATAACTATTCATTACCTATATATACAACTTGTCTCTATTTCGATAAAACTATTATTCTATTTAACTTTCTAGGTGCACCAATCTTATTTAGATAAGGCTGCTCATGCTCTAAAGTAAACCCGTCATGTACTAGGTTGGTATTTACTCTTCGTACTTTCTTGAAAATGAAATACTTATTCAAGAAGGATATTTCCTTTTCTTTCTCGTCCATAATAAATTGTGATTCGACCGGTGTATGTTTTAACATATACTCATACAATACACTAAAGTCTCCACAGCCTTGAATATCCATTCCCGGCATTTTACTTTCTATTTCAAAACCATACTGCTTCATTATTTCTATAAAATACGAGAAATTCACCAAATACTCCTCGGCCTCTTTGTTAATGGTTTCTTGATAAACGGAAATAGCTAGTCCAAGAGAATCTACATCTGCATTAAAGACGCTGTTGTTATATTTTTTGGTAATCGACCAAATCTTTTTCTTTTCCGAATTTTTGTCCGTTTCATTCTCAGATTTATAAATTTCTATTTTTTCATTATAGTCTTTAGTGGATAATTTGTTGAATATTTTAACACCGTCATAGCATGTCCCGATTAAATATCCGCCTTCTTTAATGGTATCAGAGCAATTTTTCATAAAGTTGTGAAACGTAATCTTATCTTTAAACATGTAATGCACAGCAAATTGTATGGTACCTACGTCAAATAAACCTGCGCCAATCCCATACAGTTTTTCGATATAAGCACCCCTTTTACCTGACTTATTCGCAACTCCCATCACTTGCTGAAAGACAAACTTAGTAGTCTCCTCTTCTACTGCATCGTCTACTTGTGCAAACTCCTCCTTTAAAATAAGCTTGCTTGTATCTCCGCAAATAAACAGAGCATCGAATATATTTCTCTTTTCCTTTTTACGTTGCAAATATCTCACACAGCAACCATCCTTCACGTTATGAATGTTATCTTTTGAAATGTCAATCCCAAGGACAAATTTGGGGCTATTTTTTAGCCATTTAGAAATGTCTCCGCCTTTACCGACTGCATAGTCAATCAATAAACATCCCTTCTGCATAACAGAGTCGTACAACATCATTTTTACATTTAGGTTATGAAACTTTCGCAGGTTTACAGTAAGCGAATCTCCTGAAACTCTATTGTAATAAACTGATTGGTCCTCTATTTCATTAAATCCAATCTTTAGAGAGATATTTGTTAACATCTCTTTTGTAATAGGATTATGAATGGTATACCAATTATTATTGGCTACATTAAAGGCATTACCAAATTGCTTTCCCGTTTGTCTCAGCTCGGCTGTCTTATCATAACGAACTCTGATGGGTACCCATCTAAAACGCTTGTCGTCTGCAAATATATACTTAAATTCGACAATCATATTGGTTTCAATGATTTCATTGTTTTCCGTAAACATTTTTATGTCTCCGCTAATATCATCCTGTAAGGGTACATAGCAAGTAGACGCAAAAGAATCGTAGGGGCTGGTTGGTACAAAGAGCGTCTTGGTATATTCAGATTTTTCCGACTTAGGCATGCTTCCTTTAAAGAGAATATCTTGCGGGTTAATAAGACCATGTATTTTAGGGTCATGGCCTACAAAAAGGTTAAGAATCTTATAAGGAACAATCGTGCTGTTTTTAGTAGAAGGAAGATACTGTATTTCGTCTGAACCCTGCTTTTGCTTTACTTCTACTAAAAAGTCAATCGTATTAAACTCTGGCGGCTTCCATTTAAAACTGTGTCCCCACGTATACTTATAATTTTTGATAGAGTCCTGTGGTGTTTCCATTCCTACGCCTAAAGACATGGAAGTAAAGATAATTCCGTCTACTTCATATTCATAAACACCTGATTCATTGTTAGCGTACACCTTTTGACAACATTCCATAATCGTATTCACATCGGTCATATAGAAGTCCTTTTTCATGAAGCGTATTTTATTGACAGGCGAATCATGTTGAATAGAATCATTTAATTTTTGAATAAAATCTTTTAACAAATTATACCTATTTTTTTTGTTTACCTTATTGTAAAAGGGGTCAGCTCTGCAGTTTTTCCCATTGTAATAATAGATATCAAAGGCACCGTATAAATTAATGAAAACCTTATTATGACCGTTTGCAATATACTCGCCATCTATCAAAGAGTCAAACAGACTTGTCTCGGAGCAAAATGAACCGGTATATTGTACCTTCATATTCGTATCAATTAAATAGATTCGTCCCTTCTTTGAAACAAAGCACATCTTTCGCAATCCATCCGCCTTTTCCGTCACGCAAAAGTCTTTTAAGACACATGGACTGTTATTTTCAGGGTCGTCAATTAAATTAACCTTTTGCAAGGTATAAGAGGATGGACCGATAAATAAACGATTCGTAATCTTTCCTTTGTCTGCGATTTTAATCAAATTGCAATATTCCGAAAGTATTTCATTTTGTTCAGACTCTCTAATAGGAAAGTTAGAATCCTGTATTCCGATACAAATATACCGTATAATTTTTTGTAAATTTTTAACAACAAAAGGCATGTTTGTTTGGTTGTATTTAAGGTCTATCAACTCAATCTCAATTTCGTAGGTCTCTGGTTGAGAAAAGAGCTTGCTTGTAGAGAATTTCTTCTCTTTTACAAGAACACCATTATTCATGACAGACTTTACAATACTTAAATCAACCTGAAGTCCTTTTATATCGGGATGGGTAAGAGTGATTCGATTCATATACCGAAAAGACTTTTCAATAGAAGACCACTCATTTATAATATCCGAGACAGTCTTATCGGTATGGTCCAAGGTATGCTCTTTTTGTATGGCCACCCTAAAATTAAAGTCTTTGTTATCATAATATGTAGGATATTCCTGAAATTTTTGTTTTAACACAAAATTTGTCTTGTCCGGAAGTACATTTGTTTTACAAAATTCACGAATCTGGGTCAAATCATTTATCTCGCATCTAACCTTTGAAGAAGGTTCGTGATAATGCATAATTTTCAGCTGATACCCGTCACTATTTTTTTTAAATCCGTAAGACAGAAGAGCCTTATAAACTCTTTCAAACTTCAATTTATCCAATTTTGAAAATCTTACCTCACACTCCACATTTGTGTTTGGCAATCTAACATCATATTCCTCTATGGGTTTTGATGAGCGTTTATCAAACTTAAAATTCAGTATACTTTCATATACAAATAAAGCAGATGATAAATTTTGCATTCTATATATATAGATATATTTATTAAATCATTCAATTTTATATATTTTTGTTAATACACATTTAATAGATTCATACAGGTCAGCCTTTTTATTTTTTTCAACCGGTAGATTTAAACGTCTTGCCATATCTTGAAGGTCAGCCAACTTATAATAGGTAATGGATTTCAATGGTTTTTCCAAAGAAATTTCAAGAAGTTCTTTTACATCATCCATGGTCTTATCCACAAACTTATGAGTTTCATTCATAAATAAATACGGTTTGTCTCCATTTTCAAAACGTAAATACGTTTGATTTTTAATAAGTATAAGATTCATTTTGTAATGCAGACATAAAATGGCCAATGTATATAGGCTTATTTCTTTATCGTACATTAAATTGTTCATGATAGTATCCTTGTTCTTAAATTTAATTTTTTCTAGACATTCTGCAATTTTTGTTTTCTCATTTAATTCGTTGTAATGCAAAGAATTAATATCCGTAATATCAATCGAATTTGCTTTTGTATAGATGGAATAAAAAAGATGGTCTTTTATGACAACATGTACTCTCTTTTTTTTGAAATCTGGAATGTCAAACCCAGATTTCAAAAAGAACGGCGAAACTTTATCCACTGCAATCATCTAATTAGCATAGCTATATTCATTTATATCCTTTTTTATTTTTTCCTTTGTATCCTCAATCTTTTGGATGTCTCCTTCCTTTAAAAGAACATAATCAATATATTTTTGAATATTGTTTAGGGTTTCTTCTGACAAATCTTCCATATGAATAAAGGTCCCGTTGTTATTTTCACTCACTCTCGTCGTATCGGTTTCTACAATTACTTTTAAGATGTTAATATGTTCCTCTTTTGAAAATGTATCAATGGTTCTACACATTTTCTCAATGTCTTTTGTGCACATAATAAAAAATAGATTTAATTATTTAAATACTTTCATTAGTTAATTTCAGCAATCGCCGAAATATAGGTATCGTAGATTTCAAACCTCGTACCAAGTATCCTTACATTTATAATTTGACCAATTGTATATTCTTCAAAGTTCTTGTCTTGGTTATGCTCTCTACTAATAAACAAAATAAGCGGATTGTTAACATCACTAATAATGGCCCTTATTCCTATTTTTGTGATGTTAATAATTTTACAGTCTAAATTCATATTCACATCAGGATTACAGACTTGTCCCATAAAAACCACGTCATACTTTACTTTATCTCCAAGCAAGATTCCTGTCGTATAAGACTCCACCTTTAAAGTATTTGGATAAATAAAACCCTCCTTTCTGCACCGACCCTCGATATGTTTTCTTGCATAATTCATAAAATAGCTATTAATATCTTTCGGGATATCCACAAAAGGAATGCAAATGGTTTCTGGGATACCAACAATCTGGTCCATGTTATACTACCTTATTCTATTCTGTCTAATTCAATTTTTATTAAGTTCTATAAGCTTTTTTAGAGGTTTACATTGATTTATATTTTTTTCTAAATCTTCCGAGTTAAGGTACATCCAATTCTTATTAACTGCAAAACTCTTGACATTATATACACTTTCAATCGAAAATTCCTTTGCCTCTTCAAACGATGGTTTATTTAGCTTTACACCTAAACATGAATTAGAAAAATATAAATCTTCGTTCTCCTTATTTTGAGGACACTTATCTATAATTTCTAACATTTTTGTTTTTCTTCTTAAAGATAGTCCTCCATTCCCTACTTTTTTATCCCATTGCCATGGTGCTCCTACATAGTCATATTTTAAAAATTTATCAAGTAATTTTTTATCACAAATAACAGAGTCTGTCTGAAAAATAAGAAATACTTCTGTAGGTATATGGGAATAAAATTCTTTACTCTTTAATAGAACATTATATTCATCAATGGTTAGATTATCCACTTTTAAATCTACCATGGTAATTCTATTTTTAAACTTGTGAAGTTTATCATTTATCATATTATTTATGTATTCTTTATTATTATTACCATGCATGATTATAATATTCCAACTGTCTGATAAATTATTTAATGCATTATCTAGAACAAACTCTAATGCTTTATGTTGTCTAGGTTCAACAATAACCGCAGTATATTCATTAGAATAATTTTCCATTTCCCTTTTCCTTTTAACAAAACTTAGACTTAATACAAGTAGTAATATACAAAATAACAGGATATAATTCATTATATTAACTATCCAAAAAAGGTTTTTCGATTAAGAAATAGTACTCTTTTTTTGAGAGGAAGTATCTTACGCTCTTTATTTCATCGTAATATCTCATATAAATCTCTGCCATAATCGTAATGACAGTACGATTGATACCCTTTGTATTTTCTATCGTATAAACATTCTTTTTGAGAATGTCGTTATTAATCAAATTTAAAATATCACTCTTTTTATCGTTCATCACGTACGTACCCGTAACAGTTGTCGTCACGACCTTCTTTTTAATTTTAAACTGATATTTTTTATCATTAAAATAACCCATAAAGCCTATTACATCGGCAAGTGGAGATTTTTTAAACCTATAGATATCCTTAAAGGTCTGTTTTTCAGAAAGAGTTGCCTTTCGCCATACCTTTTTATCTACACCAATTAGCTCTGGTAATAAAATATAGATTTGCATCGTAGAATGACTCTCTTGTCTTGCTAATAGTCCAATCGCAGATACTCCCTCCTTTTCTACAATCCATGGTCTGTAATAGTTCATTAATTTTGTCTCGAACTCGTCAAGGTCTTGGTCTTCCTTTGAAAACAAATGGTCCAAAAGAGCGACCTCTTCCTCCTCTGCACATTGCTCGCATAAATGCGTAATCAAATATTCGTCTATCTTATCTCTTTGAACGCCAACCTTATTTATCATATGTTGCGAGGCCGTATAAAATAAACTATACCAATCACCGTCGTCATTTTTATTTTGCTCGGTGGTTGCCTTTAAATATAACCCCTTTATTTCATCAAAAAAGTCACGTTCTTCTTTTATGACTTCTAATTCGCCTCTGAAATACTTGGGCTTTATAGGAATAGGTCGCATTCTGTCATGCATAAGTATTTGAGGGTCTGAAATCTCGTCAGGTTGAAATAGATAAAGGTCAGCAATTTGAGTAATATATCCTGTTTTTGAAAACTTATCACTAATGGGTGTCTTGTATTCAATCATCTCATTCAGGGTTCTAATGATTTCTAACTTTTTTACCGTGTTAGACCGTAGTAAATGCAAAATTTCATCGATTTTATAGACATGTCTTTTGTTAAAAAGCAACTTTATTTTTTCTATAATTTTGTTATTCATAAGGTTTGAGTACGAAAAAGTAGAAAAATCAACCTTATCCCCTTCATTTATTTTATTAACACAGCTAAATTCACACGTTTCCATGTAATCACATAAACTACTAAAGGGTTCATCTTTTACAGAGTATTGAATGGTGACTCCATTACTTAAGGTAATCGGCAGAACCTCCTTTATGTTGGCAAAGTTTTGTTGTGCCTGATTTAACAAGCAGTCTACCGATACCGATTTTAAAATCCGAGACACCCGTCCTATTTTTA
>Ga0136644_10003103_pt1 | contig 12472 bp, 8 predicted proteins | sample C_130820_EF_Meta_FD_94780 | JGI IMG/M metagenome (GOLD analysis project Ga0136644, IMG submission 94780) | Freshwater microbial communities from Lake Croche, Canada to study carbon cycling - C_130820_EF_MetaG (v2) (version 2) | ecosystem: Environmental > Aquatic > Freshwater > Lake | place: Lake... | reverse complement strand
CGTCGCTGAGCATTCCTTGGCGCTTTTGGAACTCCCTTCGGGCTCCGCGGCGTGAAGAAGGCATCCGAAATCAATCGATGACTGTGTTCGGCTAAAGTTCCGGCTGGACGGCCACGTTCCGGGAACTTTGGGCCTCGGTCCATCGGACCGCTTGACGGACCAGGGCAGCCCCATCCTTCATACCCAACTTGGTTTTGATGTTGGCGCGGTGGGCGTCGACCGTTTTAGGACTGAGATTCAATCGTTCAGCAATGTCCCGGGTGCTCAGGCCCTCGCCCAGCATGCGGAAAATTTCAAATTCGCGGTCGCTCAGTCGGTCCAGTTGAAGTTCACGTCCCGGATTATTTCGCCTCCCCAAATTGCCCAGCAGTTCGGACGAAACCTGGTCACTGACCCAAACTCGTCCTTCGAGTGCGGCGCGAATGGCAGCCAGCAGCTTTTCGCCGCCGGCCTCTTTCATCACGTAGCCGCGGGCACCGGCCCGTAGGGTTCGCTCGGCGTACAACATTTCGTCGTACATGGAGACCACCAAGACGGGCAGAGTCGGTGAAATGGCTTGAAAGTCTTTGAGTACCTCCAGTCCGCTGCGATCGGGCAATCCCAAGTCCAGGAGGACCAGGTCGGGCTTGAGCTTTTCGAGCAGGCCCAACGCCTCGGACGCCTTTCCCACCTCGCCACAGACGTCCAAATCGGGAGTGGTTTTCAAGAGCTCCTTGATACCACTCCTCATCAGCGGATGATCATCGATCAACAACACCCGCAACCGCTTCCGTTCAGCTGGGTTAGTCAATTGTCCCCCGGTTTCTTTCATGCAGACGGTAAGAAGTTACACCGATAAACTAATGTGCCAACCAAAAACGACCAACGCGATTGACAGTTTGTTTGTCTCGTCACCGTAGAGCATCCTCCTAAGGTCGTCGAGCACCTCTTTTGAATTTACATGGGTCAGGGGCTTGGAATACGCGGCTTTGGGTCCAGAGAGGGCCCTATTTTACTCTCACCGCCCTCCAATTTCGCCTCGTTGACGAATTATTGATGAGGCCGTCCCCCCAATTGATTACCGGGAAAGGTCGGAATGCCGCCTATTTGGGGACGTGATACGGAACGACTCGCTCGCCAACGACTATGAATGACGCCCTCCTAGTAATGACCCTCATCGCCTTTTTTGCCCTTTGCGCCCTTTACGCCCGGTCCTGCGATCAACTCTGAACAGCCATGGAAAACATCATTGTCGGACTGCTGACTGCGTTTCTCTTCGTTTACCTCCTGGTGGCGATGTTGCGCCCCGAAAAATTCTAAGCCGCCATGAAACCTTTGGACGCCGCCCAATTGGCCCTGTTCGTCGGAATTCTTGCCATCATCACCAAACCGCTGGGCCTGTTTCTGGTTCGAGTCCTGGATGCCAACGGACGAACCTGGCTGGACCCGGTGGTGGGTCCCCTCGAGCGACTGACCTACCGGGTTCTGGGAATCCGTTCCCCCGGACAACAGGATTGGAGGCAGTACACCGCCTCGATGCTGTCCTTCAGCCTGATCAGTTGCGTGTTCAGCTATACCATTCTCCGGTTGCAGGACCGATTGCCGTTGAATCCGCAGGCCTTTGCGCCCATGTCGGACCACCTGGCCTTCAATACGGCTGTCAGCTTCACGACCAACACCAACTGGCAGAGTTATGTGGGCGAGGCCACGCTGTCTTATTTTTCGCAGATGGTGGCCCTGACCCTTCATAACTTCACCTCGGCCGCCGTGGGGATCGCCATCGCCGCAGCCCTGGTCCGCGGGTTGGTGGGGAGTTCGGTTCGGACTTTGGGGAACTTCTGGGTCGATCTGATTCGGATCACCTACTATCTCCTGCTTCCAGCCACTTTCGTTTTTGCCCTGTTTCTGGTTTCGCAGGGCGTGGTCCAGAACTTTAATCGGTACACCCACGCCAAACTTTCCGACCCGTTTACGGTCCAGGTGCCCCTGTCGGATTCCAATGGGGCTCCGGTGACGACGAATGTCGTGGTCACCGTTCATACCGCCAAGCTTCAAGCGGATGGAACTCCCGTGCTCAAAGACGGTGCCGCCGTCTGGGAGGACGTCCCGGTCCGTGATGGAAATGGGGGAATCGTCCGTACCAACCAGCCGGTGATGGTGGACCAAAAGGTGGAAGAACAGGTTGTTGCCCAAGGTCCGGTGGCCTCCCAGGCCGCCATCAAGATGCTGGGGACCAATGGCGGCGGGTTCATGAATGCAAACGCGGCCCACCCGTTCGAGAACCCGACACCCCTCAGCAATTTCGTGCAGATGCTCTCGATCTTCGCGATTGGAAGTGCTCTCACCTACTATCTAGGGAGGGTCAGCAACAACCAGGCCCATGGTTGGTCGGTCTGGACGGCGATGATGGTTCTCTTCCTGGCTGGAACGGCGGTCTGCTGGTGGGCTGAGGCTCGAGGCAACCCCATCCATCAGGCCCTCGGCATTGCCGGAGACAGCGGCAACATGGAAGGCAAGGAGGTCCGGTTTGGCATCTTCAACTCCGCCTTGTTTGCCACCATCACCACCGATGCCTCCTGCGGTGCCGTCAACTCCATGCATGACTCGTTTACCGCCCTCGGGGGACTTATCCCAATCTTTAACATGCAATTGGGTGAAGTGGTCTTTGGAGGTGTGGGTGCGGGAATTTACGGAATGCTGGTTTTCGTCGTGTTGGGCGTGTTCATCGCCGGGCTGATGGTGGGTCGGACCCCGGAATACCTCGGCAAGAAGATTCAGGCCTACGAAGTGAAAATGGCCATGCTGGCCCTCCTGGTCCTGACTCTCTCCACGCTTGGATTCACCGCCTGGGCCGCCATCAGCCCGTGGGGGTTGGCGGGTCTCAATAATTCCGGGCCGCACGGTTTCAGCGAAATCTTCTATGCGTACAGCTCCGCCAACGCCAACAACGGCAGTGCGTTTGGCGGACTGTCCGCCAACACGCCATGGTACAATATCACTCTGGGTCTGGCGATGCTGGTGGGGCGATTCTTGATGATTGTCCCCATACTGGCGATGGCGGGGTCGATGGCCCGGAAGCGGACTTCCCCTCCCAGCCTCGGAACGTTTCCTGTCTCCGGAACCACGTTCGTCATCCTGCTCATCGGCACCGTGCTTCTGGTCGGGGCATTGAACTATCTGCCGGGATTGGCTCTGGGGCCCATCGTCGAGCACTTCCTCACCGGTCAATCCCAGTTGTTTTAATTCCGCAATCCATTCATTATGAATCAGTCCGCACCGTCTCTGTTGGACCGTAAGATTGTCACCTCCGCCCTCGGAAGCTCCTTCGTCAAGCTGGACCCCCGGGCGATGATTAAGAATCCGGTGATGTTTGTCACCCTGGTGGGAGCCATTCTGACCACCGTGGGAGTCTTTACCGCCAAGAGCCCGGGCTTTGTTGCCCAGCTGGCTCTCTGGCTATGGTTTACGGTTCTCTTTGCCAACTTTGCCGAGGCTGTTGCCGAGGGACGGGGGAAAGCCCAGGCGGACAGCCTTCGACGTGCCCGCAAGGATACCATGGCGCGACGGTGGCGTCAGGGGAAGGAAGACAAGGTCCCGGCATCCGAATTGCAAAAAGGTGATTTGGTCGTCTGCGAGACAGGCGATGTGATTCCAGCGGATGGCGAGGTGATCGAAGGCATTGCCACCGTGGACGAGGCCGCGATCACCGGGGAATCAGCTCCAGTCATCCGAGAAAGCGGCGGGGACCGAAGTGCCGTGACCGGAGGCACCCGCGTGGTGAGTGACCGGATTGTCGTGCGAGTCACCTCGGAAAAGGGAAATGCATTTCTGGACCGCATGATTGCCATGGTGGAAGGGGCACGCCGTCAAAAGACTCCCAATGAAATCGCCCTCACCATCCTTCTTTCGGCAATGACCCTCATCTTCCTGATGGTCTGCGTTGCTCTCAAGCCGTTTGGCGCCTACGCCCAGATGGAATTCTCCGTGCCCGTCCTGGTGGCCCTGCTGGTCTGTCTGATTCCCACCACCATCGGCGGATTGCTGAGTGCGATCGGGATCAGTGGTATTGACCGACTCATTCGCAGGAATGTCATGGCGACCAGCGGACGGGCAGTCGAGGCCGCCGGGGACATTGACGTTCTTCTGCTGGACAAGACGGGCACCATCACCCTCGGCAACCGGATGGCCACGGCCTTTACTCCGGCACCGGGCGTGAGTGAGGAACGCTTGGCGGACGGAGCCCAACTGGCCTCCCTGGCGGATGAAACCCCGGAGGGTCGATCGGTGGTCATCCTGGCCAAGGAAAAGTACCATCTTCGGGCCAGGGAAGTGGCGGAACCACAGGCCACGTTTGTTCCCTTCACCGCACAGACCCGGATGAGCGGCGTCGACTTTGCTCCGAGAGACGGACAACCCGCCCGGGTCATCCGCAAAGGGGCGGCGGAGGCGATGCGCAAGTTTGTGGAAGGACTCGGCGGTCAATTTCCCGCAGCGGTCACTCGTGCCGTGGAGGATATAGCCCGAAACGGTGGCACCCCGCTGGTTGTCGCGGAGGGCTCTGAGGCCCTCGGCGTCATCCACCTGAAAGACATGGTCAAGGGCGGCATTCGCGAGCGCTTTTCGCAGCTCCGAAAGATGGGCATTCGGACGGTCATGATCACCGGGGACAATCCCTTGACTGCCGCCGCCATCGCCGCGGAAGCGGGCGTCGACGATTTCATGGCCCAAGCCACACCCGAGGACAAGCTCAAGCGGATTCGGGACGAACAGGCGGCTGGACATCTGGTGGCCATGACCGGCGACGGAACCAATGACGCCCCGGCGCTGGCCCAGGCCGATGTGGGTGTGGCGATGAATACGGGCACCCAGGCGGCACGCGAAGCGGGCAACATGGTCGACCTCGATAGCAATCCGACCAAACTCATTGAAATCGTTGAAATCGGAAAGCAACTGCTGATGACCCGAGGTTCCCTGACCACCTTCAGTATTGCCAACGATGTGGCAAAATATTTTGCCATCATCCCGGCGATGTTGATGAGCACCTTTCCTGCCATTGCCCCGCTCAACGTTATGCGCCTCCACAGTCCTGAAAGCGCGATTCTCAGCGCGGTCATTTTCAATGCCCTCATCATCATCGCCCTGATTCCGCTGGCCCTCCGCGGCGTCGAGTATCGTCCGGTGGGTGCTCTGGCAGTGCTTCAACGGAATCTCCTGATTTATGGCTTGGGCGGTGTCGTCATCCCTTTCCTCGGGATCAAGGCCATCGACGTTTTGATTTCATCTGTAAAACTCGTATAACTATGAAAACGCTATTCACTGAACTCCGTGTGGCGCTGGTGGCGACATTAGTCCTGGCCGCCGTCTGTTGCGGTATTTATCCCCTCGCCGTGTATGGAGTCGCCCAAGCCCTGTTTCCGAAGCAGGCCAACGGGAGTCTCCTGACTGATGCCAGCGGTACCGTGCGGGGCTCCCATTTGCTCGGGCAAAACTTCACCTCCGATCAATATTTCCATTCCCGCCCATCCTCAGCTGGTTCTGGTTATGATGCTGCGAATTCCAGCGGCAGCAATCTCGGGCCGATTTCTCGCAAGCTGGCCGATGCCATTGCCCAAAACGTGGCGGACTATCGCCAACAAAACGGACTGGCGACCAATGCGGTGGTTCCTGCCGATGCCGTGACCGCATCGGCAAGCGGCCTGGACCCCCACATCAGCCCGGCCAATGCCAATTTGCAGGCCGACCGGGTGGCCAAGGCCCGCCATCTTTCGCGGCAACAGGTCGATGAGCTGATTCGTCGCAATACCCAGGGCCCCGACTGGGGCCTATTTGGCGACCCCCGTGTGAACGTCCTGGAGTTGAATCTGTCATTGGACCGCCTGGGCGCTTCCGCACCGACATCGAAATCGAATCCTTAGTTCCACAGTGTAAGGGTTTTAATCATGCCTTCTGTAACCGATCCGCTGGGTCTGATGGGGGCTGCTACGGTGCCGGTGGGAGCACCTAACGCGGCCTGGAAGCGACTCTTGGTCCCAACCGATTTTTCCCCGGCGGCAGACCAGGCCGTTCGCATGGCGGCTGTCCTGCTCGTTCCCGCGTGACATTACTTCGGACCCGGGCTCTCGTTGTTTATGCATGCTGAAGATGCTCCCCGTCCCGACCCGGATGCCCTTTTACAGGCCATTCAGCGTCACGAGGGATCGGGCCATCGCGGTCGGTTGAAGGTGTTCCTGGGCATGTCGGCGGGCGTGGGCAAGACCTACGCCATGTTGGAAGCAGGCCGAAAGGCGCTTCGGGAGGGGCGGGATGTGGTGATCGGTTATGTGGAGTCGCATGGGCGGGCCGAAACCGATGCACTGACCCTCGGACTTCCCCAAATTCCTCGTCGTCAGGTGGCCCATCGCGGAGTGGTTCACCCTGAAATGGATTTGGAGGCCATTCTGGCCCGTCATCCCGAGCTGGCGCTGGTCGACGAGCTGGCCCACACCAACGCCCCGGGTTCCCGTCATCCCAAACGATGGCAGGACGTTGTCGAATTGTTGGACGCGGGAATTCAGGTCTTCACCACCCTCAACGTCCAGCATGTCGAAAGCCGGACCGAAACTGTCCGCCAAATCACCGGATCAACGATTTATGAGACCGTGCCGGATCGGGTTCTCGATTCGGCGGAAATCGAACTCATCGACCTGCCGCCGGAGGAGTTGCTGGAACGGATGCAGACCGGTAAAATATATTCGGGTGAGCGGGCGGAAACGGCTCTCTTTAATTTTTTCCGAGAGGGAAACCTTTCCGCACTGCGGGAAATTGCCCTCCGGTACGCTGCGGGACGGGTCAGTCGGGATGTTCAGGATTATCTGCAAACCATGCAGATTGACGGTCCCTGGAAGACCGGGGAGCGGCTTCTGGTGGCTGTCAGCGCCAGCCCGACTTCCGCTTCCATGGTGCGATGGACTCGACATCTGGCCGATGTCCTGAGCGCGGAATGGCTGGCGGTGCACATTCAGTCGTCGCGTCCCAACACGACCGCAGCCGGTCAGCTCACCAAGAACCTCGATCTGGCCCGCGAACTCGGGGCGGAGGTGGTCACCACTGCGGACGAGGATTTTGTCCGGGGAGTCATTCGTGTCGCCCGGCAGCGCAATGCATCACAGATCGTCGTGGGCAAGCCGATGGGTGGATGGCGAAACCGCCTGACGGGCTTTTGGCGGGCGCAACGGTTGGTTCAAGAGAGCGGGGGGGTGGATGTCCATTTCGTGAGGGCGGATGCACCCGTGGTTGGGCCTTTGGCACCCAAGACTCCGAACCGTCCGGTTGAACGGGAGCCGACCTCTTATCAAGGCTATGGCACCGCGCTGACCGCTGTCTTGGTCACCACGGGAATCAACGCCCTGCTGACCTCATGGATTGGGCATCGTTCGGTTGCCCTGACATATCTGGTCACGGTGATGGGGCTGGCACTCTTCCTGCAACGAGGTCCCATTCTGCTCGCTGCCGCCAGCAGTGCGTTGTTGTGGAATTTCTTTTTCCTGCCGCCCGTTTTTACCTTTTACGTCCAAACGTTGGAGGACGGGTTGATGTTCTCCATGTACTTTGTGGTGGCGGTGGTTCTTGGCCAGTTGGTCGCGCGCATCCGTTCCCAGGAACAGGCCAATGCCCGCCGGGAAGAGCAGGCGACGGCCCTCTACCTGCTTACGAGAGACTTGGCGGACGCACCCAATTTGGATGCGGCTGTTACAGCACTCCTCCGGCATGTCACGCTGACCTTTCGATGTCCAGCCACCCTTTGCCTGACACTTCCCAATTCGACAACCATCGGTCCTCCTCATGCGTCCGGCGCACTGAAACTGGATGACAAGGAGGCATCGGTAGCCGCCTGGGCCGCGCAACATGGCAAGATGGCGGGACTGTTCACTGAGAACCTTCCGTCCGCCCAGTTTCTCCATGTGCCGATTCGCGCTGGAGACCGATCGATTGGGGTGTTGTCTTTGGGTTGGGGCTCTCACGATCCATTGGGGTTTCAGCAACGGGAGCAATTGGATGCCTTCGCCCGGCAGGCCGCCCTGGTGTTGGACCGCCATCGACTTCGTGAGATTGAAACCGAAGCTCGACTGGGACTCGAATCCGAGCGTCTTGGAAAATCGTTGCTGAACTCCATTTCCCATGAACTCCGGACACCGATCAGTGCCATTGCCGCGGCGGTAAACGCCCTCCGATCAGACCCGGCCCTGGGTTCAGCCCATCGTCAATTGGCCGGGGAAATCGATGAGGCCAATGCCCGCCTTCATCGATTGGTTCGCAATCTATTGGATGTCACGCGGCTCGAGACAGGACACCTGAAACCTGTCCTGGATTGGTGTGAACCGAGGGACATCTGCCAGGCGGCTGTTCAGGATGTCGCCGCCTTGATGAAGCAACATCCACTGACCCTCTCGTTGGCACCCGGGCTTCCCTTGGTCCAGATGGATTTTGTTTTGATGGAACAGGCGTTGATCAATCTCCTGGCCAATGCGGCAACGCACACGCCTCCGGGGACTCCTGTCGAACTCATCGTCTCGGCCAAAAAAGACGGAGTGGTTTTTGAGGTGGCGGATCGTGGTCCCGGCATCCCCGAGCTGGAACTGTCCCGAATCTTTGACAAATTTATTCGAGCCCCGGGAGCTGCTCCAGGAGGAACCGGACTTGGATTGTCCATCGTCAAAGGATTTGTCGAAGCCCAACGGGGACGGGTGGAAGCGCTCCCTCGGGAGGGCGGAGGTGTTCGATTCCTGATTCGACTCCCGCTCGGAATCGTGCCCACCCTCCCGTCAGAAGCAGAATGAACGAATCGACTCCGCCCGTGAAGGCTTCCGTTCTGGTCGTTGATGACGAACCTCAGATACGGCGGTTGCTGACTCTCGCTTTGGAGCAGACGGGATACCGGGTTGATTGCGTCGAAACGGGGCAGCGAGCCCTGACAGCGGTCGCCATGCATCCTCCCGCCCTGGTGCTGCTGGATATCGGACTCCCGGACCTTTCGGGGATGGAGGTCCTGCGTCGACTCCGCGAATGGACCCAGATCCCGGTAATCATCCTCACCGCTGCGGACGCCGAAAACGAAAAGGTAACCGCCCTGGATGCCGGCGCAGACGACTACGTGACCAAACCCTTTAATACGCCGGAGCTCCTCGCCCGGGTGAGGGTGGCCCTGCGCCATGCCGAGCGACGCGAGGAGTTTCCCGTGCACCAATTCGGTGACTTGGTGGTCGACCTTTCGAGCCGACGCCTGACCCTGCGCGGTGTCGATGTTCCATTGACCAGCACCGAATATTCACTTCTCCGACTTTTGGTCCGCCATTCCGGCAAGGTCCTCACGCATCGGCAGATTCTGCGCGAAGTTTGGGGACCAAAAGCCGAGGAACAGACCCATTACCTGCGGGTCTATGTGGCGCGTTTGCGGGAAAAAATTGAACCAGACCCGAATCGGGCCCAGTTGCTGCTGACCGAGCCCGGCGTGGGTTACCGTTTCGTTTCCCCGGATTAAGGTGCTGCGCACGGCCCTAGTGATACGTTGCTATCCTTTTGGGCCTGACAAAGACCAGAGGTCGGGCGATGGGCGTTCTGTTTGCCCTGGGAGCCCGGGCGTCTCGCCCGGTGGTAGACGAAATTCCGGACGCGCCGACTGCAAAGATGCCGTACCCATGGCGGACGACGAACGGGGAAGGCGGTGTCCAAGCGATGGTGATTAAAATCGAAATTGGGACTTGCAGGAGCGCGTCCCTCCGAACGCAAGTCCCTCCGAAGGAGGGACATCCAACGGACGCGCTCCTGCAAATCCCCAATCATTGCAGGGATCATCACCTCTCCCGGTCTAAATGCACCATAATGCCCCCCCAACCGGGCCAGGGGCTGTCCGAACCACTTCCATTCCTCAGAGGCGAAGCCCATTGGCTGTCCGCAGGACCGAAGCCCATTGGCCGTCCGCGTGCCCCTCTCATTCGTTTCAGTTCCGAAAGTACCAAATCAAAAAAGGGAAAGCTCCTAGCTCCTCGCCGTCGGGATTTGTCCCAATAATTCCTCCGCATGGTGCCGGGCGGCGGCACTCTGACCGCCCAACATTCGGGCGATTTCGGTCACCCGCGACGGACCATCGAGCCGTTCGATACGGGATTCGGTCCGCCCGTCCGTGACCTGCTTGGAGACCAGATACTGGCTGTGGCCCTGTGCGGCCACCGGGGCCAGATGGGTGATGCACAGCACTTGATGCCGGTCGGCGATTCCTCGCAGTTTTTGACCGACGGCCAGGCCGGTTTCGCCTCCCACGTTGGCATCCACCTCGTCAAAAATCAGAACCGGTATTTCGTCGGCTGAAGCGAGGACGGTTTTCAAGGCTAGCATCACCCGGGCCAGTTCACCGCTGGAGGCGATGGTCCGCAGCGGGCGTGCCGGCTCGCCGGGGTTGGGGGCAAATTGGAATTCGCAGTGATCGAAACCGGTCGGCCCGGGGGCCTCCACCGTCGATAGCTCGACGTCCACCCGGCTCTGGCGGAAGCCAAGTTCCCCCAGATGTAGCGAAACTTCCCGACTCAGGCGCGGAATGGCCAGCCTGCGCCGTTGAGTCAATTGTCCCCCGAGGTCCAGAAGCCGTTTGTCGATTTGAGCGAGTTCAGCCGCGAGCTTTTCCGCCCGTTCCTCCAAACCTTCCCATTCCGACAGCTTGGTCCGGCACGCCTCACCAAAAGCGAGCACGTCGCTCACGTTGGTGCCGTATTTTCTTTTGAGCGACTGGATCAGGTTGATCCGTTCCTCAAGCTCCTGAAGACGTTCCGGGTCCAGTTCCAGTCGATCAAAATACCTGGAAAGCAGCGTGTTCAGTTCCTGAAGGGCCTCGGTGGCCGAAATGTGTGCGGCCAACAATTCGGTGGTGCCCGGGTCATGACGCTGGATTTCGGTCAACAGCCGTCCCAGTCCCCCGACCCGGTCCAGGATGGAATCCTCCCCGTCGCTTAAGACGGACTGTGCCGACTGGGTGGACTCCATCAGCCGGGCGGCATTGGAAATTCGTTGGAATTCAGCGGTCAGGATTCCCTCTTCTTCGGGGGAAAGTCGCGCTGCCTCGATTTCCATGGCCTGATGGCGCAGCAGCTCCAGCTGTTGCTGATGGATGGCATCGTCGGCGACCAACGTGGCGCGTTCCGCTGCGACCTGTTTTCGGCGATTCCATTCCGTTTCCCATTCCTGCCGAAGCATTTCCAACGAGGCGAACGCATCCAAAATGGACAATTGCCGGGCGGGTTGAAGCAGGGATTGATGTTCATGGGGGCCATGCATGTCGACGAGCCATTCGCCGATGCGGGCCAGGGCCGCCACCGAGGTGGGCGACCCATTGATAAACTGTCGGTTGGTTCCCGAGGCCGTGAAGGACCGCCGGATTCGGAGTTCCCCAGGTTCTCCCGGGTCCAGCCCGCTTTCCTCAAAGAAGCTCGCGAAGGGTGCGGTGAGATGCCGGATGTCAAAGACGGCTTCGACCGTGCAGGCGTCCGTCCCGCTTCGGATCAACGCCCGGTCCGCCCGTTGTCCGAGAATGAGGTTCACGGCACCCAGGATCACGGATTTGCCCGCACCGGTTTCACCCGTGATCACGTTGAAGCCTGGGGTGAGCTCGATCGTGAGGTCGGTCACCAGTGCCAGATTCTTGATCCGCAACGTCGTCAGCACAGTTCCTCCATTTCTCCCCTTGCATTGCCAATTGCCAACTTGTTTCTACCCCGGTCATCGTTCCGGAAGCGATGGCGTTCGAATTTCGGTTTCTCGGGTCCGGTACTTCGCAAGGGGTTCCGGTCATCGGCAAGGACTATCCCCCGGCATTTTTGGAGAATCCGCGGAATCATCGGCTGCGTCCATCCATCTACGTGGCGTCGGATGCCGCGCGATTGGTGGTGGACACCAGTCCCGATTTCCGCACCCAGATGCTGCGGGAAAGGCTCGGTTTTCTGGATGCCGTCCTGATCACCCATGCCCACGCCGATCATGTGATGGGCATGGACGACTGTCGTCGGGTGTGTGATCTCCGGGGTGGTGCGCTGCCCATTTATGCATCCGAGGAAACCATGGCCGCCTTGAGCCGGGTGTTCGTCTATGCGTTTGATGGGCGTCCCATCCCCAAGGGCTATTTTCATCCGGACCCCCGGAAAATCACCGGTCCTTTCGAGATTGGCGACCTGCGGATTACGCCCCTGCCGCTGCCGCATGGCCGGATGACGACCCTGGGGTTTCTCTTTCAGCAAGGCAGCGCAGCCCGTTTGGCGTACCTCAGCGATTGCAACGCGGTCCCGGATGAGGTCTTGGAACAGATTCGTGGAGTTGAAGTTGTGGTGTTGGATGCGCTCCGCCGTCAACCCCACCCCACCCACATGTGCCTCGATGAAGCCTTGACGGCGGCTCGTCGCATCGGTGCCGGACGGACCTATCTCACCCATTTGACCCATGATTACGATCACGACGTGGACCAGTCGGATTT
>Ga0136644_10003101_pt1 | contig 12476 bp, 12 predicted proteins | sample C_130820_EF_Meta_FD_94780 | JGI IMG/M metagenome (GOLD analysis project Ga0136644, IMG submission 94780) | Freshwater microbial communities from Lake Croche, Canada to study carbon cycling - C_130820_EF_MetaG (v2) (version 2) | ecosystem: Environmental > Aquatic > Freshwater > Lake | place... | reverse complement strand
TTCCAGATAATTTATTTATTACCATCTGTGCTAATAAATAAATGAAACAAAATGGTGATTAACTCGACCAGGGCGAAAGGGTTAAGAAAAAAGGAGACAAACATTTACAGAGGAAAAATATTATGTTAGGGCAAATAATATTTTTTGATTTGTTGTGTACAACATTTTTGAAGTGGCCCTTTGGCCCTTTGGCCCTTTGGCCCTTTGGCCCTTTGGCCCTTTGGCCCTTTGGCCCTTTGGCCCTTTGGCCCTTTGGCCCTTTGGCCTTTTGGCCTTTTGGCCCATTACTCATTTACCAGACGGTGTCGATGTATGCGATTTCCCGGGGAAAAACGATTTATGAAGCGACGGCATTTCAAACGGCTTCAACTTCTGTAACGGAATTTTCAAGAAGAATAAGCCCAAAATGACAAAGAATAGACCGACATATTGTATCCAGTGTTCATAACGCTCCCCTAAAACGACCATTGCATACAAGTCTTCAACCACGGTCGATAAACCGTCCCATGCCGTATTGACTACAATAATCGTGGACCCCTGTAGGCTGCGTACCAAATAGTATATAACCCCTACATAACCGACTGCGCCAATACCTAAATTAGTTAGACCTCCTGAATTGGCGAACCATTTGAAACCGGTATCACCGACAATTTCCGCCAAACAGAGTGGAACGATATCTTGCCAGGACATTTCTGTCTGTATTAGAATACATACATACAAAAATGATAGTTATACAGATACATGAAAAACACCCCCTGTAGAGCGAAGCATACCCTTGCAGGTAGAATTCGTTACAGAAGGTGTTGTTTTGTTTTTTTGTTTTTATAAGGCAGCGATTCCCTTTTTACTGCCGACATTTTTATTGTGCACAAACCATGGGCATATCCTGGTATTTCATGACGATTTGAACCATCTGGTTTTCGTCAATCGATTCCCATACAGGTATCGAATCCATTATGAATTTCTCATCGCGAGTCATTCGGAATCGTACATACAACAGATAGTGTTTCTCATCATTGTGTACAATCTCCTGTTGCCTCATTTTCTGCATAATGGATTCGTCCAATACGTAATGCTCGACCCAAATCAGCTCTTTAGGCCGAATATTGAATTTGTCACATGCTGCTGCAGCTGCATATTCAGCGGTTTTAATCAAATCGCATCCCTCTGCATAGTCCATTTCTGTAACGATTACCAGATTTCCGTATACAGTTGCATAACACATGCATAATCTACCTTTGTAGTCATATTCCAAAATATGTTCGTTCCAGGTAAGAACGATTTCGTCTTTGTTTTCTTGTTCTTGTTCTTGTTCTTGTTGTTCTTGTTCTTGTTCTTGTTGTTCTTGTTCTTGTTCTTGTTGCATTTTTCCTATTCTCTTCTTTTGTTAAATCGGTTATTCAAATAGTCAAGGGACTTGAATTGTTTACTAAAATCAAAGAATCAATTTTGACTTTTTGATTTTGTACATAACGTACACATTCTTATGTACGTACATCATTACGGCTTCCCTCCCTTTCGTCCAAACAACATAATTCGCCCCAGATACAAATGCCCAGATAAAACAGGCAGAGAGTCTGGAATAATATCAAATCCATGTTTGTTTTATTGCAAGATAAAAACAAAGACAAAGAATAACCGCCATTAGATGGCAGCGGAAGAAAAAAGAATAGACACCTTCGGCGGTAGAACCCCCCAACAATATATCGCAACCTACTGTAACGAATTCACAAAAAACAATGTCAAAGAACCAGCAAAATTACAACCTGGACATTACTGCCTATACTTTACAAGAACTCCTCGAACTCTATGACCTGCCTAAACGCCCTACTGCACACCAAATACAGCAAGCCAAGAAGAAAATGCTCATGATGCACCCCGACAAATCCCGCCTCCCCCCTGCCTACTTTACCTTTTACAAAAAGGCCTTTGACATAGTCACCCTCTATTACCAAGACATCAACAAGCAGTCGCAGCCCATGACCGAAGAAGCCACGACTTATCAGGCCCCTACCTACGACAACCAGCAACACATTCAGCAGACCGTACAACAAAAGCAAGAGAACGGCCAATTCAACAATCAGTTTAACCAGCTCTTCGAGGAAAAGGGCGGCGTCAACAAACAGCGCCAAGAACGACTCAAGGAGCAGTTCGGCTGGTTCCAACAACAGGACGACACCCCCTATGACAAACACCATGTCAAATCAGCTGCTGGTATCAATGCCGCCTTCGACTCCCTCCGACCCCATGTTCAAAGTATCGTCGTACACCGCGATTATACCCCTGTAACGGTTGCTACAGGCGTGTCGTATGTGGATGACGAGGAGGAGGACCAGCGCATTTCTAACGACTATATTGCTAGTGATATGTTTAGCAAACTGAAGTTTGACGATATACGGCGCGTACATAAGGACCAGACTGTCCTCCCTGTCGGCGAAGCCGACTATGACAAGGTGCAGAAATACGGCAGTATCGAGGAATACAAACAGGCACGCAGTTCCCAGAACCTGTCGGCCCTGGAAAAGGCGAAGGCCGAGAAAATCATGCAGCAACAGGAGGAACAGCGGCGAAATGACTACGAGAATCGATGGAGCCGGATGCAGAAACAGACGCAACAACACGAGGAGAATAATGCACAAGTATTGGCGTCGTTCCTACTATTGGGGAACAATACAACACCAGGAGCAGCAGAAAACGCAAGACCTCCTGTAACGAATGCTCAACGAACCGCTACAAAAGGGTCTGCATCCTATATTAATAAGTCGCGTACATCTTGTATGCGATAGGGGCGCTTCGCATCGCATACTGGGTCTTTTTTCCTATTTTCTAAAAAGGCTTTTTCTTTTTCTTCTCGTATTATTTTTGTTTTTTCGATTCTTATTCGTTTTCTTGCCGCCACGTAACAAAAATGTACCTAATTTTCGTGCTTTTTTACTATTACCCAAATCTACTATTTCCAAACTTTCGAAAAATCGTTTGATTTGATTCTTTTTCAAATTCAATTCTACTATATGGGGGAATGGACTTGTTGATTCAAATTCAAAAGTAGGTTTCGAACCTTTTACTTCTGCATATGTTTTTTTCTCTGTTATTTTATATTTCTGATTCAAAAATTGTTCTTTGCTCCTTTTATAATGAGTAAAGAAACACAACAGTAATTTACGTTTGCTTCTTTCATCCAATATTCTACGTGGTAGTAATAATTTTACATTTGGTGCATCTGTTGATTCTAAATTATTGTCCATCTTAGTTGGTTTAAAATTAGTAGGTACACGATGCCATATCTTGGTATCATTGAACCAAATCGTCGTATTTGGGGTCTCTTCTGTATCGAAGCGTACCGATGTACATTCTTCATCTGTTTTATCTAGATTACCGAGTGCTAAATCAGTCGACACAATAGAATTCAGATATGTTATGCATGTGTATGAAAATAATGTATCATTGTATTCATCTCTGTGAAAACTGTTTTCAGTAGAAAATAAATCATTTTTGTTAGAAGAAAAATCGATTTTAATATTATTTCCTGATTGTAAAAACTGTAATAAATCCTGGTTGTTTTCAATCAAAAATTGTATGTAATTCATGTATTTCTCAATAGGGTGATTCGAATTCACATAAATCTGTACTTTCCCATCTTCGAAAAAAAGAAAGAGGGTTGCATCAAATGTATGTTTTGATTTAATGTCTTCTACTATTTCTCGCTTATTCAATATCTCATTCAATTCGCTATTTGATACAATTGTAAACATGTGATAGGGTTCAGAATCGGGCGACTCCTTTGAATTTACTTTTATGAAATTGGCTGTTTCTGGGCATTGCGGTAAAGGGGATAAATCATTTGATTTGTTCGATTTACTCGATTTGTTTGATTTGTTCGATTTTTCCTTTTTCATTTATATTAACCATACAAAATAAGGGAATTAACGGTTTATGCAGACGTCATAGGCGTCTCCTTTTCTTATTTTTGCGCGAAAAAAACAGAAATCCACACACCCTTTTCTTATTTTCTTATTTAGTTATTTTCATATTTTCATATTTTCTTATTTTCTTATTTTAAAAACAACTTGCACCCTCTTTTAGATTTTGGCTATCCGAATCCCATAATTCTGCACAAGCCTCTTTCTCAAGCTGGCCGAATCGATACTATATCGCATCGAATCCGCATCTCCCACTGCTACTAGCTGATACGAATCAATACGTGTTCTTTTATACCGAAATAATATTTCCTGTAACAATGTTCTGTCCGGTTTCGAGAACATATTCAGAATATCTTCCTGCATTTCCTTGTTTTTCCTTATTTTCATTTTGAATTCTTGTTTGCTCAATTTGCCCAATCGAGTCAATAGCTCTCCGTAGCGAAGCGCATCTTGAATTCGGACGAATGACATGAACGTCTTCGGGTTGGTCCCTTCCTCTTTCTGCATGCCAGTTATTATGAATTGTTTACTATTTTCGATAGCGTGGCATGCTTCTGCATAACGACCTTTACCTGTAGTTTTATGTACATAGGGTTTGTAATCCTCATCTACATCCATTATATCATCGTTTTCTTCTTCTTCTGCCTCTTCTTTTTCATCCGCATATTCCTCATCGTAATCATCGTCTGTTTCTTCATCTTCTTCTTCTTCATCTTCTTCTTCATATTCTTCTACATCTTCTTCTTCATCTTCTTCTACATATTCTTCGTCTTGTTCCATTCTTCTATTCTCTTCTTTCTTCTCTTCCTCTTCTTTCTCCTCGTCTTCTGCATTCATGATAGAATAGGAGATAGCCTTGATTTTATTGGTAGCCAAGCGTGTACGATAAGAGTGTTTTTTCATTTTCGGCTCTACTTGGAACGAAACACTTTTTGCTATCACTTTTTTATTTTGTTGTTTTTGTTGGTTTACGTTGTAAGTCATAGCGGTTCTACTGCGAGTCATCATTCTTTCAATATATGTAGTTGGTTGCTGTTTGATTATGGATACGATTGAATCCAATGACATCGATTCCATAATCAATTTTTTGTAACAGATTGTATGTACATAGAAGTACGAATAGTTGAAAGAGATTCCAGAACCGAAAAACAATAATATTCTGCATAGATAATATAGACGCAACATGGAAAACAAGGATATAGAAAAATGCAAAACAAACTATTGTAAAAAACAAACGCAGAAAAACATCAAAGAGTTAGAAATGACACGAAAAGTGATTGTCACAGCTATGAAAAAGAGATTGCAAAATGCGGAAAAATCAAAGAGCAAAGGAACCAAGAAGAATGACTCTGCAGTCAAAGAACTCATCGACAAATTCGAGAAACCGATTGACAAAGCAATGAAGGACGATATGCTGGAGAGCTGCATTGATGCATACTGCAACCCAACCTGTAAAGATACTGTCTTCGAGGATGGCAGCAAAATGTCAGAAGAGGTCGAGAAAAAGATAGAGAAACGGTTACAGAAGAATAAGGGATTGACGATGAAGCAGCGTAAGGATGCCAAAAAGATGGCGATGAATTTGCTGACGAGTATTCGAAAATCGATTTTCAAAAACAAGAAGAGCGTTTTGAAGGACGGATTTTACGAGAAATTAGGAAAAGAGAGTATCGACAAATTGAAGAAGAAGGGGGCCTTGTCTGGATGTAGTCTGGCTGAATTCTAAACCAGGTTTTCTTTTTTCTAACTGGTTTTCTTTTTTCTAACTGGTTTTCTTTTTTTCTAACTGGTTTTCTTTCTTCTAACTGGTTTTCTTTTTTTCTAACTGGTTTTCTTTTTTTCTTTATTTTGTCTGCATACATATTAATACATACAAAATAAAAGAATGCCAAAGAGTGTTTTGGAATCTTTCGGAAATATTACAGAAGGTCATGAAATGGGGGGGACCCATTTCTTATTAGGCAAACCGGCATTTCAAGAGAAACCAAATATTCGACCGAAGAATGATGCACATTCCGGATACTTTGTAGGAGATATAGGCGGCAGTAATGACAATCTGCTAGGTAGAGCGGGAAGTGATTCGCGCTTTAATAACGGTAGGGCTGATGGGTCGTCGCCCTTTAAGAACGGTAGGGCGGGAAGTGATTCGCGCTTTAAGAACGGTAGGGCTGATGGGTCGTCGCCCTTTAAGAACGGTAGGGCTGATGGGTCGTCGCCCTTTTATCAATCATATGACCCAAATGCCAGTTCGATATATCCGGAATTGTTTCAAACAGAGGAAAAAATAAAGCAACAGGAAAAAAGGGAGACAAAAGATGACAATCAAACACTGACGCGTGTTTATTTAGCATCTCTTACCTTTGTCGGCCTTTTTATCCTATTTCGCTGTGTTACCAAAGACATTCGAAATGTCAAATTTTAAAGTGGTCTCCTTTTACCACTGCCATTTTTTAAAGTGGTCTCCTTTTACCACTGCCATTTTTTAAAGTGGTCTCCTTTTACCACTGCCATTTTATAGCTTTAATTTTTCAATACTGTATTCAAGTAATAATTCCCGACGAAATGAATCATTGCGCATATGACTCAACAACAGTTTTTTATGGTTGTCATAAATCACAGTAATGTGATAATCGTCCATCCCAGTACACATATTAAATAAATTGCAGTGTATTTCTTCTCGCAAATCCTCGGGAAATACACTCATAATTTCAGCCATCACTTCTCTATTATTTCGATATTGATTGATGAAATCAATCAGCTTGATTCCACCAATTTCCACCAAGTATTCGCCATAGAGCATCGCATCTCGCATGTTAGAAAACACCATCATAGAATCGATATCAGACCCTTTGTAAGTCTGATAGCCGACTACACAGAATGCGCTGCCACGTTCGATAATCTTTCGTTCAGTTGCATAGCGTTTATTAGAATCGTGTTCAATAGCATCGCGTTTATTAGAATCGTGTTCAATAGCATCGCGTTCAATAGCATCGCGTTTAATAGCATCCCTTTCATTTGCATATTTTTCATTTGCATATTTTTCATTCAACAAAGGTTCATCGGATAAGGGTATTGCCAATAGAGGAATAGTGGGCCTTTGATGTTTTTTCAGTACAACAAGAGTCTCAATATGAGCATTTGAAGGAGCCTCAATATGAGCATTTGCAGGAGTCTCAATCTGAGCATTTGCAGGAGTCTCAATATGAGTATTTGCAGGAGTCTCAATATGAGCATTTGCAGGAGCCTCAACCGGTGTTTGCGAAGAGCGAGACCAATGTATATAGGGAGTATATTCCGGGTCAGGGTCTACATAGAGTCGACGTACACGTACAGGTTTCGAATCAACACCCTCTGTAGAGATATTTACTGCCGGTTCCTCAATCACATCCATATCTTCTTCATTTTTATCTTTTTCTTCTTCTTCCCCTTCGTCTTCTTCAGGTTCAACATAATTTACACGGTGAATCGCTTTCTTTGCAAGACGGGTACCATAGCGGTGCTTTACAGGAAGAGAAGGGTCAACAACCTCATTATTCGAATAATACATAGTATGCGAGTGTTTCAAAGTAGTAGTAGCAGCCAACATTTTAAAAGTTTGTTATAAAATTTCAGACAAATATAAACTATAACTTATATCGTAGAGAAAAGGAATAGAGTAAAATTAGAATCAATTTTAACCAAAACCAAACAAGCAAAAATAAGAAAACAAACAGAAAACAAAAAGAAGAAAATAAGAAAATAAGCAAACAAAATATGTACATAAGAAACAATTCCTTATGTACATAATGGACACAACCATCTGTAAAGAAGCTACAGAAGGTTAATGAAATAATGCAAAATAATGAAAAAATGGCATCAATCTTTAAAAAATGGTATCAATCTTTAAAAAATGGTATCAATCTTTAAAAAATGGTATCAATCTGTTGTAAAATTTATCGGCCCCCAAAGGGGGCGCGCCAAACTATAACCGCCTAACGGGTGGTTATGGAACCTGCGGGTTCCGATATTAGAGTTTGAAATTGCGGAATACATGTACTGCTACAATACCTCCCAAAATCTGTGCAACTGCATAAGGAATCACTTCCACATAAGGGAAATAATCGCCCGTTGCCAAAGCAATCGAAATAAGAGGATTGATATGACCTCCAGAAACAGGTGCTGCCAAAATACGAACCAACGCCAAGGTTGCACCAATTGCCAAGCTGTTGCCGGTTTCCAAAATAACATACATAAAGACCAATGCTGCCAAAAATTCTGCTAAATATGCACGTAGTAACATATGAATTATATATTATGCATACAGAATATTCTTACAATTCAAAGAATTGAACAAAAAAAGAATTGAACAAAAAAAGAATTGAACAAAAAAAGAATTGAACAAAAAAAGAATTGAACAAAAAAAGAATCGTCCATGAAAAGAATGGGTCAAAAAAGAATTCAGATATTTGAAAATAACTCTTATTTCTTCTTTGCCGTTTTTTTCCGGCAGAGAGTCAGGTTAGGCGGATATTTCTCATACCCATTCGGACATTTTGCGCCGGTTTTATTAATAAATTCGGGCATTCCGTCGATGATTTTCGTTCCCAATAATATTTCTGCTGTTCGGGCGGTTTCGGCTGTTGGCTCTTGATTTGCTACAGTCAGTTTGTTTTTACGCGTGGCACTTTTCTCTTTCTTTTTACCAGGCGAGATTTTCTCAGGAGCATTCGCATTTGGTACGGCCACAACCTGTGGCGTTAACTCAGCAGGTGTATAAGGGCTCTTCTTCGTATCGTAAAATGCCTGCACTAATCTAGGCCGTCGACGCTTCCCCCTTATGAGAGGTCGGCATCCATTAGGTCCTGATTCACTAGTTGCAGCTAATTCGTTAGTCCTCGCTCCTGCCGTCGCTACAATATAAAGACTTTTGCGCAATGCCGACTCCAAATATTCCCGCGAACTCACCTGTAACGCAAGCTTCAAGCTGTTCGCAGCAATACGTCTACATTTGGCATCATTCTTCAAACACCAGCGAATTCTCTCCTCTAAATCGGACAAATCGGCCTTAATTCCTACATAATGAACGCCCTCTTTCAACATCGAATCCAGCCAAGCCGTATAGGGCCCCTTCACACGCAGTATCAGAGACCCCGTACGCATGGTCAACAACAGCCGCCCGGCCTGGACATTGCCATCTACATGAATAATATACTTGTAACGGCTCTGTTCGACCATCGACACCCGCTTTACAGGCGGTATTTTCGTATCAATACGCCCCACACCATTTCTGTCAACGCGAACATTCCCCGATTTAACGAAGGACAGCTTGGCATCATCACTAATAATGCCGGCATCGACTAGCGAGGCAATTATCGGCTCTTGGAAGACTCGCTCGGCCAAATGGAGCCGCGGATTGGTCTCAGCCGACCAGCCGCAACCCCCCGGCCCACCGCGAAACACCGCCTTCGCCACCGTCTTCTGCGACCACTCTGTAACGAATTCCTGTGTGGGTAAACCTCGCAACACATACTCTACATCGTCGTAGTTCGGAATGGTTACGTCCCAATAGCCCTCCTGACCCGACGTACTAAGAATAGGCAAAAATCGCGAACCACTCTGTAACGAATACTCGGCCGGCAATGCACGGCCTCCCGGAAACAGATTGGCAAACGGTTCGCCCCCGTCTTTCCGCAACAGAACGGCGTCGGTTAAGTTCAAGAGAAAGACGCCCGGCGGCAAATCGCGCATATCGCCCAGCAAACTGGCGTATTCCTCGGAAAAGGTCTCCCCCTCCTGAATCGGCTTCAATATACACTGCATGACCTTATAGGGCTTCTTCAACACCGTCTCGATGTGCTTCAAATTGCGCGGGTCTTTCGGCAAGGACGCAATCGCCTCGACAATATGGGGCGGCATCTTCTTCGAATTCTGCACTTTCACAATTTCGATAGCACGACCGTCCGGACCTACGCACAATACGTAACAGGAGAGGTTCAAGTGCTCCATTACATATCGCAACGTCCTCTGTAGCGAATCCTTCGATTGGGACCACGGACCGTCGCTCGCCTCGGCAGAAACGGCGTATTGCGTTTGGGCGATAACTGCGGACGATGCTGTCAGGCCGTTGCTCTCTTTCGTATTGAGGGGAATGTATTTTTCGATGATTTGAAATGCCTTTTCAGGTGTTGTAGCGAATGTTTTTTTCAAGGTGGCCATTCTTTGTTGATTGGTTTGTTGCTTATTCTATTAGAATATGAAGCGATTAAAAAAACTGTCAATTAAAATATTTATCGATTAAAATAACGCCTTATTTATATAAAACTATGCAACAAAGAGCGAAAAGTAGTTATAAAAAGAAAATATATACAAGAAAACATAGATAATAGTATTTCAAAACAACCATCATTAACCCTTTCGCCCTGGTCTTGACAATTTTGTCATTCTAGGATTTCCAGATAATTTATTTATTACCATCTGTGCTAATAAATAAATGAAACAAAATGGTGATTAACTCGACCAGGGCGAAAGGGTTAAAAAAGATAAAAAGATAGGTAAGGAAGCAACAGATAAATTAATATCTGCCGCCTATATTATAATGTTTTCTCCAACATCTATTGCATATTCATCTCAAGGAAACAAAATGTTCGACCCCCTCGGTCTCTTCGGTCCCCTAGACAAAAATTACTGCCTCTTCTTCTTCATTATCTCCGCCTTTAGCTTGGTTCTCTTCGTCATCGCCCTTATTACGTTGGTCGGTGAACTGATTACCGGCAAAACCACCCGACTCTATTTAACAGCTTACATCATGATTATGTATTTCATCCTATATTTCCAATCCCGCATCTTCTACAATATGTGTGCTAACTCCCTGTAAAAAATGAACAAACAACACCTGTAAAGAAGTCACATAAACCTGCGTTTAAACCGCATTCAACCATTTTACCCTATAAAATATGGAATCAACCAACAAATTCAATATTTTATATTACAGTCGCCACTGTAACCATTGCAACAAGGTCATCGATTACATCGCCAAAAACGGCCTCCTCGACAAGCTAAACTGCATATGCGTCGATAAACGCACTACCAACGAATACGGTCAGACCGTAGTACAGCTAGAAAACGGAAAGCAAGAGGCTTTACCGCCTATGATTCAGCGTGTACCTGCACTTCTACTAGTCAAGGAGAAATACCAAATACGTTACGGTACAGAAATCATCGATTATTACAAACCTTCTGTTAAGAACGATAGTACAGAAGGAATTGAAGGAGAACCACTGGCTTTTCAGGCTGAATCATTTTCTAGCTCTTTCTCGGCTTATTAATCCTTTCAACATTCCTTATCTTTACAATTTTAGCCTAGACCTGAACAAAGTATTGTTAGTATTTTATTGACCAAAGTAAAATAATATCTGATTGGCTTTTTATTTGGGAACCTAATGGGATGCAGTTCTGGGTTCTGATAACGATGGTGCACCTTCAAAAAAATGATGAAATCTTAGCGGCGCCTTGACATTTTCTAGATTCGTCATTGTTATTTTTGCAAAGGCATTATTACTAATAAATTTTACAGATTCAGGAATTTGAATCGTTTTAAGTCCGATACAGCCTTTGAAGGCTTCCTCACCAATACTTGTTACAGAATCAGGAATTTGAATCGAATTAAGACTACTACAGCCAGAGAAGACAAAATTACCAATCATTGTTACAGAGTTAGGAATGACTATATTTATAAGACCACAGCCAGAGAAGGCTCTATCACCAATACTTGTTACAGAGTCAGGAATGATAATCGATGTAAGTTTAGTGCAGCCTTCGAAGGCTCTTTTACCAATACTTTTAACAGAGCCAGGAATGACTATCGATTTAAGACCACAGCCAGAGAAGGCTCTATCACCAATACTTATTACTCCGGGATGAATAACTATCGATTTAAGACCACTACATCCTTGGAAGGCTCTCTCACCAATACTTGTTACAGAGCCAGGAATAGTTACCGATGTAATATCAGTACGACCAAAGAAGGCTCTCTCACCAATACTTGTATCAGTGTCATCAATAATTATCGATTTACTATGTGTTTTGGTATTTTTACTACCACCTCTTTGTTTCCTTGTTATGGTTTTCCTAAATAACTTGTATAATTTTTTGGTATTCCTGAACGGCTTTTTTAATTTTCTCTTATTGTATTTCGTTTTCATCATCTCTATATAATATAATAATAAATTATTTATGAAAAAGTTCCTATTTTATGTTGTCATCTTAACTGGTAACATAAAACTATTTTTCTTTTTATTTTAGAACTAATTGGGATGCAGGTCTGGTTTCTGATATAAATGGTGCACCTTCAAATAAATGACGAAATCTTAGCGGCGCCTCGACATATTCTACATTAATCATTGGAATTCCTGCAAAGGCACCATAAACAATTTCTGTTACAGAGTCAGGAATAATTATCGATGTAAGACCACTACAGCCATAGAAGGCATAATCACCAATACTTGTTACAGAGTCAGGAATGTCTATCGATATAAGTCCACTACAGCCTTGAAAGGCTCCCAAACTAATACTTGTTAC
>Ga0136644_10003099_pt1 | contig 12477 bp, 11 predicted proteins | sample C_130820_EF_Meta_FD_94780 | JGI IMG/M metagenome (GOLD analysis project Ga0136644, IMG submission 94780) | Freshwater microbial communities from Lake Croche, Canada to study carbon cycling - C_130820_EF_MetaG (v2) (version 2) | ecosystem: Environmental > Aquatic > Freshwater > Lake | place... | reverse complement strand
TCTGCCAATGATTGCCTTCTGGCATCTCTGAAGCATGCATGACCATGGCCAAGGCTCCAACGGCTTCAACCTTGGTGTTTTTGATCGTGAAATTGACTGGCATTGCTTCTTCGAGCTTGGTCTTGCTCCAACCACCGGCGCCAAAGGCTTCGGGGCCGCCTAGCATGAGAATGCCTATCCCGAATTGACGAGAGCTTTGGACCATCATTTCGATCTGTTGATCGCTGATCGCAAAAACCTTTTCGGCTGTTTCACCGCCCGTTCGAGGAACGCCGGCAAGAATGATCGAATCGTAGCTTTGGAGTTCTACTAAACTGCTGAAGAGGTTCGTCGTCGAACGCACGTCTACGACAATTTCATTCTTGCGCAGTGCATCGACCAGCGGATCGTAGTCCCCTTGATTAGCGGCATCCTCGATAAGCAGTACGCGCGAGCGACCGCGAGCATAAGTAAAGGCAGTGGCCCGGTTATTCTGCGAGATCGTATCGTCTGACTGGGACTCTGGAATGAACTCGGCTTCGTAGGTGTACCCGGCCGTCTGATCGATTTTGTGTGGCACCGGGACAACATTGATATCTTTATCGAGCACGTAAGGGGAATCGACAAGGACATCGGTTTGGCTACCGATTCTGCGGATGACCCGCAAGCGGCCCGGGATCTCTGGAGAAGGGTTGTCAGGCGATCCGAATCGGTTGATCACGACCCTGGCGTCGACGGTCTGACCCTGCCGAACGTATCCAGGTATATCGATTTTTTCGACCATGATTTCGGCGTTGTTGTCCAACCGGATCGGAACAACATCGATCCCGATGCCCGTCTCTGCCAACCGCTTGGCAGCCGTCTCTGCGGTCCCGAGTGTTTGAATGCCATCGGTGAGTACCACGATTCGCTTGGCCGAATCCTCCAAGAAACTAGCGGCTGCAAGCTTCAGGGCACCTTCGAGATTCGTGGCATCGGCTTTTCCAAAATTGCTTTCAGGCTTGCTCAGCGGAGGAAGATTTTCGTCTAAGGGCGGAATCTCGATCGACGCCTCGCGGCCAAAGAGGATCAAGCCTGCCCGATCGAGTCTTTTTTCCCTCCTATGTCGCTTGACACTATCGATCGCAAACCGCAACATCAACTGTCGCTTTGCGACCGGAATCGAATCGCTTTGGTCCAGCAGGTAGATCACGGTTTGTCGATCGCTGATCCAAATCCACTGGATGCCTGCAAGTGCCAGAATGATCAGGAGCAGGACAAGGCTACGAAAGACTAACGCCAGGATGCGACGAGTCGCCCCGAGGCCTGCAAGCGATCGGCTCCCGAGCCACCAAGTAAGTGGCACAAGGGCGAGCAAGAGCAGCATCCATGGGTGCTCAAAACCGACCTGGAATTTGCTGAACATAGGTTCTTTGTTTGTCGTTTTCCTAAAATGATCGGGCTTCCAAACATCGGAATCCCCAGACGGCTACGATGTTTGGATCAACAAGCGTCTCAATTATGGTCGAAAAGAGGGATGAAATGCCATAAGGCAATGAAGATTTGTCGATGAACCTTTGCAAAAACCTCTAATCTACAAAAAAATCGTGTGTTAGCGGCCACGTAACCCAGCCCCCAGGAATCTGTCACAAACCCCAGCTAGCACATGGAAATCCACGGCATTCCGATCGACGACAACTTCGCTGAGGCTTTCGACATGCTTGCCACACGAATCGTCATTACCGCTGCAGAACCGGCCTGGGCCCTACGCGCTGGCGAGGCGATGACGGGCTTTGCGACCAGCGTGATCGGCTGTGGGGTCGAGGCTGGAATCGAACGCGAACTGAATCCATCGGAAACACCCGATGGACGTCCAGGTGTCTCGGTCCTGGTGTTTAGCATCAACCAGGAGACGCTTCAAAAACAACTCGAGAAGCGGGTCGGGCAATGCGTGCTTACATGCCCGAGCACCTCGGTTTTCGCAGGGCTCGAGAGCAACCGACCGATCCCCTTGGGATCTCGCGTTCGATATTTCGGGGACGGCAAGCAGATCTCGAAGAAGATTGGTTCCGAGCGGTACTGGCGCATCCCTGTGATGGACGGTGAATTTGTTTGTCAGGACTCGGTGTATGCTGCCAAAGCGGTCGGTGGTGGAAACTTTTTGGTACTAGCCGACTCCATTCACGCTGCTCTGCATGCCTGCGATGCAGCTGTCCAAGCGATTCGGCAAGTACCCGGGTGCATCGCCCCCTTCCCAGGAGGAGTGGCTCGCAGCGGGTCCAAGGTTGGTTCAAAGTACAAATCGCTTCGAGCATCGACCAACGACGCTTTCTGTCCGACCTTGCAGGATTTCGGGTTTAGCGAAATACCGGATCGAGCGAGCGCATGCCTGGAGCTGGTGATCGATGGGCTTACACCCGATGCAATCGCCCAAGCCATGCGGGTGGGGATTTTGGCTGCCTGTGAGGTAGGGCGGGAATTGGGAGTAAGAAAGATCACAGGCGGCAACTATGGTGGCAAACTAGGTCGCCACCATTTCCATCTGCACAAGTTGCTCTCGGGCGATTGATGGCTTGGTCTATTTAGCCACGCCAAACGTAAACGTCGTCACCTGGTGAAACTTCTCATTGGGCTTGAGCACAGTTGTTGGGAACGCAGCTTGGTTGGGAGCATCGGGATAATGCTGCGTTTCCAAGCAAAAGGCTTCGTGCGTTTTGTATCCAGCGTTACCAGCGCCACCGTCGAGAAAATTGCCGGTGTAGAGCTGAACCCCAGGCTGTGTCGTTTTGATCTCCATCGTCCTGCCGCTGGCCGGATCGATGACTTTGGCGGCCGGTCGCAGTTCGCCTGGCTTACCACGAACGACGTAGCAGTGGTCATAGCCATTGGTGGATTTAAGCTGTCCGATCCGCTCCCCAATCTTGTGGGATGAGGTGAAATCCAGCGGGGTATCTTTCACATCGGCCAACACTCCGGTTGGGATCATGTTTTCGTCGACCGGAAGGTATTGATCGCAAGACAAAACCAGATCGTGATTATGGATCGTTCCCGAGCCGGCACCACCGAGATTGAAGTAAGCGTGGTTGGTCAGATTCAGCACTGTGGCTTTATCGGTTGTCGCTGAGAGGTCGAGCGTCAAGCAGTTGTTATTGTCCCAGCGATACTCGGCGGCGGTGGTCAGCGTACCAGGATAGCCTTCTTCGCCATCGGGGCTGACGTAGGTGAACTTCAGGCCGACACTCCCTTCAGAATTGACTTCGGTGACTTGCCAGATCCGCTTATCGAATCCAACCTCTCCACCATGCAAGTGATTTGGTCCGTTGTTGGTTGCTAGGTTATAGGTCTTGCCATCGAGTGTGAATTTACCTTTGGCGATGCGATTGCAGAAGCGGCCGACGGTGGCACCGAAGTACGGATGGCGTTGCAGGTAGCCATCGAGATTGGGAAAGCCTGCTGTCACATTGGTTTTTTTTCCGCTTTTATCCGGCACATTGATCGAGACGACGATAGCGCCGTAATCGGTCAAATCCACAGTATTGCCTGAGTCGTTGGTCAGTGTGTACACGGTGACTGCTTTGCCGTCGGGCGTCTTGCCAAAGGGTTTCTTGTCGATAGCCATAGGTGTTGCTAGAGCATTCTCTTCTGCGAAAACAAGGTTGCTTGCAGCTTGAGCCCACACGGCGAATCCAGCGCTTGCAACGAGGAAAAATTGAATGGTTCGTCGAGAGATTTTCATTTTCGAGTTACTGTGGGAGAATAAGTGGGAGGGAAATATGAAAGGGGTCGTAAGTGAGCCAATACACATCTTTTGGCTAGGGCTTGGGGGCGTCTGCAGCGGGCTCAATTCGTCCGAACAAATGGCCGCCGACGCTGTCGTGCTTCCATGTTCCTGCATATTTGCGATCGTGAAACAACACTCTGGCGGAAAACGTACCGAGTCCTGGGATTGTCACTGAATCCAACACGATCATGGGAGTTCGCCCAACCCACTCGATGTTGACCACCACCGGAACCGTCAAATCCTTGTTCCCGTACTTAATCCTGGTTTTGATCTCCCAAAGATTATCATCCCCTTCGAGCTTCTTGGCACTTTTGATCTCGTAGCGCTCTTCTTCCAACTTGCTCAGGGGTTGGCCATCGATCGAGAAGGAGCCCGACAGTACCGAATTGGAAAGGTACTTTTCGAACTCCGCAATCGGCGGACTGGAGGTCTTTGCACTCTCCTGAGCCTGGACGTCAACTGCGCTGCGTAAACCCACAGCGCACAACGTGGCGCAGAGCAACCCACAGGCTGCAAGCCAACTGCCGACGGAACGTAAAGCTAACAATCTCATCACGACTCTCCTGAAGTGTCACAGGCACCTTAGATACTTGATGGAGGCCTCGAATTCAGCCACCGGATCCGAGGCCATGTCCCGTTCCACAATATAGCAGCCTTGGAACGAATGTTCCGCTAGGCAAGCGATGATCTTGGGGAATTCCGCCAGTCCTCGACCCAATGGGACTTGGGTGCCCCTTCCGCGTGCTCGGTCGGGCAGCCCATCCTTGGCATGCACGAGCATCACGTGCTTGGCGACGGTCGGCAAATCGTCGAGGGAAAAACCGTTGACGATCAAATTCCCGGGATTGAGCGTAATTCCCACCGCGGCTTGTGGCAGCGATTCGATCAACTCTCCGAGGCAAGTCAGCGATTCGGCTCCGGTCTCGAGAGCGAGCATCGCACCGACATGGTGAGAGTACTTTCCCAGGTCCGAGAGGACACTCCGGAGCGTCTGGCGGCTGGCTGAATCGGTGGACTGATCGATATGCCCAGCGCTATTGACTACGACATTGGCGCCTAGATCAAAAGCAAGCTTCATGGCTTGCTTGGTCCCCTCGATGCGGCGGTCTAGTTCCTCGGTAGTTTCGTAACCGCGATCGGTTGTATAGCGGACCGATGCGACCTTGAGATTTAAATCCGATAAGAGCTTTCGGAGCTGTCTCAGCGCCGTGCCGGCGATGTCTGAAGGTCGAAGCTCATGCCTAGCATCGATCTCGATCCCATCGGCCTTCAACCGCGATGCGGCTTCTAAGGCTTGCCGAAATGGGAGCCTCAGGCCGGCCAACTGGATGCCAACTCGTATTCCCGTCAAGTCAGACTCCTTGTGGTGTGTTTCAAGCTCATTAGGACTTTTCAAACAGCCAGCCGAAAGGCTTCCATCGTTTCACTTCTTTCTTTAGCTGAAAGTCGTCGATGGTGTTTTCCTGGATATACTTCATCGCTTCGTCCACCGAATCGGTGAACAGATACAGGTCGCGGTCGCTGGAAGAAACGGTCCCCTGCTCAATCATGTGCTCGATGTGTTCCGTAAGCCTAGTATGGTACTCGCGGTCCATAATGACTATGGGGAACTTCGATATCTTTTTGGTTTGTATCAGAGTGATGGTCTCAAAGAACTCGTCCAGTGTCCCGAACCCACCGGGCATAATGACGAATCCGTAGGAGTATTTGAGCAGCAGCACCTTGCGTACAAAAAAATACCGGATATCCACCGAGCGGTCCAAATAAGGGTTTGGTTTTTGTTCGAAGGGCAATTCGATATTCACGCCGACACTTCTCCCTCCGACAGATTTTGCACCGCGATTGGCGGCCTCCATGATCCCAGGGCCACCTCCAGTCATAATCGTAAAACCTAGCTCTGCGATCCTGCCTGCGACTTCAACGGTCTTTTGATATGCAGGTGTTGTTTCTCCCAACCGAGCCGAGCCAAAGATCGTGATGCATGGGCCAATAAAGTGAAGCGACCGAAATCCTTTGATGAATTCCCAAGCGACCTTCATCGTAAAATAAAATTCCTTGCGTCTTGACTGGCGTCCTTCGAGGAACTGGATCTCTTTGGTGTTCGATCTCATTGAGAATGGTCAGGAGAGGAGGAGACTTCTCAGCACACTTGGCGAAGCTGAAAAAAAAGCCAGGCTCGAAAGCCTGACTTTTATGGAAGGGGAACTGTTGTATGGTAGTTTTCGAACGACTAGTTTGCCATGACTGGTGCGACCGCGACCTCGGCATCCGCGGCACTCTTGGGCTGCGATTCTTGAATGGTCGACTTATAGATGAGGTTCTCTCGGTACCCTTCGGCGTCCATCAGGGTAAACCCGAGAAACAAGGCCACGAAGATCAGGCTTCCGAGAATAATGATCGCATTGATCGGCTTATCCCATAGCAAGTGCATGAAAAACAGAATGACCAGCGCCGCCTTGATGGTTGCAATGGTCAATGACATCCAAATTTCAGCGTTGCCAAGGTCAAACTGGGATTGGAACACCGTCAGTCCGGTAAGAAACAACAGGGCGAAGAAAACAGACAGGAGCATCCAAATGGGCATCGGGTGGGAAAACCCATGATGTTCACCGGTCCCATGGCCGCCGTGGCTGTTGGTATGTGGTTGGTCGTGATTTGCTGAGGATGAGTGAGCCATAGTTCGTTGATTCGCGCAGGGGATTGTGTTTGCTTGTGAGCGCTGGACAATCGGCAATTAGGTTATCAGGTACAGCAGGGGGAATAGGTAAATCCAAATGAAGTCAACCAAGTGCCAGTAAAGTCCGACATTGTCCACAGGACCGAAGTACTGTTCGTGGAACTCTTGGCGGGCCGCTTTGATGATCAACCAGGAGATCACGAGCATCCCGCCGAGGATGTGGATCGCGTGGACCCCTGTCATGCAATAGTAGATACTGAAGAAGAGTCCAGCCATGCTTTTCTGGTTCACCGCAGCGTTAGGCGTTTGCAGTTCTTCAGGAGTGATGAAAACGTCTGGAGAACCACCCATCGCCTCGGCTGCAGAAACCACCTTAGAAGTTGCCACCCCATGATCGCCGACATGGGTATCCGAAGCTGCCGTATGTTCGTGAGAGCTATGATCGACATGCCCTTGAACCATCGCATGATGTTCGTGGTGCTGTCCGTGCCCTTTGGCCGCCTCTTCTTGGGCTTCGAGATAGCTTCCCAACCCGACACCTGCGAAAAAGCACAGCCCGGCACATAGAAGTGGACCAGAAACCTGCTGATGGAACTGCGACTTGTTCCGGACCGCCAAGATGGCATAACCGGTAAACACAGCGGTCAGCAAAAAGGGAACGATACAAAGCATCGCCAAGTAGCCCTGGTGTGGTCCGTGTGCACCATCCAATTGGGCAACGTAGAACTTACCCGGCAACAATCCGAGTTCCCATTTGTGCGAATATTCGACGGCCTTAACGCCTAGGAAGATTGCAGCACAACCGAGGGTGGCACCAAGCATTCCGACCAGGAGGCGATGCTGTCTGAGTTGTGCAGCGCGAACAGCCCAGGCCATGGTCAGCGAGCTAAACAGAAGCACACCGGTGTTGATCGCCCCGAGCTTTTCGTTCAAGAACGAGCTACAGAACTCGAACACCTCTGGGTTGCGATTCCTGTAGAGTGCATAGGCACAGAACATACCACTGAAGAAAAGGACTTCGGTCACCAGAAACAACCACATTCCGAGCTTACCGGAGTCGAACTGTTGTTCGGCATCATCAAAATGGTGAGCCAACCAGCTCGGATGATCGTGATGGTGATCATCAGCATGGTCAACATGGCTGGAAACGTGGGTTTCTTGAATTGCGGTCATGTTCTTAACTATGAGAAGTCGTGCGGGTAAATCCAAACGATCGCGGAACTAGCTCCGCTTAACGTACGAGCCTGTTCGTCCATCGTACTCGATGTTCGAAAAGTCGTATGGGTCGCCTACGGTTGGAGCCGAGGAGAAATTATCATGCGGAGGAGGTGAGGTGCACATCCATTCCAAAGTCGCACCACCCCAAGGATTCTTTGGTGCCTTCTTGCCATTGACAAGCGACATCAGCAGGACGATCAGTGCCAGGAGCAAACCTGACCCGAGTGTCAGCGAGCCGATGGTCGATAGCTGGTGCAATGGCTGGAATTCGGGTAGGTAATTCGCATAACGCCTCGGCATACCACGCGAACCGAGCACGAACTGGGGTAGGAACGTCAGGTTGAACCCAACGAAGACGATAATCGCCGAAACGATCCCAAGTTTGTCATTGAACATCCGCCCGGTCATCTTCGGCCACCAGTGGAATACACCACCGAGAAACGCCACCAACGTTCCGCCCATCATCACATAGTGGAAGTGTGCCACAACAAAGTAAGTGTCGTGGAAGTGCATATCCGTGGACAGGGCGCCGAGTGGCAAGCCGGTCAAACCACCGATCGTGAACAAGAAGATGAACGCCAATGCATAGAGCATAGGCGTGTTCAAAGAAACCGTTCCTTGGTACATCGTACCCAACCAGTTGAATACCTTGATCGCAGAGGGAATCGACACCGTAAAGGTCAGTGCACTGAAGACAACCGCTGTTACGTCTGCCATGCCCGAAGTGAACATGTGGTGACCCCAGACCAAGAACCCGAACAGGGCGATTGCGATCGAGCTGTAGGCGATCATCCGGTAACCGAAAATGCCCTTGTGGCAATGAACGCTCATCAGCTCGCTGATGATACCCATGGCCGGCAAAATCATGATGTAAACGGCTGGGTGCGAATAGAACCAGAAGAAATGCTGGAAGGTCACCGGGTCCCCATTGAGCTTAGGATCGAAAATCCCGATCCCCAATAGCCGCTCGGCGGAAAGCAGCAAAACGGTGATACCCAACACTGGGGTCGCAAGGACTTGGATGATCGACGTTGCGTAAGTAGCCCACAAGAACAAAGGCATACGAAACCAGGTCATCCCGGGTGGACGCATGGTATTGATCGTCACGATGAAATTCAGCCCGGTGAAAATCGAACTAAACCCAAGCACGAATACGCCGAAGGTGGCAGCAAGAACGGCACCGCCTTGCTGGGTCTCAATGCTGTAGGGCGTGTAGAAGGTCCAGCCGGTGTCCAAGCCTGTGACGGACAACGCGGTCAAGAACAGCACCAAGCCTGTGAGCCAGAGGTAGAAGCTCATCAAGTTAAGTCTCGGGAACGCCACGTCTTTGGTACCGAGCATGATCGGTAACAAAAAGTTACCCAGTGCCGCAGGGACACTCGGGATAATGAACAGAAATACCATGATCGCGCCGTGGAGCGTGAAGACTTGGTTGTACGTCTGGTTCGACAACCAGCCATCTTTGAAGTTCCAGAGGTGAATCCGGATCATCAAGGCGAATAGGCCCCCAAGGGCAAACGACGACATCACACCGACCAAATACATCAGTCCGATGCGTTTGTGGTCGAGCGTCATCGCCCAACTGAGGAATCCACTGGAATGGTTTAGGAAGTGGTGCGTTGGCGAGCTGTCCGCTTCACTGTAACTAGGTGTCGCTATGGGACGATCTACTACACTCATTGCTTTGACCTGTAAATGTTGGTGTGAACCGCGATCTTGAATTATCGAATGATTGGAATTTGTCCGGTCTTAAACGACCTTACTTGCTCGGCTTTGGGGCTTCCTTCAAGGACTTGATGAAGGTGATCAAGGCGTCGATCTGAGCGTCCTTCAACTTGCCTGCATAGCTGTTCATCGGAGAGGCTTTCCCGTACCCCTTTCGAGCTTTGGCCTGTGGATTCAAAATCGATTCGCGGACGTAGTTTTCGTCGAAATCGACCTCGGCTCCGGTCTCTAACGTCACCTTGCTACCCCATGATCCATTGTAGCTCGGTCCTGGTCCATTGGCCCCTTCGTTTCCTGCATTGTGGCAGGTCGAACAGCCTTGCCGCTTGTACAAGAGTTGACCTCTGAGCAGTGGATCCTCAGGTTCCTGAATTGCTTTTTCAAGCGCCTTTTTGTATTCGGCCTCGGAAACCACCTTGACCTTGGCCAACATCTGGCTGTGGTTGTCTCCGCAGTACTCGGTGCAGAACAAGTCGTACAAGCCTTCCTTGGTCGTATGGAACCACATGTAGTTGTATCGACCCGGGACGACGTCCCGTTTTACGCGGAAGGCAGGGATGTAAAAACTGTGCAGAACGTCATCGGACCGCATAATGATCTTGATGTCGGTATCTACTGGCAGCACAAGCAGCGGAAGTTCCTTGACAACCGAGTCGGTAACCGCAACCACCTCATGCTCTCCACCGTTCTCGTATTTGAAAGCCCATTGCCATTTCTTGGCCGTTACATTGACGTCCACAGTCCCCTTGGGGATCCGAGCCATGTCCAGATATCCCATTGCGCCTTCCCAGAAAACCCACACGACGACCATCGTCGGTACGACCGTCCATGTGATCTCGATGAGATTGTTGTGCAGCGCCTCGGGGGATCCGCGGTAGCCTGGGCGCTCGCGAAATTCCCACATGAAGTACCCCATCGCAATAACGATAGGGACGAAAAAGACCACACAGATCCACATGATGACGGTAAAAAGCGTATCGACCTGTGGCACGAACGATGACGCACCATCAGGGAACCACGCGTAGGGAGCAACCTTGTCAGCTAGGATAAAGGTCATGACAGATCTCTAAACTTATCGTCGGAGGAATTAGGATTTGAATCGTTGATTGATTTTGCGGTCGACCCGCGAAATAGCCAGTAGGGTACGGTAGCGAGGAGTACAACGGCTACGAAAAAGCCTGCTCCAATCGACATTAACTTGCGGGCATTTGCCGAATACTTGTTCTCGTTAGGATCGTAATGCACGCACCACAGGGCAATCATATCCAAGGGTGTACCAATCCGCCCTTCTCCCGCCTCGACAAACGCCATCTTCAGAGTTTGCGGGACAAACCCGATCTCGAAGACATACCGCGTGATCTTGCCGTTGGGCGACAGGAAGATCGCTGCGGAGGGATGGTTGAACTGCTTGTGCTTGGAATCATACGTGTATCGGAACCCAACGGCCTGTGTCAATTGTCGAATGCTCTCGGCCGTACCGACCCAGAACTCCCAACCTTGGACGTCATGCTGACCGAAAAGGTCCTGGGAGTATTTTTGCTGGGTTGCCTTGGCCCGATCGCTAGACTCGGCAGGGTCGATGCTAATGGATACCATCAGGAAGTCTTTGCCGAGACTCGGGTTGGGCATTTGGTTTAGGCCCTGCACCAAGCCATTGAGTTGCGCGACACACATTCCCGGGCAATTGCTGTAGTTGAGGCTCAAAAGGACTGGCTTGCCCTGCTTGAGCAACTGTCCGATGGAGGTCGACTCACCCTTTTGGTTCATAAAAACCAAGTGCTGAGGGATTAGATCGCCAAGCTTTTGTTCGATCCCCACACCCTGCATCGCCTTGGGAAGCACCGTATCAGCGGCAGATGCTTGGACAGAAGGCCAAAGAAGTGTCACCACAACGCAAGCGACAAACCTCCCCAGCATTGCTGGCTCAGCATTAGGCTTGTCGGTCGTGGAGAAACAGCGAAACATTGGCTTTACTAGGCACCTTGCGAGGGTGCAAACTCCTTGAGGATGATGTCTTGAGCGCGGTCGATTGGAATGTGAATGACGTCCTTTTTGGCGGGCTCCTGGCCCTTTTCAGGTGCTGGAGCGCTCTCGTCAACCACCTTCTCTTTCTTGTACCCGTTCAAAGACTTCAGTTGTTCACTTTTCATGATCGCAGAGCGATCTACTTCGCTTCCAGGGTGGCGACTGGGCTTGGTCTCGGTCATGGTGACCATATTGAAGCACAGGGCCTGGAGCAATTGCAGAAGCAAGACCAGGACAATGATGCTAAGGACCGCCCAGTAAGCGATCATTTTGGTGTTGAGGTCGTCGTAGCGAGCCATTTTCGTTTTTGACGGTTAAGGTTACAAAATCGGGTTGGCGTAAGTCAACGCTTCGGGCAATCGCGGATCCTTCATCGGAACCAATGGAACGTTGGATGCCCGCATCAGGAAGAACGATAAAAACACCGAAAACATTCCTACGCCTCCGAGGAAGTGCCCTGCCAGTGGTACCAAACTCGCTGGTCCTGAGTTCGGCATGACAAGAAAAGTCATATCTAACCAGTGAACAACGATCACCCAAACTGCCCAAAAGGTCAAACCCAATCGGTGTCGTCGTACATGGCGACTGATGGTCCCCAAGAAGGGTATGGCAAAGTGCAACGGAATCAAGCCATACGCGATGTATTGCCACCCATCATTGAGCCGTACCCTGAACCATTCGGTCTCTTCTGGAATGTTCGCGTACCAGTAAAGCAGCAGTTGGGAGAAGGCAATATACGACCAGAACATGATGAACCCGAACATGAATTTACCCATGTCGTGAAAATGCTCGACACTGATAAAAGATCGGAGTTTCCCTGCCTTCTGCAACGACATGCTAATGATGATCATGGTTGCGAAAAAGGCCATCATCCCAGCTGCAAACACGTAGACACCGAAGATCGTGCTGTACCAGTCGGCATCGATACTCATGACCCAATCGAAGGCGGCGAAGCTCGCGGTGAATGCGAAAATGACGATGCTAGGGCCGCTCCATTTCTGCCTTTTCAGGGAGTGTTCGACGTCTCCGGTCTCGTCTTGCTTGCGGCTATGGGAGAAAAAGTAAAAAGCTATCGCGATCCAGAGACCAAAGT
>Ga0136644_10003098_pt1 | contig 12478 bp, 7 predicted proteins | sample C_130820_EF_Meta_FD_94780 | JGI IMG/M metagenome (GOLD analysis project Ga0136644, IMG submission 94780) | Freshwater microbial communities from Lake Croche, Canada to study carbon cycling - C_130820_EF_MetaG (v2) (version 2) | ecosystem: Environmental > Aquatic > Freshwater > Lake | place: Lake... | reverse complement strand
GCGGCGGAGCGGCATGGAACTTTCCGCGAAGGCGGGAGGCTGAGCGGTCCGTCTGCCCCAGGGGGTGGTTCCGAGCCCGCCGGCACCGAAGGAAATCGCGTATGACACGGGAACGACCCGACGAAGCCCGTCCGACCGCCGCGGCGGCCGGCGACGTCTGGACGGTGGGCCGCCTGCTCGCCTGGACGACCGACTGGCTCGCGACCCGGGGCAGCGAGTCGCCGCGACTCGACGCGGAGGTGCTCCTGGCGAGCGTGCGGGGCTGCCCGCGGATCGCGCTTTACACCGCGTTCGACGTGCCCGTGGGCGAGGCAGAGCGGACCCGGTTTCGGGAACTCGTGAAGCGGCGGGGGGACGGGGAGCCGGTGGCCTACCTCGTGGGAAGCCGGGAGTTCTTCTCGCTGCCCTTCGCGGTCACGCCGGCGGTGCTCGTGCCCCGCCCGGAGACGGAGGGGCTCGTCGTCCGTGTGCTCGACCTCTGCCGCGCCGCCGGTGAGGCCGGGGCCCGGTCGCGCATCCTCGACGTCGGCACCGGCTCCGGGGCGATCGCCGTCACGCTCGCGAAGCATCTGCCGCAGGCGGAGATCGTCGCCGGCGACGTATCGACGGCCGCCCTCGATGTGGCCCGCGGCAACGCGGCCCGGCACGGTGTGGGCGACCGGGTGGAGTTCGTCGAATCCGACCTGCTCGATCATCCCCGGCTGGCGGGCCCGTGGGACGTGATCGTCAGCAATCCGCCCTACGTCCGCGAGGACGAGTTCGACGCCCTGCCCCGCGACGTGCGGATGCACGAGCCGCGCGGGGCGCTCGTGGCGGGGCCGACGGGCGTGGAGGTGGTGGGCCGGCTGGCCGCGGCCGCGGCCACCCGGCTCGCGCCGGGAGGCTGGATCGTCGTGGAGATCGGACCAGCGGTGGCGGCGGCCTCCGCGGCCCTGCTCGCCGCCGAATCCGCGCTCGAGCCGGGGCCGACCCTCAAGGATCTCGCCGGCCTCCAGCGGATCGTGCAGGCCCGCCGGCGGTGACGGGCGGTTGAGACCATCCAGCGGAACTGATCCGTGGATGCGGCCGCCGGTGTGCGCGGCGATCCTGCCGGTGGGGCTGCCCCTCGTGGCGCACCTTCTCGCCATGGGGGATATGTGGTCGTCGCTGCACCGTCTTGCCGTCGCCATCGCGTGCCGGTTCACACCCCATGGCGCGCGGCCTTGGCCCGACCGGTCGCCGGTCAGGCTGGTGATCGGGCTGCCGGGCCGGGTGCCCGGCTGGCTGATGCTCCGGCAGCTGTTCAGACGGATGTCGTTGGATCGGCTGGCCACGCTCGTGCGTCGCGACCCGCTGCCGGAGCGACCGCTCGTGTGCGTGGCGGCCGCGCTGGCGACGGGCGTCGCGGTGGCGGAGTGGCGCGATCTCCCGCCGGTCCCCTGCTGGCTCGCCGCCGTGACGGCGCTGTGTGCCTTCGGTGCCACGCAGCTCGGCGGCGATCGCCGGGCCGGATCCCGCCGGGCAGAGGTCTGCCTGCTCGTGGCAATCGCCGCGGGGGGCGCGGGCTGGTCGGCCGCCAAAAGTCGGCTCTTCGCGGTCGACGACCTCGCCTGGGGGCTCTCGGGGCTGCCGCGGCCGGTGGCCGTCGAGGGAGTCGTCGTGGAGTCGCCGCGGCGGCTGGGAGGCATGCTGCGGAACGAGCCGTGCCGTGACGAGCCGTGCCGAAACCGTGCCGCCGGGGAGCCGTCGCACGGCATCCCGGCATCGGGGCTTCAGCAGCGGCCATCGAGTGAATGCGTGCTCGAGGTGCGGGCGGTGCGCGACGGATCGGTGTGGCGGGCGGCATCCGGTCGGGCTGCGTTGGTCGTGGACGGCACGCCCCCTCCCATCGTGGTCGGCACGCGGGTGCGGGTGCTTGGCCGCGGCCTGCGGCCGCCGCCGCCGCTCAATCCGGGCGAGTTCGATTTCCGGGAGCGGGCCCGGTCGCTGCGTTGCCTGTCGCTGATCCGGGCCGACTGTGCCCGCTGCGTGCAGGTGCTCGCGCATCCGCCCCCGTGGGCGCCCGGCCCGCTGCTCGAGCGGCTGCGCGACCGTGGCATCGCGGTGCTCGCCCGGCACCTCTCGGCGGAACGGGCCGCCCTCGCGGCGGCGCTGCTGCTCGGCAGCCGCGAGTCGCTGCCGCGCGAGGAGTCGCTCGAGTTCCTCGTCACGGGCACGATCCACATTCTCTCCATCTCCGGGCTGCATGTCGGGTTTCTCGCGGTCACGCTCTTCTTCCTGTTGCGGCTGCTCGCCGTGCCGCGGGCCTGGTCGCTCGTGGCCGTGGCGACGGTGACCGGGCTCTACATGCTCCTCGTGCGGGCCGAGACGCCCGTCGTACGGTCCACGCTCCTGGTCTGGGTCACCTGCCTGGGCGCGGCGATCGGCCGGCGGTCGCCGGGCGTCAACGCGCTGGCGCTGGCGGCGATTCTCGTGATGCTCTGGCACCCGCCGGAGCTCTTTCGCACCGGTTCGCAGCTGTCGTTCCTCTCCACGGCCGTGCTCGTGGGGGCCTCGGGGGCCCTGCCCCGTGGCCGCGCTCCCGACGATCCGATCGAGCGGCTGATCGACCGCAGCCGGCCCCGCTGGGTGCGGATGCTGCGACGCTTCGCGGCGCGGGCGGGCATTGCCGCCTCCGAGGGGGCGATCGGCGGGGCGGCGGTGTGGGCGGCGACGGCGCCGATCGTGGCGGCGCGGTTTCACCTCGTGAGCCCGGTGGGGCTCCTGCTCAATCCGCTCGTCGCGCCGTTGGTGGCGGTGGCGATGGCCTGGGGATTTCTCTGCCTGACGGTGTCGGCCGTGTCGACCTCGCTTGCGGGAATCTGTGGCCGCGCCTGCGACGCGACGCTCGCGGTCATCGGCCACCTCGTCGCGGGCTTCGCTGCGATTCCCGGCGGCTTCGTCTGGGTGGCCGGCCCGCCGACGTGGTGGGTGGCGGGCTGGTATGCCCTGTTCGCCGGACTGCTCCTGCTGTTGCCCACCGAGCGCCTCGCGCGGCCGCGGACGTGGGTCGTCGCGGCGGCCGTGTGGTTGGCGGTGGGGGCCGCGTCGGTCGGCATCGGGCGACTCGTGCTGCCGCCACCACCGGCCCTCCGGGTGGTGGTCGCCGCGGTGGGGCACGGCTGCGGCATCGTGGTCAGGAGCCCGGGCGGCCGCTGCCTGCTCTACGACGCGGGCCGGCTGGGCGCGCCGGCGGCGGCGCGGCGGGGGGTGGAGTCCGTGCTCTGGCACGAGGGCGTGCGGCGGATCGACACCCTCGTCGTCTCGCACGCCGACACCGATCACTTCAACGCCGTCCCCGATCTGTTGGAGCGGTTTGCCGTGGGCGAGGTCGTCGTGCCGCCCCGGCTGCTCGCGCACCGTTCGTTGGCGGTGGGCGAGCTGCTCGACCGGGCCCGTGCGGCGGGTGTCGCCGTGCGGTCGATGCAGGCCGGCGACTCGTTCGCCCTCGATCCGCTCTGCCGGATCCGCTGCCTGCACCCGCCGCCGGACGGTGAGCAGGCAGACGGTGCGCAGGCAGACGGTGCGCAGGCAGACGGCCGGAAGTCCGCCGTCGTCGCCGCGCCCGACCGGCACGGCGGCGACAACGAGGCGAGCCTCGTGCTCGCGGTGGAGGCGGCGGGCCGCAGGCTCCTGCTCACCGGCGACATCGAGGGCGCGGCGGTCGGACGGCTCGTCGCCAGCGATCCCGGAGCCTGCGACGTGCTCGTCGCGCCTCACCACGGGAGCCGCACGAGCCTGCCCCCCGACATCGCGTGGACCACGCAGCCCCGCTGGGTGGTCGTCAGCGGGCCCGGCGGCGGCGGATGGCCGGAGGTGCGCCGGGCCTACGCCGCGGCGATGCCGGACGGCTCGGAACGCCGCGTCATCAAGACCGGTGCCGACGCCGAATCGCCCGGCGGAGCGATCGCGATCGAGATGGATGCGGCGGGCGTGCGGGTCGAGCAGTTCGTCGCGGGCGGGTGGCGGCCCCTGGCGGACGCCGACCGGGACCCCGGCGACGATCCGGACCGGCGGTCGCGCGGGGATCCGCTGCCGGTGCCCCGGCGTGCTGTCAGATCACCGGCGGCCCCTCAGGCCGCGCCGGCACCACGCGTCGCCGCGTCGTCGGCGAGCGGGCGGGTGAGCGCCCACCCCGCCAGGATGATGGCCAGCTGGCTGACCACGAAGCCGGCCAGCAGCATGAGCACGCCGCTCGTGAAGCCGTAGCTGTGCAGGCCGATGCCGAGCTGGTTGGTGCCGAACCAGCTCCAGGCCGTGATGATGTTGCCGCCGATCGCGAAGAGGGCGAAGCCGCGGGGGCCGAGCCAGCGATCCCAGCGGGCGTGCAGCGCCGCGGCGTTCCAGAGCACGATCATCAGCGCGCCGTTCTCCTTCGGGTCCCAGCCCCAGAAGCGGCCCCAGCTGTCGTCTGCCCAGAGGCCGCCGAGCACCGTGCCGATGAAGCTGAAGAAGAGTGCGAAGCAGACGACGCCATAGGTCATACGGTGGAGCTCGTCCTGTTCGCGGCGGGTCGCCTGCCGCCGCGCCGGCGACTGCCCTCCCAGCCGCGCCGTCGCCAGCTGCACGATCGAGAAGATGCCGAGCACCCCGGCGAGGAAGGTGGCGCCGTAGCCGAGCGTGACGGTGACGACGTGCGTCGACAGCCAGAACTGCGTGTCGAGCACCGCCTGCAGCACGTGCATGGTGTCGCCCGTGTCGAGGCCGTACGCCACGAAGAGCGTGAGGGCGCCGCTGAGCGCCGCGACGAGGTTGCCGACGCCGTTGCGGTGGAGGGCCTCGATGGCCAGTCCGGCGAGCACGCAGGACCACCCGATGAACACGGCCGAGGAGTAGAGATTGACGACTGGCGGTCGTCCGGTGAGGTGGATGCGGCTGGCGATCGCGAACGTGTGCAGCGCGAGGGTGGCCAGGATCATCCAGAACACGAAGCGGTTCACCGGCCGCCGGCCGCCGAGGAAGCTCGCGAAGCAGGCCACGCCGGCGAGCACGTAGAGCCACTTGGCGATGTCGGTGGGATTGAAGCGGGTGAACCACGCCTCGTAGGCGGTCTTGGCGGCGAGGGCGCGGACTTCCGGCAGCGGTGCCGTGGCGGCCGTGAACGCGGCGAGCGCCCGCTGGAACTCCGCCGGCGTGGCGGTGACGGCGGAGAGCAGGTCTCCCAGTGGCAGCAGCCCCGGATGGACCTCGAAGGCCGGCTGCCCCGGCCGGCCGGCCAGCATCTTGCCGACGATCGCCGAAACCCACGCCGGATAGAGGGCCTGCCACTGCTCCGGCGCGTCGCCCGCGCCCGCGGCCGCGGCCGCGGCGGCGGCCCGCGGGGGCAGCAGCGCCGGCGGATGACTCTCCTCGATCCGCCTGGACATCTGCATCACCCGCTCGAGCTCGGCCAGGAGCTGGCTGCGGGCGTCGTCGCCGGCCGTGGGATCGGGAAGCCGCGGCGTCTCGTAGGAAAAACGCACGAGGTCGTAGGTCTGCAGCTTCTGGTTGATCTCGGCGAGCTTCTTCTGCGTGAAGGTGAATTGCTCGGGAGGCACGCCGCGGGCCGCGCGAATCTGCTCGCGGAGCTTCGGTAGCCCGGCCTCGAGTTCGGCGTGGCTGTAGCGGTGGCCCTGGCGGTTCGGCAGGTCGAAGAGGTCCTTCACCTCCTTCGCGTCGATGCGGAAGACGGGCGCATGCTCCACCCATTCGGCGCCCGCCATCAGCCCGAGGATCCACTGCGTGGCCGGAATCGTGCCCTGCGGCAGGTCGGCCGGCCGCGCCGGGAGGTTGCCGCCCGCCGCCTCCCCCGCCTTGGGCATCACCACGCGGGTGCGGTTGCCGAGAACCTGGAGGACGTTCCGGGCCACCGTGTCGAGCGGCTTCACGCGGCCCTCGTGGAGCACCGGCAGATTCCCCGCCTCGCGCCAGCCCCAGAGGTCCTTGCGGGCCGCCGGGTCGTAGGTGAAGGCCAGGCAGACGATCCCGACGAGACCGCAGGCGAGCAGGGGCATGACGAGATCAGCCGCGGCCCACGGCCGCCGGCTGCCGTCCGGGGCATGCCGTTCGTCGAGCCGCCGATCCGCCCGCTGCCCGCTGTGGCGTTCCGCCCGCCGCAGGGGGCGGCCGGAGGGCTGCCGGTCGCCGGCGTCGTCGTCGTCCGCCGCCGTCGGCCCCACGAGTCCGCGATCGTAGCGGTCGGCGAAGCGGAGGAACGTGCCGCCGAAGTGGGCGAGCATGCCCCACAGCGCGAGCACGCAGGCGACGTAGGGGATGAGCCAGCCGGCGTTCTCCACGACCTGCAGTCCCGTCATCTCCGCATGGGAGGCGTCGGCCGGCACGTACTGGCTCTGGTAGAAGGTCTCGCCCCGGTAGCGGACGGGGTTGTTCATCCAGATCCGACCGTCCTGCGTGCCGCCCGAGGCCGAGTCGGTGAAGGTGACGTAGGAGGAGTAGTCGCGGGGCGTGTCGCTGGCGCCGTAGTTGATCCGCCGGACGTCCCGCAGGGCGACGGAATAGGGCTTGTACTCGCGGCGATACCGCAGCTGCAGCCGGTAGGGGACGCCATCCACCTCCACCGTGTCGAGCTGGTCGCCGCCGGCGCCCATGAAGATTTGCGCCTGGTCGTTGATGAATTGCGTGACCAGGAACGTTCCCAGGTCGGCGCCCGTCTTCCGCTCCGCCAGACGCACGTAGGCCGAGGCGATGTTGGGCCGCGAGCTCACGCCCCCCTCCGGCGGCTTGTCGGTCGCCAGCCAGTCGCGGCCGAGGCCCGTCGTGGCCTGGTTCGGCGCCACCGGACCCACCCGCAGCACGCCCGAGTTGCGGAAGTAGGAGAGCACGCTGACGTCGAACGGCAGTTCGGGCACGGCGATCGGCGGGCCGCCGGCCCGGGCCCGCAGCAGCCGGTCGGCGATCACGGTGACGCGGTCGTTCGCCGCGTCGTCGCCGTCGGGACGCAGCACGGCCAGTTCGGCCTCGTCGGTTCGCAGGGCCATGGTGGTCGACGCCCCCTCGACGAGCGACATGCGTTCCTCGATCTGGCGGTCGCCGAAGGCGAATTGCCCGAGCATGAGCAGGCCCACACCCAGGTGAATCAGCACGTTGCCGCCGCGGCTGCCGAACACCATCACGAGGCCCGCCAGGAGCACGAGCGCCGCCACGCTCGACTGGATGAGCTGCCACATGATCCGCAGGCCCGGCTCGCTCATCCGCCACGCATCGCCCCCGAAGATGCTCACGGCCGCGAGCGTGCCCGCGCCGGCCGCGGCGATCCAGAGCACGAGCCGCGTGAGCCGGCGCAGGTCGCGGCCGGCGACCGCCAGCCAGACGAGCCCCACGGTGCCCGCGACGGCCGCCCCCTGCACGAGCCGCCAGACGGTGCCGTAGTCGATCGGCGGCCGGCCCTGCAGACCGTCGGCGTAGTGGCCGCTGAGGATCACGAGGAGCGTCAGCAGTCCTCCGGCCGCCGCGACGAGCGTGCCGGCCACGAGCCGAGGCCCGCGGGCGTGGGCGTGGAAGCGGGTGAGTTTCGCGGCGACGAGATTGACGAGCAGCACGAGGCCGACCGTGGCCCCGCCCGGAAAGGGAAACCAGCCGGTGAGCTTCGATTCGCCGAAGATCGTCACCGGGAAGAAATCGGCGAGCGGCACCCGGGCGATCCAGCTGTTGAAATACTCCCGCTTCACGTCCGGGAGGTTCATCTCGTCCTGCGCGAGCGTGCCCACGAAGAGCAGGAAGATCCCGGCGAGGAACATCGCCACCGTGATCTTGAGCGAGCCGGCCGCCCGCAGCAGCCGCCAGGCGGGCGCCACCTCGTCGCGGCCGCGACGGCGGCCCGCGGCGGACTCGAGCGAAGCGGCGACGCCGCGGGTGGGGTAGGCGCCTGTGGCCATGGGGCGGGGTTCCGTGGTGCGGGGACGGGGCGAAGGGCGACGGACGGCCGCCTCCGCCGGGGGATCATTTCCAGCGGATCGAGCGGACGAATGTGGTGAACGGCTCGCGGAGTCGGCGGGCCACGGCGGCGGCTCCCTTGAACTTCACGAAGAGCGACGTCGAAGTGTCGATCGGGACCACGGCCGCGAGGATCGACTGCGGGTTTTCCACCGCGCCGTCGTCGAGGAGGACGATCGTGCCCTCCACCCCCTGCACCGCGACCTTCTCCCCCTCGGCGATCGCGCGGGCGACGCGGGCGGGATCGACGTCGGGGGTGAGCTGCCCCTGCCAGCGCGACACGTTGCTCTCGAGCGAGCCGGAGGCGCCGATGATCGTGATTTCGGCGCCGTCGTCCCCGGCCTTGAGCGTGGCCAGCCGCATGCCGCCGGCGCCGGCGTCGACCCAGCCTTCCGGAAGTTCGTACTCGAGCTTCGGCCCCGCGGCCGCGACGGGGGCGGTCGGCGGCGCGGCGGGGGGGGCCGCGGCCGCGCGGGGCGCCGTGTAGGTGCGGATGTCGAACGGGCGGATCTCCGCCTCGGGCGGACGGCAGCCGGCGAGGATCGCGACCGCCGCGATCAGCAACGCCGTGGCGGGACGGGGCGGAAGCCCGCTCGGCACGCGGTCCCGTGGCATCCGGCTCGGTGGAAGCTCGTTCGACACGACCACGCGGCACCGGGGAAAGGAGGGACGAAACGAGGCGATGGCGGCCGCGGAACGGAGGGTGGGTGGACGGTGGCCCGACCCGTGTCCGGATCCGACGCCCGCACCTTCATCGTAGCAGGACGGCATCGAGGCGGCAGTCCGCTCGGGGTCCGGGTGCCCCGGGGGCGTCGGCCCGCCGGGCCGGCGTGCCGGGCCGGAGAGCGGCCGGCGTCGTGAAAACCGGCCGCGGTGTCACCGCCAGCCGAAGATGTCGGCCATCGGGGCGAGCAGCGGATTGGAGAGGCTCAAGTCCTCGGGGCTGCCGAGCGTCCTCACGAGATCGAACATCACGAATCCTCCCGTGAGCAGGAGGAGCGTGCAGCAGACCAGACCGCAGATCTGCCAGACGCTGAAGGTGGTGTCGCGGACGACAGCCACGTCGCCGAGGTCGCCGGCCTCGGGCACGGCCGCGGCCGTGGCCAGCCCGCCGTCGGCGCTCGAGAAGGCGGAGCTGCTCTCGTCGCCGGCGGCGGTGCCGAAGAAGCTCGACTCCCCCGATTCCGACTCCGCGGCGATCACCACCGAGCCGCTCTCGTCCTCGTCGGCGGCGGTGAGTTCGAAATCATCGGCGCTGCCCAGAGCCGTCGCGCCGTCGATCTCCCCGGCCGCATCGTCGAACCCGGCGACGTCGATGCCCGACTCGGCGGCGTCGTCGTCCTCGAGCGACAGACCGCTGTCGAGCACGCCGGACAGCGCCGAGCCGGCGGCGGCCATCGAGCCCGACGCCGCTGCGTCGGTGCCGGAGCCGAGCACGAGGGAGCTGGCCCCGGCGCCACCGGCGATGCTGCTGCCCATGCCCGAGACGGCGGAGGCGCCGCTGCCGAGAGACGACTTCCCACCGGCGGCCGCCGGCTTCGCCGGCTCCTTGGCGGGCGGACTTTCGAGCACGTCGTCGCCGATCACGAGGTCGTCGATCTCGAGATCCTCGAGCGATGACCGCGGGGCCGCCGCGGCGGCCGGTCCGCTCACCGCGGACGCTTCGGGCGAGAAAATCGATTCGCTCGGCGGGCCGTCGTCGAGCGACAGGCCGCTCCCGAGCGAGAGGCCGCTGGCGGCGGCACTCCCGGCGGCGGCACTGCCGGCTGCGGCACTGCCCGCACCGGAAGCCGGCGAGGCGGGGGCCGCGAAATCGAGGTCGAGCGACAGGCCGGAGGCGTTGCTTTCCTCCCCTGCCCGCGCCTTGATCCGTTCCACGTCGTCGATCTTGTATTTCACCGCCGCGCCGTCGCGGACGGGAAACAGCTCCTTGCGGTCGACGAGCCGGGTGACCTCCTCGACGGGAATGCCCAACGCTTGGGCGGTTTCTTCGGGGGTGAGGAACTTTCCGGCCATGAGATCGTGTCGTTCCGAGGAACCGGTGCCCGCGGGGGGCCGGTTCGAGATCAACCGTGCTCGCCGTGAATCCGTAGCCGCCGTGGACCGGACTACACCGCGGCGGGGCCCGGGCCTCCCCGCCGCCGCCGCCGTCCTCCTGCGTCCGGTGTCAGCAACACCGTATCCAGAGGTATCGTCACCGTGATTATACGAGTCCACTGCGCGTGGCACGCACGGTTTTCACCGGCATCCCCGGCAGGCCCGACGCCCCCCCTCACTTCGGCATTTCCAGCATTCTCTTCAACGCCGCCGGCTTGGGTTCCTGGGCGTTGAACTCCCCCACGAGGAGATCCCAGGAGATGTCCCGCGAGCTTTTGAGGGTGACGGTGCCCCCGGCCGGGTCGACGTGGTAGACGGCCAGGGCGCGGTTCTCCGGATCGACCACCAGCAGCATCTGTCGACCGTCCTCGAGCGGCGTCATCGCCGTCCAGAACGCCGCGGCATGGCCGGCCGCCGGGGCGGCGGGAACCCGCACCGGCCGTTGGGCGGCCATGACGACCGCCCCGAGCAGCGCGGCCGCGGCGATCCCGGCGGCCAGCCGGACCGGGTCGGAGGCGGCACCGATCGCCCGCCAGACGTCTCCGGCCGTGGCGGCCGCCGCGGATGACGGTGGCGGCGTCTCGCCCGACGGCGCGGCGTGAGTCGGCGGCGGTGACATCGTCGGCCCTCCCTGAGTGTGCGTGGGGTTTTTCACCATCGGGCGCAAGTGTACCCGCCGGCGGAAAAGCGCTCCTGCCGCCGTCGAGTCGGCCGCCGGCGGGCCTGCCCATCTTGCCGGCCCCGCCGGGGCCGCGCGGAATCGTTCTTTTCCGGCCCGAACGATCGTTTGGATTCAATCGATCGGGCAAACCCTACCGATGGAAAGGACACGTCGGCCCGGCCGTGCGCTCCGGCATCGCCGACCCCCGCCGTCTTGGAGGACCTTCCGTGTCGAAGCTCAACGCCCTGGCCACCCAGCTGCTCCGCTCCCCGATCCTGTGGGGCGGTGCGGCCGCCTTCTGCTTCTTCGCCCTGATCCACGGCGGCGTCATCAGCGACGCCAACGTGGTCCGCTACCTCGCGGGCCACTGGGTGGAATACGTCGAAGTGGTGATGTTCTGCGTCGGCCTGGCGGCCCTGCTCATCAAGGCGGCCGACTTCGCCCGGCAGCGGCGGCACGTCGGTCACGAGTGGCTCGAGCCGATCCCCGAGGGGGGGCAGAATCCGGCCGACGCCGCGACGCTCGAGTCGTCGTTGTCGGACGCCGCCGACGAGGCGCCCGCGGCGGCGTCGGGCTATCTCGTCCGCCGGCTCAAGGAGGCGCTCGACCTCGTGGTGCGCACCGGCTCCGCCGAGCAGCTCGAGGACCACCTCAAATACCTCTCCGACCTCGACGCCGCCCGCGCCGCGCAGGGCTACGGCCTCGTGCGCTTCGTGATCTGGGCGATCCCGATCATGGGCTTTCTCGGCACCGTGATCGGCATCACGGAGGCGATCGCCTGCCTCTCGCCGACGCAGCTCGAAAACATCTCCGGCGTGGTCGCGGGCCTCGGGACGGCCTTCGACACCACCGCCACGGCTCTGGGCCTGTCGATGGTGCTGATGCTGCTGCAGTTCCTCATCGACCGCACCGAACAGTCGCTGCTCGGCGAGGTTGACGCCGCCGCCTGGGAGGCGCTCGCCGGCCGGTTCCAGTCGCTCAGCGGCGACGGCGGCGCGACGCTGGCCGTGGCCCGGCTCGGCGAGACGCTCAGCCGCGGCTCTGCCCGGCTCATCGAGGCCCAGGAGCAGGCCTGGCGGTCGTTCGAGAACGCCGCCGCGGGCAACCTCGCCCACGTGCTCGAGGACGCCGGCACCCGTCTCAACGTGTCGCTCGCCGCTTCCCTCGACGGCACGCTGGCCCGCTGGAGCGAGTCGCTCGTGGCGGCCCACGAGAGCCTGCTGGCCCGCCGCGAGGACCGCTGGACGCAGGCGGCCGAGGCGCTCGCGCTGGCGGTGCGCGGCCTCGAGCACCACCGCAGCGGCATGGCCGACCAGACCGAGCTGTTGGGCAAGGTCGTCGAGGCCACCCGCGACATCGCCAGCCTCGAACGCGTGCTCGAGGGCAACCTCAACACGCTCGCGACGGCCGGCCGCTTCGACGAGACGATGGCCACGCTCGCGGCCACCGTCCAGCTCCTCGCCGCCCGCGCCGGCGACGTGGCCGGCGACGGCCGCCGCGTCGAGCTGCAGCCCGCCCACCGCACCGGAAAGGCTGCATGAGCCGCACTCCGAACACCTCGGCGCCGACGATCTCCCTGTTTCCGTTCCTCGCCGTGCTCCTCTGCACGATGGGGGCGCTGCTCGTGTTGCTGGTGATCTTCAGCAACGCGGCGCGGCACGGCGACTCGCGGGAGGCCGCCCGGGCCGCAGAGGCGCTCGAGCAGGAGCTCGAGGCCGCCCGCGACGACCTCGCCTGGCGGAGCGAGCAGCTCGCCGGCATCCGCGACCG
>Ga0136644_10003097_pt1 | contig 12478 bp, 10 predicted proteins | sample C_130820_EF_Meta_FD_94780 | JGI IMG/M metagenome (GOLD analysis project Ga0136644, IMG submission 94780) | Freshwater microbial communities from Lake Croche, Canada to study carbon cycling - C_130820_EF_MetaG (v2) (version 2) | ecosystem: Environmental > Aquatic > Freshwater > Lake | place... | reverse complement strand
TAGCCTTCGCAGAAATACATAAGCTTCTTGCAGCTCTTGGATTATCTCTTTACCAAGTATCCCCCTCTCCCCCAGTGCTTGAAGCGCAGATCGAGTGGAACGAGAACGAAGAGCGGGGTCTTGACCTCCGCGAATGAGTTGAAATAATTGAACAGTGAATTCAATTTCACGAATACCCCCCAGTCCAATTTTGATGTCGCGCGCTCGATTACGACGGCTATCATCTCGTTGCATTCGATGATGCAATTCACGTAGTGAAGCCATTGCCCCAAAGTCTAGATAACGACTAAATACAAAAGGCTCTACCAAGCTTCTTACTAAGGCATCATTTTCTTTCCCAAAAGCGCGTGCTTTAAGCCAAGCATGCCGCTCCCATGGTCGACCACGTACCAATAAATATTCTTCAAGCGCAGGAAGTGAAATCGTTTGTGGGCCGCTGACTCCATCCGGACGAAGTCGGGTGTCTACTCTGAATACAAATCCATCTTGATCTCTGTTATCCAGAATTCGAAAAATAAGTTTTGCCACATAAGAAAAAAACTCGCGATTTTCAATGGATAGAGGGCCATCTGTGACGCCTGTTTCTTCATAACACAGGACTAAATCAACATCTGAAGAAACGTTCAGTTCTCTCCCGCCTAGTTTTCCCATTCCCACGGGGATGAGCTTTAAAGGCTCCTGGTTATATTCGTTTCTTGGGACACCATATCTAAAATAAATAGATTGTTCAGCGCATCGCGCTGCTGATTGAACCGCGCCTTCGGCAAAAATAGACCATGCGAGGACCACCTCAGATAGATCGGCTAATCCATTCAAATCTCTTATGGCACATCTTAAAAAAAGTGCACGACGATCACGGCGAAGTGTTTTTGAAAGTGCATCAGGGTCATCTGATACGACCCATGCCTGCATGGCTTCAACAACCCAATCCGTAAGAGAAAGAGTGAGTACATTTTGCATTTGATCAGCAAATTGCGGTCGTGCTCTTAGATAGTCACGGGCGGCTCGGCTGCCTTTCAGTAATTCATCAAATGCTGGAGGAAAAGCGTCGATAGTCTTGTCACTTTTTAGCTTTTGCGTTAAGCAGTGATCGCTTGGTTGAGTAAGCTACGAGCAGCTATCACAAGCTCAGAGGCGGTCATACCAATCGGTCCTGTACCATTGGCCGCAAGGTGATCACCTGCTTCAGCATGTAATTGAACCGCCAAGCATGTTGCCTGCCATGCATCCAGTTGATGGCGAATGCCTTGTGCGCAGAGTGCACTGATCATCCCCGTTAGCACATCCCCCATTCCACCAGAGGCTATGCCTGGATTGCCTGCGATACAACGCTGAATGATGCAACCCAAGGTCCCTACCAAAGTATGCTGGCCTTTCAATACTACAATGGCATTGCTAATAAGAATCAAATTTCTTAAGGCAGCTAAGCGATGGGATTGAACCGCGCCATGATCGATGCTGAGTAAGCGCGCAGCTTCGCCTGGATGAGGGGTCAAGACAGTAGCAAATTGTCTCTGCTTAATCACAGAGAGAAGGCTTCGATGCGCTGCAATAATATTGAGTGCATCGGCATCGAGGATGAGAGGACCATTGTATTTTATTGCTGCCCCGAGCCATTGTTTTGCGGTCTCATTTTGACCTAAGCCAGGGCCAATGGCCAACAGGTCAACGGGGTGATCAGTGAGCCATATTTCTGGGGTCTCATCACTGATATCGTGGATCATCAATTCAGGGTGAGTGGCACTGACATGAGCGGAATGTTTATCCAACATACCCAGCATTACAAGCCCCGCCCCGCTATACAAAGCCCCTAAACCCGATAATATAAGGCCACCTGACATGCCGTGGGCCCCACCAATAATTAAAACTTTTCCGGCATCGCCCTTATGGGCATCTTTTTTTCTGTCAAGACGTTTGGCAAATAATTTTGCCTCCAAATCTTGGAACAGGATTTCCTCCCTGCACATCTTTTCTCCTACATACGCGATGAGCTCAACGTCATCATAACTGACGATTCTTTTTGAATTTTGGTATGCGGCGACGAAAAACGCCTACAGGTGTGCCGGTTAAACTCCCATGCATGCCCAGCTTCACTTGCGCCCTCATCTTTTCAATTCGATGTGCGTATAACTTCAGCACATGTGAAAACACAAAGATGCTGGCAGAAATAACTCCAATGACTGCTAACACCACCAGACAGATTGCTCCCATTTTAGAAAAAGTAGTCAATACAAACCAGATGGAATCGGGATGTACCTCGCCGACATAACGGTCGCCAACCCAAGTGATGAGGGCGATGATGGCTAAAGGGGAAGCAAATATGAGGGTCGCCCCCATCATGGATGAAATGCCCGCGATCCCTTTTAAGCCCTTAATGGCGAAAGGTTCAGTGAACGGTCTATAGCTTGGTGGTGGGGCGACGGAATCACTATCAATAATAGGAGAAATGTTTTCATGAGTGGTCATAGGGCCCTCTTCGATGAAATCAAAACATTAAGTTGCAAGTCTTTCAGGTAGCAAACGATCGTATTCTCTTCTCACTACGCCATAACATTCACACGTTCTATGCTCAAGCTTTTCTCTATCTAAAACCGTAATGTGACCTCTGGAATAAGAAATATATCCTGCTTCTTGCAGCTTACCCGCAACTTCAGTGACGCCTTCTCTTCTGACCCCCAACATATTGGCAATAAGGTCTTGCGTCATGACTAATTCACTTCCCGATAATCGATCAATACTTAATAAGAGCCAACGGCAAAGTTGCTGGTCGATAGTATGGTGCCTATTGCACACAGCGGTTTGAGACATCTGTGTAATCAATGCTTGGGTAAAGCGCAAGAGAAGATGCATAACTGGCGGTGAGGAATTAAAAAGATTAAGCAAAATATTAGAGCGAATGCGATAGGATCGCCCCGCACTTTGCACTACTGCGCGAGAAATGGTGGACTCTCCACCAAGGAACACCGTTATTCCAACCAGACCTTCATTGCCAATAATGCCAATCTCGGCTGTTGCCCCATTTTCTAGCCCGTACAAAATAGAGACGAGTGAATTAATGGGAAAGTAAACATAAGACATTTTCACGCCGGGTTCGGATAGTACTAAACCTAACTCAAGATTTACTTCTTCAATGTGGGTTTGAATTGACTCCCAATCTTTATGGGGAAAACATCGCAATATAAGATTATTAATTTTTGGTGGATTTGATGTCATATAAATCCATGATTCGCTCAGTAAACAAAAAAAATAAAATCTATATTACTTGTTATGAAGTTTGTCTTATGTGCGTAATCGAACGCTGCATAGTACTAAAAGCCCCCAAGTCGAGGACAAGGGGGCATGAAAACACTTCTAGAGTTGCTGGGGATAAGTATTGCGTTGAGATGAAATCTATTTTTCAAACAGGATATTTCTCTGGGAAGCTTTGTTGATCCCATTCTTCATCTGTGACGGGCCTTAAGTGACAATAGATTAATGAGCTTACATCGTTTCAAGCGATTTGGTTTGATGTGTAGAATGACGGTAACTTGACTAAACCAGAATGCAAAGGTGATCCATGCTACCCATCACGTCTCTGTTTTGCGCTGTTTTAACATTCATCTTTATGCGGCTTTCTTTTCATGTAGTTTCTTTGCGGAAGCGAACACAGTTGTGGTTGCGCCCTGATGGCAGCGAGGAATTAGAACGCGCGATACGCGCTCAAACGAGTTTTATCACCTATGTGCCGATCGGTGTGGTCATGGTTGCTTGCTTGGAACTCAACGGGGCGCCCTGGTACTTATTGGCTTTTATGGCCATGTTTTTAGTGATTGGGCGCATTTTGTATATTGAAGGCGTCAACAATCCTCAAAGCAATGAAAAAAAACGTAATCTCGGTATTGCATTCACGTTTTCTGCTTTGCTATGTCTAGGGGTGCTGAACGTTGTGTGGCCCATTTATCTCTTTTTTTAAGAGTCAATACGCTATATTTGGCTTTCGGATAGGGAAAGTACTGATAAGCATGATGCGAATATAGTTTTTTAAGCCTAGACTGCCGAATTATTTACTATCGCTGATGCGAAAGTTTGGATTCGGATCATGAATTTCCAACAACTCAAAATCATCCGGGAAACCGTTCGGCAGGGTTTCAATCTCACGCAAGTTGCTGAAGTGCTCTTTACTTCTCAGCCCGGGGTTTCGCGCAATATCAAAGAGTTGGAAGAAGAACTGGGTATTGAAATATTTGTACGCAGAGGTAAGCGTCTCCTAGGCTTGACCGAACCGGGTAAAGAACTTGTAATCGCTGTTGATCAGATTCTTGCTGATGCACACAACCTTCAAAAAATCGCGGAACAATTCTCAAATAAAGAAATTGGCCAACTCACCATTGCAACAACACATACGCAAGCCCGATATGCGCTACCAGGGCTGATTAAATGGTTTAAAACGGACTATCCCAAAGTGCATTTGGCGCTTCAGCAAGGGAGCCCCAGTGAAATTTCTTCCCTCTTGATCTCAGGTGATGCCGATATTGGGATTGCCACCGAAAATCTTAAGAATATCCCTGAACTTGTGACTTTTCCTTTCTATTCTTGGAACCATGCGATTGTGGTGAGAAAAGATCATCCGCTGACCCAAGAAAATACACTCACTTTGGAGAAAATTGCAGCCTATCCCATTATCACCTATCACGAGGGGTATACAGGCCGAGCAGCGATTGACAAGACCTTTGAGGACGCAAAGCTGATTCCCGATATCGTGCTGTCAGCGATCGATGCAGATGTGATCAAGACCTACGTTGAACTCGAATTGGGCGTAGGCATCATTGCTTCAATGGCGTATTCAGCAGATAAAGACCGAGAGTTAGCGCTGTTGCATGCCGATCATCTCTTTCTAAAGAGCACTACCGTAGCGGCCGTTAGAAGAGGAACCTATCTTAGAAGCTACACATTGGCTTTTTTAGAAAAACTATGCCCTGATTTTGGAGAGCAAGCCATTCGAGAAGCGATTCAAAAAATGGAAAGCTAGAAAAATAGTTTTTGATTTGGTTAAGAAACAGGGACTGACTGCATCTGGGTGGCCTGAATGTTGCTTGGTCATAAAACCTAGTCTTAAAGAAGTGTTCTATTTAAAAAATTAACCCATTTGGTTGGTATATGGCACAGAAAAGAATCACGCGCAGTGCATCTGATATCGAATATTTATCCGGTTTTATGCTCGGTTTGAGGGAAGACCAGACGCGTCTGCGAGAAATTCAGGGTGTATACGATAACCTTACCTTATTGGGCCAGCTACTGGGTGCGGGGACAGATATTACCCAAATGCGTACCGACTTTACTGAGCTTGCTCAGGTGTTGCTAAATGAGTTGGCTCTAGAGTTAAGAAAAAAAGCGATATTGGGTTTGAGTTCGGATGCTCGGGTTGCCATCGACATCATGGTACGCAATCTTTTTGAGCGCACCGCAGATATCGGATTTTTGGCAACAGACAGTGATATTCAATCGTTTGCAGAGCGAGCAATTGAGGGGAATCAACATAACCATGAACTTGAAGCTCTGCGCAGAAGGTTTGACGAGTATGTCCGCAAATATTCGGTCTACCACAATATTATTTTGCTGAGCCCTAGTGGTGAGGTATTAGCACAACTGGATGAGAATAATCCAGTCACCCATTCTGCTGATCCTTTGATCAGAGAGTCTCTAACGACTTCTGCAGCCTATGTCGAAACATTTCGTTCAACGGATCTCTTGCCCCAAGACAGTGCGCCGCTGATCTACTCTTTTAGGGTGATGTCTAAGGATGGTGCAAGTCCTATTGCCGTTTTGTGCCTATGCTTTCGTTTTCATGATGAAAGTTCACGTATTTTTGCTGGTTTAGCTGAGGAGCATGATTGGACGGTCATTACGTTTATGAGCCCTACGGGTCACATTATTGCCAGTAGCGACCCCTATCAACTCCCTGTTGGGGCACGTATTGAAATACCCGAATATGATGAGTGCAAGATTATTAGGTTTGCAGGACGCGAGTATTTGGCGGTTGCTTGCCAATCAAGAGGTTACCAAGGGTACATGGGCCCAGGTTGGGTAGGGGCCGCATTGGCGCCCCTCAATCATGCCTTCGATATGTCTTCAGCAAATGAATTAAACGATGTACCTAAACAATTGCTGGAGGGCGTTTTAGAGACCTCAACCCTGTTCACAGAGCATCTGCGAAATATCCCGATACGCGCATCGAGTATTCAAAGGGAGCTTGATCGCGCGGTATGGAATGGTAACGTCTGGCTGTCGCGTGATCACTATGCGATGAACAGTTCTTTTGCCAAAGTTTTGCTGCGTGAGATTGGAAGTACAGGCATTCAAACACATAGTGTATTTACCGAGTCCACTATTAATCTTTATGAACTCGTTGTCTCTTCCGTTCTGGTTGATTGCTCAGCGCAAGCGGCACTGGCCATGGATATCATGGATAGAAATCTCTATGAGCGGGCAAATGATTGCCGCTGGTGGGCGCTGACGCTTGCATTCCGGGAAATTTTATCGGGGGTCGACACCACAAGAGATGAAGAACTCGGGCGGATACTTCGAACGATTAATGGACTATATACCGTTTATTCCAATTTATTGGTGTTCGATAGCCAAGGAAAAGTGCGGGCGGTATCTAACCCTGCATACACTGATATGGTGGGCCAACCCTTGCAAGCAGATTGGTTGCGTCAGACCCTAGGGCTGAGCGATAACCAAAGCTATGCGGTCTCATCCTTTTCTTCAACGGGCTTATACGACCACCGACCTACCTACGTGTACTCTGCAGCGATTCGTCGTTTGGGTGAATTCACTGATGCAGTAGGTGGCATTGCGATTGTCTTTGACTCGTCTCCACAATTCTTTGCAATGTTAGAAGATGCATTGCCCCGCAAAGAAGATGGAACCCTTGTTGAAGGCGCGTTTGCTGTATTTGCCGAAAAAGATGGAAGAATCATTTCCTCTACAGATCCCGATCTGCCCTCCGGGTCAAAGCTCGCAATTCAAAAAGAATTCTTCCATCTAGAGCCCGGAGGAAGTTATGCCAACATCATTGAATATCGCGATCGCTATTATTCGGTAGGTTCGCGCATGACCAATGGGTATCGTGAGTATAAAAACGAAGGGGACAAATACAGAAACGATATTGTCTCAGTGGTACTGGTTCCCTTATCAGAGCAATTGTGTGACCACCATAAATTGAGCCTGAAAAAGCTGAGTGAAAAAAAAGCCTATTCCAGAAGACAAATGGTGGGAGAAGGGGCAATAGAAATAGCCACTTTTTATATTGGCGGCAATTGGTACGGTGTGCGTTCAAGCTCAGTTGTGGAGTCAATAGACGTTGAAGACATTACCGTTTTACCCGACATGCCGAATTGGGCCAGGGGATGTGTCATGTATCAGGATAAGCCCATTACGGTATTTGATTTGGCCGCCTTGATGAGTGGTACGGTTTCGTCCATCAAAAATCAGCCAGTGGTAGTGATCGGTTCTGAAGAGAAAAATATCCGTTTTGGAATTGTGGTGGACGATTTAGGTGAAATACCCGAATTTGCTCCGGAACGCTTTGAATTAGTGCCAGGAATGATGAGCTCTAGCAGTTCAATTACCGAAAGCTTGGTTAAACCTGTTGCAGGTGAAAGCGAGAACCGCATTCTGGTAGTTCTTTCTATTGATAAAATGATTGAAAGGTTATCTGGGGCAGTTCCTATGCATGAAGAGCCACTTCGTTTAGCATTCAAGGATTAAATATTCCTAGAAGGAGAGGAGCGCTTGCTTCGCTATCTATTGCAAAACTTGGCGTCCTTAATCGGAACCTTGGCCATATTTGGCGCACCCCTCGGTATCATTGCTTTCATCGCATTTGCCGGACAGGACTTTATAGGGTCATTTAAAGATCAGACCACTTTATTATTTCTAACAAGCTTTTCGAAGATTGGTCTGATTTCATTTTTTGCTGTGGTGTTGGTAGGTTTAGTCTCTGTTTATTTGTTCAAGTTTTCACGAATGCTTCAGAGGACTGCCGATAAAATGGAAGACGCTTTTATTGGTGAAAATCGGGGGTCCTCAAATTGGCTGGGTGACGGGGGAGAAGAACTCGAACAGCCTCCCGAAGAAGCGCACGGTGTATTCCGCAAACCCCCTAAGCTTCATTCTGCTTGGGAAGATTTTGGTAAAACAAAAGAGCAGCTCGATAATGAAGAAGTAGAACGTCGCAGGAGAGTGAATCGTTCTCTTGCTCCTTATGTTTCTGGTGATTCTAAGCCGGGTAAGAAAGACGATTCATAATTTGAGCCCTGTGACCTTAATGCATGATCCGGCCTAAAATTTCCATTCCCATTTAGCCTGCAGCAAGGTATGGGTATTGGCCAAAACCTGCGAAGATTGTTGTTGATTGAACGACGGTACAGTGATGAAAGAGCTGGTGTTGTAGTGCATGGGGAGGAAGTTGCTGGCACTCAATCTGAGCGAAGAATTGGGGTCAAATTTCCATACCCCGTAGAGATCAGACACGATTTTGACCGAGGAAAAACTAGCTTGGTCTGCAGTACTCTGTATGAAAGTATTAGGGGTCCAATTGATGTTAGTACCTAAGGTTAAGGGGATTTCCCTAAATTTATAATCTCCGCCCAGGTTTCCGGTAGCTTTGGGTTGTTGGTCCAAACGATTGTTCGGGCCTTGAATATATTCCACTTGAGAGCGAAATAAACTCAGGGTGGCGCGAAGGCTCATTTTGGGCCCTTTTTCAATGAGTTCATCCATCTGAAGTTTGGCTTCCAGTTCGATGCCTTCTGTCATGGCCCCTCCCACGTTAGTCGGCTCTGAAACCCAGCGCGGTGAAGAGGACCAAGGGACAGTTTGTAAAGAGGTTACAGTGCGAATCAGATTGCTGATCCTACGAGCAAAGGTGCTAACACTGACTAGACTGCTTTGTGACAAATAGTTTTCATAAGCCAGATCAATTCCGGTAGCTAACTGTGGCTTCAGATAGGGATTGCCTGCCGAGTCTGGGGAGACTGCAGCATTGGGTTTAATGGATAACACTGGCAGACCACTGAGTTGGTTGAGTGTGGGAGAAAGATACGTGCGGGTTAAGCTGATGCGTATTTGATCATGGCGTTTTGCATCGGGTTTCCAAACAGCATGAAGCAGAGGAGTCCAGACACTGCTGGTGTTGTGACCTGCGTACCCACTTGAATCGCTATGCGTATCAATTTGCTCAACTCTCAGGCCTGCATAGGCAGACCAATGAGGATTGATGTCCACTTCGTCCTGAGCATAGAGTGCTTTTAATTCGGTTGATGCGGTCAAATTGCCTCCCACCGTGTTCAGCCCAGGTTCCACTGAGCCATTTTGTAGTGTGGTGTAGGTTTGTGAACGTTCAGATTTTTCTAGTTCCCAGCCTCCTACCCATTGATGATTGTCCAACCAAGGATAAGAAACCTTGCCTTTGGTATTAAAGCTCACGTCATTGATGGTGGAATGCGTATCCAGCGTTTTAATCGTTGCGCCAGTTCCATCAAGTTCAGCACGTTGAGAAAGTGATGAATGGTAAGAATCTCCCAATCCAAAACTAATTTGTGCTTTGGTAAGATCATTGATGCGCGTTTCCCACTGACCGTTCATGCGAGCGATTGCAGATTGCGTTTGGGCACCCGTAACAGAAGCAGAATAGTTACTGGGGCTAATGTTGGGGGAACTAAGGGCGATGGGTTGATTTAAATGGGTAAGAGCACTGCTCGTCCCCTGGCTAAGAAGTGCAAAGGGTTGAAAGGACAGTTGGTCGCCATTCTCTAAGGGTAATTTAAGGCGACCGCTTAAATGCATGCCGTTACTCAGCGATCGTGTCCGAGAAGATTCATCCTGCAAGAGATCGGTCGCACCCGAGGTGGTATCGATAATGCGGGTTTGGGTAAAGGATTGATCCACGTCATCATGGTGATAAAGCGATGCCGAAACGGTATACGATCCCTTCGGTCCAAACTGATTATTGCTTGACCAAGAAACAGAAGGTTGAACGCGACCCTGTTCCCCTCCAAGGCTTGATCTTAATTCATCAAATTGTTTGTTTTTGAGAGGTTCCCGTAAGACTATATTGATTGTGCCTGCAATGGCACGTGCACCAAATTCAGCAGTGGGGGCGCGCATAATTTCGATGCGTTCAATCTGATCTGGGGTGAGTTGGTCAACAGAAAAACCTTGGGGGATACGCTCCCCATTAATAAGGATCTGGGTGTAACCGCTGCCTAGTCCCCGCATTCTAATTTCACCCCCGCGTCCTGGTTTTCCGCCGATGGTAATGCCAGGCAGACGCTTCAACACATCCGTTACAGAGGTATCACCAAATTTCAGAATTTCTTCCCGACCCACAACAGTTTTTGCCGCAGTAGATTGACGGCGTTCATCAAGGTCGCTTCGAGAGACGGTGACTTCGATTGGCTGCAGGACAGGAGGCGGAACAGCCGGTGTGGCAGGACTCGGAGAGGGGTCAGTTGAAGGAGCCACTGCTGAAGGACCTGCGATTTGAGCGCTGGAGTTGCCACCTGAGTCTGCAAAACTCTGCGTGCTTAGAAGTATCAAAACCAAGTAGAAAAGAGGAAGGGGATACAGGCGCATTAATCTTGATGTTTGGGGGGGCAGCGAGGGTTCAGTATAACGATCGGTTCAGTTATCCTCGGCCGATCAGGATGGGGAAAGATTGCTTATAGTCCTTTGAGTTCTATTTGTCGTTTACGTTCAAACAGCAATACTGATCCTGCAATGGCTGCATTGAGAGATTCACAACCCGTTGCCATAGGAATGGCAATAGTGGCGTAGCAGGCTTCTCGGAGTGCTGGGCTGATTCCAGAACCTTCATTGCCGATCACAATGCCTCGCGCTTCTGATAAAGCCCCTTCCCAAGCGCTTAGATGGGATTCGCTGCACGCGGCGTAAGTGGGTTGGCGAAATTGTGCCAACTCAACCAAGTTTGATTTTTCAAGCAGGCTTAAGTAAAAGTGCGCACCCATTGCAGCTCGCAAAACTTTGGGCGCCCAAGGTTCAGCGCAGCCCTCAGATAGGGCGACATATTGAATGCCTGAGGCTTGTGCTGAACGTAATAACGTACCTAAGTTACCGGGATCTTGAATCTCTTCTAGCATGAGTACGCATGCATCTTTAGGCATGCTTTGGTTTTGCCCTTGATCATGACTGCTCACAAAAGGCCACACCGCTAATACCCCTGAGGGGCGTTCAGTTGGAGCAATACTAAGCATCAAGTTCTCGGGGATTTCAAACCATTCTGTTCCCCTTGTTTCAGATAGCTTGAATGCTTGGTAGATTTCTTTTTTTTGCATTGCACTTGGAGTGATGACTCCCCAAAGCGGATGCTTGCCACTTTCTAAGAGGGCTTGTAGTAGATGAACACCATCGAGCAAAGCTAAGCCTTGCTTTCTGGCCTCACGTGGGCTTTCGCTTAACTTAGCGAGTTGACGTATACGAGGATTATCTTTGGATTGAAGTGTATGCATGGTGATGCGCTGTCACGACCTTTAATAATCCTGCGCTACAGTCTTCTACCAAATCCAGAACATGCTCAAAGCCTGCAATATCGCCAAAGAAGGGGTCTGGAACAACCTGAATCGATGCATCACTAGAAAACTCTGCAAAGCGACGCACTTTGCTTTGATGTTGAGGGGGGCATTGACTTTGAGTGAGTGAAAGATTGTCCCAATCCATGACGAGAATCAGATCAAACTTTTCAAAGTCACTGTCCTTAATCTGCCTAGCGCGAATAGGAGTGAGATCATAGCCGCGTGTAGCTGCAACCTGAATGGCTCTGGGATCAGGGGCTTGATCTGGGTGGTAATTGTGCGTTCCAGCTGAATCAACTTCCACCCGATCCTGTAATCCTGAATCCATAACATGTTGACGAAAAACACCTTCTGCGGTGGGGCTGCGGCAAATGTTGCCCATGCATACAAACAAAACTTTCATGAAAGAACTCGGAATGTATTATTAAGAAATGAGAACGTTTAAACGAGATTACAGATTCTGACATCATTGCAGGGCAGACAGTTCTGTCTCGCTAAACCCAGCTTGACGACGCGCTTCGATGTTGAATGGCCCTTGTAGTTTAGGGGCCCCATATTGCAATGCCAATTCAGAATAGGTTGGTTCGGGATCCAAGCCACGTTGGGCGCACAGCCATCGGAACCAATAATTACCTGCAGCAACATGACCAATTTCATCGCGCAGAATGATGTCGAGTATTTTGCCAACAGCATGATCACCGGCACCAATCAGTCGTTTTTTGACCGCCGGGGTGGCATCGAGACCTCGTGCCTCAAGTGTTCTTGGAACAAGGCTAATCCGAGCCAATAAATCGCCTTTGGTTTTTTCAGTCATTTCCCAGAGCGCATTGTGAGCGGGGAAATCACCATAATCAAAACCTAAGGTCACAAGATGATCGCGCAGTAGCGTGAAATGCAATGCTTCT
>Ga0136644_10003094_pt1 | contig 12482 bp, 5 predicted proteins | sample C_130820_EF_Meta_FD_94780 | JGI IMG/M metagenome (GOLD analysis project Ga0136644, IMG submission 94780) | Freshwater microbial communities from Lake Croche, Canada to study carbon cycling - C_130820_EF_MetaG (v2) (version 2) | ecosystem: Environmental > Aquatic > Freshwater > Lake | place: Lake... | reverse complement strand
GCTCGCAGTGTTTTGGAGAAATCCATTGGAACTGATAATCTGCTGATCGCCAAAGACAAAGCCGAGGTTCAAAGCTCGATTGGAGAGGGCCGGTTTGGGCGAGATCTATCGCCGTTTCTGTGGGTGATCTTGGCCATGATGGTGATGGCTGAACAGACGATGTCGAGTCGATTCTATTCGAGCAAACAGCGGGGTAAGGCGTGATGGATTGGACGCTCTCGCCGGTTTTTGGTAGTTATGGTTTGGTTTCGCTGATCGCGCTTGGTCTGCTATTTGTTTGGTTGTTTGTAATGGACACCCAAGGGCTCAATCGATGGCAGCGTTGGGTATTGAGGCTCCTGCGCCTGCTGCTGATTCTGCTGTTGATGATGGTGATTCTCAAACCCGGTGTGAGTTGGACCAAGCAGCGGGAGCCCGAGGGGACGATCGCGATTTTGATGGACAAGTCCTCGAGCATGCAGTTAAGTTCTGGCGAGGGCAAGAAAAGTCGTTGGGAACAGCAGCTTGAAGTCTGGAACGGATTGTGGGCCAGCCGAGAACAACTTGGAAACCAGATTCGATTGGCGCCTTTTGTCTACGATACCCAGCTCCAGTCTCTCGGAGAGATCGAGTCGAGTACGAGTACGCCACCGGTCTTGCCCCCCAAGGCGGAAGGATCCAGCACTGACATTGGCGGACCGCTTTCGCAACTGACAAACACCACGCTGCCGTCCCCGTTGATGGCTGTGATTTGGATGGGGGACGGCTCCCAGACGCTCACGCCGGCCAAGGCCGACCCGCAGCAGATTGCCAAGCAATTCGCTAGACAGGATATCCCGCTATATCTTATAGGGATCGGGCCAAGAGGTGACTCGGAACAAGCTCGGGATCTTGGTCTAGAAGGGGTTCCCGAGCAGCTCGATGCTTATACAAAAAACCAAATCTATGTCCGAGGGATACTCAAGGCCCGAGGGGTGGCCAACCGGGACATTACTATTGCCATGAAGATCGTTGGCAAAGATGGACAACCTCGGTTGGTCGAACAAACAGTTGTCCGGCCGACGAAGAGCGACCAAGCCATTTCGTTTCAATTGCCGTTACTGGCACCTGACGAGGGGTCTTATGAGCTATGGTTGGAGGCCAAGCCAGTTGACGGCGAATCGGTACTGGAGAATAACCGGATCACCTCTTATTTGAATGTGCGAGGGGGTGGTGCCAGGGTCCTGTTCATCGAGGGTGAGCCTCGGACGGAGTCGAAGTTCATCGCCAACGCGCTGCTGGAATCGCCGGACATGCAAGTCGATCGGCTTTGGATCGCACGAGAGCCGGTGCAAAAATGGCCGATCGATCTGAGCCAGAGGCTATCGAACGGAGTGTACGATCTGTTTATTCTTGGGGACCTCGATTCCGATGCGATTGGAGCCGCTGGTAGTAGGTTGCTGGCCGATCAAGTTCTCCAGGGAGCGGGGCTCATCACACTCGGAGGTTATTATGCGTATGGAGCCGGTGGATGGAACAACACTCCGCTCGTGGATGTGTTGCCGATCCAGATGGGGGCTGCGATTCGCCAACCGAGAAATGGGCCGATCGATCTGAGGAACCATTACGAGGGTGCTGTCGCTTTGGTACCGGTGGCTATTGATCGATTGCTCCAGATCGGAGAACCGGGGAGCGACTATTCAGCGATCTGGCGGGAGATGAAACCTTTGACCGGAGCGAATCGTTGGGGGGGAATAAAGAATGCGCCGGGAGTCAAGGTGCTTGCAACTGGCGATGCTGGCCAGCCGTTGATGGTTAATGGAATTGCCGGGCAGGGGAGGGTGATGAGCTTTGCCTTTGACTCGACGTTCCAATGGCTCAGACAGGGAAAGACCAAAGAGTTCAAGCAGTTTTGGAGGCAAGTCGCCTTGTGGGGTTTAAGACGCGAAGCGGTTGCCGAGGGGATGCAGTTGACGATGAACCGCCGTCGCCTGCTCTTGCAGCAGGGTGCCGAGTTGATGATGAACTGGAACCCTGGGAGCAAAGAGACAGCGATGCCCAAGGAGGTAGGATTGCAGTTGTGGAAGTTCGATTATCCCCAGCAGGAGGATCAGCCCTCCAAAGAGCAGTTGGTGGGTGATTTTCGATTCAGTCCTCGCGATGCGACGAGCATGCGGTTGGCCTTTGATGGGGTCAAGGAACCCGGTCGCTACGAGTGGCGAGCCACTACGATCGGATCTGGAGGTAAAGCGCTAGACGCTAGACTACCGTTCGTTGTCATCGATCAGAGTCTCGAGACTCTACAACCGCTTCCTGATTGGCAGTTGATGGGCCAGTTAGCCAAGCTTAATGAGCCAGCAGGAGGTGTTTTGGTCAATCCAGATCAAACGGCCGATTTGATCAGCCGGTTGCTTGAGCGTCGGCGGCAAGCGACCGAAACGGCCGTCGAGACGTTTCAGCTTGGGGATACAACGCTTGATTCGTGGTTGGTTTTCTTGGCGATCGCCGGACTGCTTATTCTGCAATGGGGTTTGCGTAAGCTTTGGGGTGTTCCATAGAGGACCGCTCAGGCATGGACTGCTGATGGGGGGATCCTAGCAGCCGGGATTAACCACAGAGGCACAAAGGCACAGAGGAAGAGAGAGGGGGTCTGAGTTGGTAGTGGGTCTTGCGAGAGATTCGGGCTGTTTTTTTGGAGCCGGGCTGCTGATATCGACGGGGCGGTGAAGATGAACCGCTTCAAGTAGAACCCGATATCAGCGAACATTAGCGTCGATTAGCGGTCCAAAAACTAGACCGCTATGGAGGCCGGAAACGGCCTAGCCGCGACGTTCGCGGAGCTTCACACCCTTGCCGATTCGATCGCGCAAGAAGTAGAGTTTGGCTCGACGTACTACCGAGTGCCGTTGAACATCGATCTTGTCAATTTTCGGGGAGTGAACGGGGAACTTACGCTCAACACCTTCACCGGCGACGATTCGACGGACAACAAACATTTCGCGCGAGCCAGATCCGCTTTTCGCGATAACCGTGCCGGTAAAAATCTGGATCCGTTCCTTGTTGCCTTCTTGGATTCTCGTGTGCACGTCTACGGTGTCGCCGATCTCGAAGGCATCCACGTTTTCCTTGAGAAAAGGGCGTTCAACGGCTTGAAGAATTTGTTGGCTCATGATCTGCGAACACTTCCGGTGTACAAAGTCCTGAAACGAAAGGGGCCAATATCATTGCCAAAATTGCGTTTTATGGAAAGGGCAAATCATCGGAAATGCCACGTTTACGGGTCGGGAAAACTGGGATTTCTCGGGAGAAATCGTTGGGTTGCTTTGTCGAAAACCTGTTAAAATCTAGACGTTTGACGAACTTTCCGACCGCAGTTGCGTCTCCCGCCCCCCGTTCTCTCCGAGGAATTCCAAGGAAAACCTTATGCCTTCTCCCCGGAAATCCTATGTTTGGCTGGCTGTTTTAGGTGCATCCGGCGAGCGACAAAATCGCAGCATAGGCCCTGGAGGCTTGGGCCTGCTGTTGCTGACGATCCTGACGGCCCTTTCGTCCAGGGGGCTTGCTGGGGATCCTCAAGGGGTTGCCAAGGTGACATTGCGGGCCGGGGCGCATGCTAGGTGCATTGATCCTGAGTCGTTTCCGGTATGGGTCAGTGGCGGGATCGTCGCGGGCAAAGGGGAGCGGGTGGTCGATTCGCTTTACGCCCGTACTTTGGTGATTGAAAGCATTCCGGATGCGGCTCAATCGCAGGCATCGGGATCCGAAGCGATTGCCATTTGCGTTGTGGATAGTTTGGGAGTTCCCGGCTGGATTGTCGACGAAGCCAAGAGGCTCGTTTCACAGCAGACCACATTGCAGCCTCACCAGGTGTTGATCAGCGCCACGCATACTCACTCGGCGCCGGCACTCATGGGGGCTCATGGCACACCTGTGCAGGAAGACTATGCGTCGAAAATGCCGCAATGGATCGCCGAGTCGATCATTGAGGCTTATCGCAAACGAGCCGATGCCAAGGTTGGTTATGGGGTCTCCAATGCGGATCGCTACATACACTGCCGACACTGGACTATGGAGCCCGGCCATGCTGGAGGGGTTCTCTTCAGCGGACGCGAGGGAAACATCGCAGTGATGAACCCTGGACACGAGTCGCCTTTCAAAATTCGCCAGAGCTCGGAGGTTGATCGAACGATCCCGATCCTTTCGGTTCAAACGCAAGATGGAAAGCCGATGGCGGTACTGGCCTCGTTCTGCACGCATTACACGGGTGCTCCGGCCCTTTCATCGGATTACTTTGGAGTGGTGGCCAAAGAGCTCGCTCAGGCGTTGCGGCCCGATGACCCGAGCAGCTTTGTGGGGATCATGGCCAATGGAACCAGTGGTGATGCGAACTGCATCGATTTTGCTCGCCCCGCAAAACCCTTCAACTATCACGAAGTGGGGTCTTATGTGACCTCTCGGATCCTGAGCGTCTTGCCAAGCATCGAGCATGTGTGGGCTGCGAGGCTCGATAGTCGGCTTGAAACCATCACGGCCAACGTGCGGCTTGCAGATGCCGAGGAACTCACGCAGGCTAAAGCGTACGTTGAAGCAAAACTTGCCGATCGATTACCGAGCAACATCGAGGAAAACTATGCCAGAGAGACGGTTCTTCTCTCGCAACTTCCCACGACCCGGCAGGTTCCCTTGCAAGCCCTTCGGATTGGGAATTTAGTTATTGTTGGTTATCCGACGGAGACTTTTAATGCGACGGGCTTGGCGGTGCGCGCCGCGAGTCCGTTTCAAGTCACACTCAATATCGGCCTAGCGAACGATCTGCTTGGCTATCTGCCCCCAGCCGATCAGTTTCCATTGGGTGGGTACACCAGTTGGAGGGCACGGACGAGTTGTCTGGAGGAATCGACCGAAGCCCGCGTCGTAGAGACGCTCTCGGCGCTGGTCGAGCAGCTTGGCAAGGTCGCTCACAATTCATCTGCGTTGGGACCTGCGGGAGTCATCGTCCACGATGGTCCTGATTCGGCCCTCAGCCCCCAAGACGCCCTGAAGGCCTTTGAGGTGTTTGAGCATCAGAGGGTTGAGTTGGTAGCCCATGAACCCAATGTGATCGATCCGGTTGCCATGCGGTTTGATGATGCCGGGAACATATGGGTCGTCGAGATGAGCGACTATCCGACCAACCGAGGTCCGGAAGGTCTGGGTAGGATCCGAATCCTCAGAGATGAAGACTTCGATGGTGTTTATGAAAAGGCATCTGTGTTTGCCGAAGGCTTGATGTTTCCCACCGGCTTGCAGCTTCATCGCGATGGAGCGCTGGTGAGCGTCGGAGGCAAGCTGAAGTTTTTGCGGGACACCGATCGCGATGGCTTGGCCGATGAGTCCGAGGAATGGTTGACAGGTTTCGCTGAGGAGAATCCACAGTTGCGAGCCAACGACCCGGACTTTGGCCTTGATGGCGCATTGTATTTGGCGAATGGTTTACGGAGTTCCAAGGTATCAACGGCCAAGGATCCTCAAGTGCTCTCGATTGCTAACAGCGATTTGCGATGGGATTGGATACGGCGCACTGCGATTGCGGTTACAGGTCCGGCCCAGTTCGGGATGACTTGGGATCGCTTTGGCAATCGATACTTTTGCAGCAATCGCAATCCTTGCGATGGAGTTTTGATGGAGCCATGGCAAGCTGCCCTGAGTCCGCTTGTGGGGCTAGCACCGATGACCGCAGCGGCGTTGCCAACTGGAGAGCAATCGACAGTTCGGCCACTGGTGACGGCCTGGACCACCTCCAATTTGCATTCTGGACAATTCACTGCGGCCTGTGGGGTGCTGATCAGTCACAGCGAGCATTTGCCGAGCGCGTCGCTTGGAAATGCCCTGACATGCGAGCCGACAGGTAGTTTGGTGCATCGGGTTGGATTGGGGAGGGTCGGCGGTCGAACAGCAGCCGAGGAGCCTGTACGGCCTGGCGAGTGGCTTGCGAGTCGCGACCCTTGGTTTCGTCCGGTGAATCTCGAGGAGGGGCCCGATGGAGCCATCTATGTCGTCGACATGCATCGCGCGGTGATCGAGCATCCTGATTGGGTCCCGGAGGAGCTCAAGGTGCGGGTCGATGAACGCTGGGGGGATCGGTGCGGTCGTATCTATCGCGTCGCAAGTCACGATGCTCCTGCGCAAGATCCTCTGTGGCGAGATCTCAGAGACCGCCCACTTTCTCAAAGAGGCTCTAGCGAATTGATCGAACTTGTGAACCACTCCAGGTCATGGGTACAGCAGACGGCTTCGAGGTTGCTTTTCGAAAGGATTGCAAGTTCGAGTCTCGCAGATCAGTCGAAACTTCGCTTGGGGCTCACAGAGCATTGTGTCGCTTTGGCTAAAAGCTCGGGAAGCTTGGGAAGCTCCAGCAATAGCAATGGAATTCTAAGGCTTCTTTATCTGCTGCATGCCTTGGATTCCTCGATCGCGACAAACGGAGGGACGGCAGATCCCCAACGATCCAATGATTGGCAAGCGGTTCTCCAATCGGTCCTGCTCGATACCGAGCATCCTTCACATCGCGAGCCGGCCATGCGGGCAGCGCTTTGGCGAGTGGCCAGCCACACCCACACCCCATTGGATGGATTGGTATCAATGTCCACACAGACGCTGCGCGATGGTCCTCGCGAAGAGGCGATCGAGTGCGCTTGGTACTTGGCCGAATTTGCCTCGAGGGAGCCGGCGGCATTTGCCCGGCTTGCTCGCAGCGACGAGGGCTTGATGGAGGCTTCGGTCGCGCGGTCGGTCGATTTGGCTGACGACCCTTATTGGCTCACCGCGATCAGTGCGGTGCATCGGTCTGAGTTGGAACGATTCGTTTCAAGATGGGTCGAGCAAGCGACCAAGGCTCTAGATGAAAAGAAGATGGTTCGTGCATTTTCGACGGCCGCTTGGACGTCGCTAATCGCTGCGGTGGCCCAGCCTGATAATCCGCGTTGGCTCTCAGCCAGGGATGCTTGGGTGGCAGGTTCCAGCCAGCGGCTCGAGGAAGGTCCTGGCGATGACGAGTTCCAACGGAGAGTTGTCCGCGAGCCCCAGATGCTCCTGCAACTGGCGATCGCGCGTGGGATTGCCAAATCGGCTGACCGAGGCTGGCTGGCCAGTCAATCACGTTTGTGGGAGCTGTGGTCCGAATCGCTCAAGGATCCCAGGTGGTCGGCTTCGATACACAGCGAATTGGCTCAGGTCTTGGGCGTGCATGCTTCGCCCGAGCAATCGCGCCGTTGCGCCGAGGCCTTGAGAGGGGCATTGGAGCAAGCCACCGAGCCCGGCATAAGGCGACAGTTGCTTGCAGCTTGGTCGCAGCATCCGGACCTATCGACAGCGGGGCTGTCGAGTACTGATTGGATTTTGGAACGATTTGAAGCAGAGACTCCGGCGATGCGGGGGGTGATGTTCCAGGCGATACGGAGTCGGCCCGAGCGGCTCTCTCGATGGCTCGAAGCGATCGAGACTGGCAAGCTCACTGGCAAGGGGCTCGATGCGAGTCAGATACAATCGCTGATGCAGCTCACCGGCGAATTGCAGCCGAGGGTTGCCAATTGGTTGGCACAAAGGGTGCAAGCCGATCGGCAGAAGGTTCTCGAGCGTTATGCAAGTTCGCTGAGTCTTGAGGGGAGCGTGTCCCGGGGTAAGCAGTTGTTTGCTCAGCATTGTGCGGCATGTCACCGTATAGACGGGGTGGGGGTAGGAGTCGGCCCGGACATTTCCGATTCGCGTACACAAACTGCGGCGCAATTGCTTGTTTCTATCTTGGACCCCAATCGGGCGATTGACAACAACTATTACCGTGTGACGGTTCAGATGAAGGATGAGGCGATTCACGATGGGATTGTGGTCGAGGAGTCCGCCGAGCATTTGACCTTAAAAAATCAGCAGACATTGCGCATGGTGCTCGGCAAGGGGGATATCCAAGCGATCAAATCCAGTGGGGTTTCGCTGATGCCCGAGGGGATCGAGGGTCAGTTGGACGAGCAAGCCATGGCGGATTTGATCGGTTACATCAAGAACTGGCGGTATGTGGGTGGCGAGGCTCCTGCGTTGTCAACGCAGCGATAGGTGAAACGATGCAACGTGGTAGTGGTCTTTGGGTTGGCTGTGCGCACTTATTGTTCGCTGCCGTGTTTTTACTTGCGATGAACGAGCCTTGCTCGGCACAGGAGTTCAAGATCGGTCATTTTCAGATCGATGCGACGATTCCCATGGGTCATCGCTGTATGGGGGTTTTGCCGCAGAAGTCCAAGTCGGTTTTGGATACGCTCGAGTTGCATGGATTGGTGCTCTTGGGAAACGAAGCACCGATTGTGATCGTTGCGATCGATTGGTGCGAGATACGCAACAAGTCGTATGATCGGTGGCGAGAGCGGTTGGCCAAGGTAGCACGGACAGAGCCCGAGCGGGTGCTCGTCAGTTCGCTGCATCAGCATGATGCACCTGTGATTGATGCCGGTGCCCAGGATCTGCTCGATCGCGTGGGCTTGCAAAACGAATTGTTCGACCGAGACTTCCATGAAGACGTTTTGGCCCGAGCGCAAGAAGCGTTGAAGCAGGCGATCGAGGATGCGATTTCGATCACGCACATCGGATACGCGGAATCCGCAGTGCATCAGGTTGCATCGAATCGCCGGGTGGTTGATCGAGAACGACGCGTCAGTTTTGCAAGGGGGAGCAGCAGTGGTCGAGAAACTTTTTTTCGAGAGACCGATGAGGGGCTCATCGACCCGACGCTAAGAACGATATCGTTTTGGGACCGGCAGCGCTGTTTGGTCGAATACCATGCTTATGCAACCCATCCGATGAGCTATTACGGGCGAGGAGAAGTTAGCTCGGACTTCGTGGGGCTTGCTCGCAAGAAGCTCGCCAGACTCGATCGATCCGTTCATCCGATTTATGCTTCTGGGTGCAGTGGCGATGTGACGGCTGGCAAGTACAACGATGGCTCGCCTCGCGCGCGAGAGGAGCTGACCGAGAAGGTTTTTGATGCGATGGTCTCGAATCGGTCCAGAGTGAACAAAGTGGATGCGGCAGCGGGTTGGCATTTTCGATCTACCGAGTTAGAGCTTCAGTACACCCAAGCCGCTGCTCTCCAAAAGGAGGTCATGGAGCTTGAGTTGCAGGACTCGAGTTTGCCTGTAGAGAAGCGGATCCTGGCAGCGATGGGTTTGGCTTCTTGGGAGCGAAGCGTCCAGGACAAGCAACCGATCGATGTTCCTTGTGTGGATTTCGGAATCGCTAGATTGGTGCTTTTTCCTGGGGAAACCTTTGTGGGATATCAGCACTTGGCCCAAGGCATCAGCGGCACCGTTCCGGTGATTCCGGTAGGGTATGGAGAGAGTTGGACGGGATATGTTCCGACCGAATCGGCCTTTGAAGATGGGTTCGCCGAGTCCTGGTTATGGGTAGCACCTGGTTCAGAGACTCGGATCGAGCGCGTGCTCCAAAAACTATTGGGGGCAGAGCGATAGCCTTCAGGCAAAAGCATAGAGGCGGGCACGACGGGAAAACGCTGATGCTCAAAGCGAGTTGATTTGGCCGTCGTTTCTTCCGGCAAGCGCGCGATAGACTTGCATGTCGACATTGTTGGCGATGGTTTGGATCGAACCGTCCATCAGCAGGAACAAGCACCCGCCGGAGTGAGGGCTCCAAAAGCCGCCTGGGCTACCGGTTGGAGTGTTCGGTCCACCTGATCGGACATGGACGCTAGCCATGGTGATCGCAGGCCGAGTTGTTTGGCCGACGGTTTGTCCTCGGGATTGGGCAATTCTCGGTGAGAAGACCGTTTGAGCGTTGGGAATTACACCTGCCCAGCCGTTGGGTGCGAACATGCTAGCGCGTTCGCCAATCCCGATGGTGTTGGAAGTCCCGTCGGTGATGTGCGCGTGTCGAATCGGTTGATTGCGATGGAACATCCCATTGAAGGGGGTTTCTTCGTACATCGCGGTGTAACGCGGAGCGTTGGCCGGGTCGCCACCTCCCAGGCAGCCAATGTAGCTAGCGGGAGCAAGGTCACGGATACCGATGGAGCTAGGCCAAAGGGCGACAGGTTCGTTCCAATCATCCGAGGGGCATTGGTATCCCGGGACTCGGGTGCTACGAGACGATTGGTTTGCAAGTGCGGAGATCGGCAAGCTGAAGTCGATCCCGCGATGCAGAGCGTTAAGTTCCATATTGGGTAGGATCATGGAAAAAACGCTCCAGCCCGGACCGGCTTCGGGGATAGGGTCGTTGGGGACGCCCGACCATGGCCCCGTGACTCGTGAGATGAAGCCGGGGGGAAATGTACGATGGCTACCCTCGTAATTCTGGAGAGCCAGCCCCGTTTGCTTGAGATTGTTAGCGCATTGAATGCGGCGGGCTGCTTCTCGGGCTGCTTGGACTGCCGGGAGCAGGAGTCCGACCAGGATACCGATGATGGCGATGACCACGAGCAGTTCGACCAGGGTGAATCCGGTTCGATGGGTCGAGTTGGATTTCGCAGGTGGAATCGAGAGCATTGTGGAAAAGCTCCGTTTGGGGATTGGGATTGCAGAACCGTAAGGTTTTGGCTGGCTAGGCCCCTAATGGTATTGAGACTCAGTCTCAGTACAAGGTCCCTCCGGGGTTTTTTCGCAAAAAATGATGTGAAAAATGCTTTGGTTGTGAAGCGGCGGTGGCGTTGGGTTTTGGACAGTGTTGACAGTGTTGACAGTGTTGACAGTGTTGACAGTGTTGACAGTGTTGACAGTGTTGACTGGATTGACTGGATTGACCGCGGAACGGGTTGACCTCTTTGACGAGGTTGACCACCGCCGTCAATGAGGTCAACTGTGTCAATTCTGTCCGCGGTCAACACAGTCAATTCAGTCAATACCGTCAATCCAGTCAAAAAAAACCGCCGCCGCTAGGCGGCCTAGCCGTTTTCTCAGGGCGAATGTTCGCCCGAGTTCTGAGTGTCTCTATTGACTGGAGGATAGGGGAAAAGCTGGGAAGCAACCCCCGGAAGAATCTTCACTGGGCCGAGTCGATGCCGAAGGCTCGTGCAGGATGAGAGTTGCTCTCTAAGAATGCGTCGATGAACGCTTGGAGCTGTTTGTAGAACTCGGTGTAGTCGGTGGATTGTTCGGAGCCGGTCGAAAGTGGTTTGCAGGAGACGATGTGTGAGACAGGAGGGGCGGTGGTCGCAAGGGACTTGAACCTGTCGAGGAGGCCCAAGTGTTTAGGGGTGGGTAGTGGATTGGATTTTGCGAAATGTTCCAGATCTTGGAAATAGGTTTCGAGAGTCCAGAAGGCTTGTTTGGCGACCCATTCGTTGCCCATCAGGTCCTTGCGCTCTTTGAGGTATTGAGTGATCCACCGGTCGGCGTTCTCGAGGCTTAGGGGTTCGATGGCCAAATCCGAGAGTTGTTTTTTGATCGAGTCCCGTTGCGAGGAGAACTCGGCTAGAGCGGATTGGATCGCAGGCAGCGAGCCAAAGGGAGTTGCGTTGAGCTCTTGGTCTAGACGGGTTTGGAGAGATCCCAGAGTTGCCAGATCGTTGTTTTTGAGTGAGGCGACCACGGGCCTTGTCCAGAGAAATCCCAAGGGTCGTCCGGGAACTCGGCCAGGTTGTCCCAGTGCGCCCCGGATGTTTTTGTAGAGGGTTTGGTGGCAACCCACGCAATCGTAGACGGCATAATCACCCCAGTTTTGTCCGGGAGTGGTGTTGTGAAGCATCAGGTCTTGGCTCATCAGATTGGCAGTCAGTTGACCGACAATGCTCTGATGGGTTTTGCGAAAATGGCTTTGGATCTGGGCGTTGAGAGTAGGGATGGTCGAAGTTGATTCGGGGATGGAAGAATTAAAATGCTTCCTTAGGTATTCGAGTCTTAGTTTGGAGTCGCCTTGGGTTTCGTCGGTCCATTTGGATGATTTTTCATCTAGGTCCAACCAATGTTTTTTGCAGGTTTCCTGCATGAACTTGGGGAGGTCGAACGGAGGCAATGGGGGGTGTCCTGCCGCGTACATAGCGTGGGTAATCACTTTGGATTCTTCGGGGTTACCTAGATGGCAGCTCAAGCAGACTTGGGCTGCCAGGGCGCTGTTTTCGAGGTCTCGGAAGCCTCGTTCTTGTTTCTGCTCAGAGGTTAGTTCAAGCCATCGAGGGGAGAGGTGTTCCAGCAGGTACTGTTGACCCCGGCCATGGCATGCTTCGCACCCGATGGAGTCTTTGGCGACGGTCTTGCGATCGATTTGAAACTCATTGAAAGGTCGTCCGGTTTTCAATGAGCGTTTGTCCGGTGCTTGGATACCTGCGTGGCAGGTCAAGCATTGAGTCTGGAAGGCCGTTGATTTTTCTTCAATACCTAAATGCTTGATGATCTCTTGAAACGCGTCGGTTAGAGAGTCTCCCTGCCATACTTTGCTTACGGCTCGAGCATGGATGTCGCTTTGACGTTGCTCGGGTGCGATGTGGCTTTCTTGACCGAGGTAGATGCTGGCTTGTTGAAGTCCGATGTTGGATGAATTGGCCAGGGGCTGAG
>Ga0136644_10003091_pt1 | contig 12506 bp, 10 predicted proteins | sample C_130820_EF_Meta_FD_94780 | JGI IMG/M metagenome (GOLD analysis project Ga0136644, IMG submission 94780) | Freshwater microbial communities from Lake Croche, Canada to study carbon cycling - C_130820_EF_MetaG (v2) (version 2) | ecosystem: Environmental > Aquatic > Freshwater > Lake | place... | reverse complement strand
GAGCGCCATTTCGTCGAGACCTATTCCCTGCGTCAGGCATGGGAGATCGATGTCCATCCCGAGGACGCATGCGGTGGCCCACTCGATCTCCACCTCGCCCTCGAGGTCGATCCCCGCACGTTGCTGACCTTCGAGGACCAGATGCTCGAACTCGACGAGCTCTCCGATCCGGTCACCGGGTTCTTCTTCCCACTCGTGTTCAACTGGGCACTCCCCCCGCTTCGTTATCCCCCCGATCTCCTGGTGCTGGCCACCGAGCTCGCCGGTCTGGGAGGGATAAACCTGCCGCTTGAAGTTTCGGCCATCGATTCCTTTGCGGCGGTCACCGATGCGCCGGAACGCAGCCTCACCATCGTGAGTCGCGTGAACATCGCCCTCGATCAGATGTACACGGGCCAGGAGCATCTCTGTGAGCTGCTTGACACCTGCCACGAAGTGAGCACGTATCTGCTCGATCGAGCCGGGGCATGGCTCGGCAACTGATCCCGGCCGCCGAATCCCCCGAGTCGGCGGCCGTCGTCGCACGCTGGCTCGTCGACGAATGGGCACACCTCTATCCACAGTGGGATCACGCAGCAGCCGTCGCCGAACTGCTCGGCAGCGGTGACGCCGGAAACCCACCGCAGACTTGGTTGCTGTTCGAGGAGTTCGGCGATCGCCACGAGCAGAGTGCGCGGACCGTCATCGGCTCGATCGGCCTCGGACTCGATGGCGAGCTCCCAGCGCCGGCCCCCCGATCCGACAACAACCGAAGCAACGGCAGTGATGGCGATGATGGCGATGATGGAGACGACGCAGTTCCCCCGAGCGGTGTCTGGGTCGTCAACCTCTTCGTCACCCCTTCTGCACGCGGCCGCGGTCATGGCACCGCGCTCCTCGATCACGCCGTGGCCGAAGCGCTGTCGATGGGAATGTCAGAACTCTTGCTCACCACCGAGCATTCCGCGGATCACTACGCAACCCTCGGTTGGCACCGCACCGGAGTGATCGACCTCAACGGTCACGAATCGGTCCTGATGCGCCTGTCTACGATGGGCCGATGATGACCGGGGCGAACGCGATTGAACTCATCAACACAGCTCGCTACGACCTCGATGACTCCCAACTCAGCGGGGCCTGTCTCGAACAGTTCCTCGCCGAAGGTATCTGTGTCCTTCCCGACTTCCTTCGGCCCGAAGCGGTCGACGCACTGGTGCGTGAGAGCGATGCGCTCGCACCTCTTGCCCATCGCTCCGCCACATCGGCCACCGTCTACCTCTCTGGCGCTGATCACACGCTGCCCGCCGACGATCTGCGTCACAGGGCGCTCGACAGTTCCGTCGAGGTGGTCGGCTACCACCTCTTCCCCATCGACAGTCTCCTGCGAGCCCTGTACGAATCCGACGAACTGCTCGAGTTCATCGGTCGATGCCTCGGCGTCGCTGAGCTTCATCGGTACGCCGATCCGTTCGGCGCTCTGAACCTCGCGATCATGCGCGATGGCGACCGACTCGGTTGGCATTTCGACATGACCGACTTCGTGGTGTCGATCGCCATCCAGTCCTCAGAGGTGGGTGGCGAGTTCGAGAATGCCGCACGGATTCGCGGTGTTAACGACCCCAACATTCGTGGCATCAGTTTGGTGATCGACGGTACCGATCCAAGCCTTGTCCGAGTGGAGCCCATGACCCCGGGAACGCTCATGATCTTCAACGGTCGTTGGAGCCTTCATCGCGTTGACCCCATCATCGGTAAACGACCCCGCTACGTCGCGTTGCTCGCGTACGACACGAAGCCCGGCACGGACTCGACCGACACCCTGAAGCTCGCAAGGTACGGTCGCCTTCCAGCAGCGGCCTCGGCCGACTCACCAAACTCGAATACACCGAACACACCGAACACACCGAACCGCAGCGGAGCATGACGATGACGAACGGATTCGAAATCGGTGAAGGTTTCGCCGGCGACGGCCCCGAGGCAGCCCATCTCAACACCATGCTCGGGCTGCGCTCCGGACCATTGGGCACTGCGTTCGCCACTGCCCTCGCCTCCCCCACGACCGGACACATCCCGTTCCTGGTGGTCTGGGAACCGAATGTGCCAGTCACGCCGGCCACCTTGTTCATCAACAAGGCCGCCATCGCCTCCGACCGCCACGGTGAGCTCACGTGGGGGGCAGCGCAGGCTGGTGTGGCGCTCGGCGTCACCCGCTACGCGAGTGAGCGGTTCTCCGAGCCGAGCGCCGCTGACGAGTGGGCGCTCATCACCGCCGTCTGGGTCGATCCAACCGCCGCCGATGAGCAACTCGTGTTCCACAACAATGCCGAGGCCACCTACCACGCGCTCATTCGGGGAGCCCAGGCCCCTCAAACAACCGCGGCGATGGATGCCCTGCGGTCCGGCGCACTTCCGAGCAACCCGTATCTGGGCCGAAACAGCTGACGAACTTTTGCCGGAACTTCCGGATCGCTGCTGGATCCGAGTGGGGTGGCTGGAGCCCGAACCCACAACTCTCAATCGTGAGAGCGGCGAGACCCGTCCTGACCCCTAGTGGTGAGCCTCCAGGGCAGCCATCCGCCTGAACTGCTCGATCACGTCCGGGCTCTCGTGCGCAGGATCCAGCGAGCGGTAGACCGTGTCGACGTTCACGCTGATGCGGCCGAACTCGCCCCAATCTCCGAACCCATTCAATGCAATGTCACGGGCCGCATCCCAGGCATCCATGCCCACCTCGAATCGGGCGCTCGCCTCCTGCTGCACGAACGACAGGTAGTCACGCACCTGCACGATGCCGGCCTTATCCGTGAGCGGACCATGACCCGGAACGACCGTCTCGATGTCCATGCCGAGCATCAGGTCGCAGGCGTTGATCCAATTGGTCAGCGGCCCGGCCCACACGATGGGTGTCCCGCCGATGAACAAAATGTCACCCGTGTAGACAGTGCGCGCGTCGGGAACGTAAGCAATCACGTCACCCGCGGTGTGCGCCGGACCGACCTCGATCAGTTCGACCAGACGTCCACCCACATCAAGGTCGAGCCGGTGCTGAAACGTGCGTGTCGGCAACGTGTGCGTGATTCCGTCGAACTCGAACGAACCGAAGAAGCCGCGGAAGAGATCGCCGAGTTCGCCCGGCGCGTTGGTGAGCGCAGCGAGCATGGACGGAGGCACCTCTGTCATCTCGTGAGCGGCGCTCTCGCTGGCGATGATCTCGGCGCCGGTCACGAGTTGGTTCCCGTAGCAGTGGTCTCCGTTGGCGTGGGTATTGACCACCGTGGTGATCGGTGCTCCGGTGACAGCAGGCACCATTGATTCAAGCATCTCGGCGGTGAGGCGCAGATCAAACAGGGTGTCCACAAGCAACGAGACACCATCACCGACGATCAGGCCAGCGTTGCTCCAACCCCAGCCACCGTCGGGCTGAAGGTACGCAAAGCAACTGTCGCCGAGTTCGTGCAGACCCCTAGTAAATCCCATGACGTACGTCTATCAGGTTGGGTGTCGGCTCCAGCGCCATCACCAGCGCCGTCACCGTGGTGTGGAACGCGGCGCTTCGACGTGATCGACGCCTGCGATCCGGCGCACGTCCCGCCAACCCGCATCTGGGCCGAAACGGCTGGCGAACTGTCGCCGGAGCAGCAAGACCACCGCTGAATCCGAGTGGGGCGGGTGGGGCTCGAACCCACGACCCAGGGATTATGAGTCCCCTGCTCTGACCAACTGAGCTACCGCCCCGATCATTGGTCCGATGCCTGGACTGATGGAGCTCCGGGGGTGGGGCTCGAACCCACGACATTCTGATTAACAGTCAGACGCTCTGCCAGCTGAGCTACCCCGGAATGAATCGCCGACGATAGCAGTGACAGAGGCCCCCACGGAAAGCCGGTCACCTCACCGGGACTCAGGCGTGGGGGGACTCTCCGCGGATATCGGCCAGGATCTCGGCCTCGGTGAGATCGAAGTCAGGGTTGAACTCCAGACCCGGTTCGAAGGTGGACTCAGGGCCGACTCTGCGGAGAGCAAGAACCACCCCTGCCACGAGCGCCGAACCCATTGCCAGGATCACCGCAACGAGCAGCGGGCCCCTGGACCGCGGAGGGATCCCTGCGGCCCGGTGATGCCCGGAACTGGCCAGCGAACGACGTAGCCCTCTCCCCCTTCCCATAGCCATACTCAGCTCTCGAGATAATCGATAAGCCGCAGTCCGTGATCGGAGTGACCGAGTTTGAGGAGGGTCTTGGTCTCGATCTGGCGCACGCGTTCACGTGTCACATTGAACGAGCGGGCCACCTCCTCAAGGGTGCGGGGCTGCCCATCGTCGAGTCCGAAGCGCATCCGCAGTAACTCACGCTCCCTCGGTGCGAGATCGGACAGAGCCTCCTCGACAGCCTCATGCAGCATGGCCATCTCCGCGACCGCAGCCGGCGATGCGGCATTCTCGTCCTGGACCCGGTCGCCAAGGCTCGCATCACTCTCCTCGTTCATCGGCATATCGAGCGACAGTGGATCGACAGCGATGCGCAGCAGTTCCTCGACCCGATCGACAGGGAGATCGGTGGCCGCCGAGAGTTCTTCGATGGAGGGCTCACGTTCGAGCCGCTGAGTCAGTTCGAGCTTGGTGCGCAGGACCCGGTTCATGGCTTCGACCATGTGCACCGGAATCCTTATCGTTCGGGACTGATCGGCGATAGCCCGGGTGATCGCCTGACGGATCCACCATGTCGCATAGGTGGAGAACTTGAATCCTTTTTCCCCATCGAACTTCTCGACCGCCCGCATGAGACCGAGATTCCCCTCCTGCACCAGATCGAGAAGCGGCATATTCGTACTCGCGTAGCGCTTCGCGATTGAAACCACAAGGCGCAGGTTCGCCTGCGTGAGTTCCTCTCGGGCCTCAGCCCCTTTGCGGATGACTCGCTTCAACGCAAGCCGCCGCGCTGGATCCACGGGTTCCAGATCTTGAGGAATCACCGCTTCGGCAGTGTCCGAACGTTCGACAGCGGTGAGGCCAGCGACGGCTCGGTCGGCTGCAGTGAAATCAGGAGCAGTGAAATCAGGAGCAGTGAAATCAGGAGCAGTGAAATCAGGAGCAGTGAAATCAGAACTAGCGAGAGTCGCTTCCGGGGCCGCCAGCTCAGAGGCGTTCATTTGATTCAGTTCCTCGACAGCAGCGGCACCAGCCTTGATCAGCGCGGCGAGCTCCCGCTCCTCGGGCCCTGTGAGAAGCGGTACCCGACCGATTTCGCGCAGATACATGCGAACCGGATCCGAGGTTCCCGCACCGGCGGACTGGCCGCGCGCCGATTCACGGGCCATCGCCTGCTGCCGGTCTCTCTGGCGGCGCTCCATGAGGTCTGGGGCATCGTGCAGCAACGCGGCGACGTCGCTCTCCTCGGACTCGAGATCGACCCCGTGCTCAGCGAGCCGGGAGCGCAACGCCTCAATGACTTCAGGGTCGGGTTCGAGCGCTCCCAGAGCGGGCACCGCTTCGTCGTGGGTAACGAGCGCAGGAGCCCGGGCGATGCCGCGATGCACGAGGCGCTGGAACTCGAGTTCATCGAACAGCATGGTCACTCCCCAAGACTCTCATGAACTGCGGGGTCGTCGTCAGAGAGACTTGCGCCGTCGTCGAGGAGCCAGGCGAGAAGCTCATCGAGTGCGACCTGACGGCTGGTCGGCTCACGCAGCTCCATGATCCGCAGATTGAGCCAACCGATCATCTCTCCGACGACCAAGGGGTCCGGGGCGACCTGTGCCTCGGCCCGCAACGCAGCCATTGCCGCACCTGCAGCCTCGTCAACAAGGCGAGCGAGGACATCGGCGGCATCAGCAGTGGGTTCTTCCACAGCAAGTCGCTGCAGAAGTTCACCAGCGACCGGTTCCTCGCCGTCTGCCATGACGATCGCATCAGCCAGCGTCGACGTCGCCATCACCGATCGATAGGCGGTGGCCGTGACCGGATCCGGGAACAACACCTCGGCCAGCCACGGGGCGATGTCGTCGTGGTTCCAGATCAGCAGGCGCAGGGCCTCGGTGGCCGAGGAATCCCGCGGTAACGCACGGGGTCGGCGCTGTCGGGCCGGTTCGCCGTATGGCGGCGGTTCATCGTCGGATCCATTGCGGCGGGGGCTTGCCTCGCGTTTCGCCCCTGGGACCGCAGGTGCCTCGAATCGGCGGCCGCGCAACTGCTGCGGGTCGACCCGGCAACGGGCCGCGACCTCGAGAAGATACTGATCGCGCACCATCTCGCTTGGATGCTCCTGCACGACAGCCATCGCTGATTCGGCGGCCCGAACCCGACGCTCGGGTGTATCGAGTGTTGCGCCATCGAGCACCCGATCGAGTCTGAACTTGAGGAACGGTTTTGCGTCGGCGATGGCAACGGCGAGGCCAGCCGGGTCTGACTGAGCAAGTTCGGCGGGATCGACACCGCCGGGGAAGGAGGCCACCGCAACATCAAGGTCGTACTTCTTCTCCCAGGCGTACACGCGCTCGGCGGCGTTCTGCCCGGCCGCATCGGCGTCGAAGGCAAGGACGAGTCGGCGGGCGAAGCTGCGCAGAAGCTTGAAATGCTCCTCAGTGAGCGCGGTCCCGCACGTGGCGACCGCTCGCGGAACGCCAGCCTTGGCGAAGCCGATCACATCGGTGTAGCCCTCGCAGACGATCGCCTCATCGGAGCGCACGATGTCGGCCTTCGCGAAATTCAGGCCATACAGGAGACCGGACTTGTTGTAGATCGGGCTATCGACGGAGTTCTTGTACTTCGCTCCTTCGGCCCCGGGCATGATGCGACCGCCGAAACCGACCGGATCTCCCTTGACATCGAAGATCGGGAACAGCACCCGGCCGCGGAATGCGTCGGTCGGACGGCTTCGGCTGTTCATGAAACCGAGTCCTGCTGCCACGAAATCCTCATCGGGCAATCGCAGCGCCCGGGCCAGTTCGTCCCAGCCCTCCGGTGCCCAGCCGATCCGGTACGCCCGCACATCGTCCCCTGTGAGCCCACGACTGCGCAGATACGCCCGTGCCGCCGCCGCATCCGGGGAAGCCAGCAGGCGCTGGTGGTACCACTCAGTGGCTTTCTCCACTGCGGCCAACAATCGTGTTCGACGCTTGCGACCCTCGCTCTGTCCCTCATCGCTGTAGCGAAGGGTGATCCCGGCCTTGCCGGCCAACTTCTCGACCGCCGCAACGAAGTCGAGGTGCTCAACCTCACGAACGAAGCTGATGGCGTCACCCTTGGCGCCGCAGCCGAAGCAGTAATACAGCTTCTGCTCGGCGTTCACCGAGAACGAACCTGACTTCTCGTTATGGAAGGGGCACAGACCGGTCCACCGACGCCCGGTGCGCTTGAGGCCGACATGTTCAGAGATGACCGCGACGATGTCAATGCCCTCGCGTACCGCGACGATGTCGTCGTCAAGAATGCCCACAGACCCCTCCTCCGACCCGAAAGGCTAGACGGTCGAGGAGCGATTCCGACCGGGGACCCGACGTGTGGATCGAACTCAGATCAGACCAGTCGTGGAAGCAGGTGCGCGAGCAGATCGGCGACGGGAACCCGGACCTGTTCCATGGTGTCGCGCTCGCGGATGGTGACGGACTGATCCTCGAGGGAGTCGAAGTCGATCGTCACGCAGAACGGAGTACCGAGTTCATCCTGGCGACGGTACCGACGCCCGATGGCCTGGGTCTCGTCGAAATCGCACATGAGGTGGGGCTGCAGAAGACCAAGGACCTCACGCGCCATCGGCATGAGGTCGTCCTTCTTCGACAGGGGCAGCACTGCAACCTTGTACGGGGCCAGACGAGGATGAAGTCGAAGCACGGTACGAGTCTCGCCCCGCACCTCCTCCTCGTCGTATGCGGCCAGCAGGAAGGCCATCATGGTGCGAGTGGCACCGGCGGCGGGCTCGATCACATGAGGCACGTAGCGGCTGTTCGTGGCCTGATCGAAGTAGTCGAGCTTCTCCCCCGAATGGGTGGCGTGCTGAGTGAGGTCGTAGTCACCTCGATTGGCGATGCCCTCGAGCTCTCCCCATCCCCACGGGAACAGGAACTCCACATCGGAGGTGCCCGATGAGTAATGGCTGAGTTCGTCAGCATCATGCGGGCGCATGCGCAGTTTCGACTCGGGAATTCCGAGATCGATGTACCACTGATATCGGGTTACGCACCAGTACTCGTACCACTGCAACGCCTCTTCGGGCGGCACGAAGAACTCAAGTTCCATCTGCTCGAACTCACGGGTCCGGAACACGAAGTTGCCCGGGGTGATCTCGTTACGGAACGACTTGCCGATCTGCGCGATACCGAACGGCGGCTTCTTACGGCTGGACTGAAGCACGTTCGAGAAGTTGATGAACATGCCCTGCGCGGTCTCGGGCCGCAGATAGGCCACCGCCGCGTCGGACTCCACCGGTCCGGCGTGGGTCTTGAACATGAGGTTGAAGTTGCGGGCCTCGGTGAAGGTGTCCTTGCCACCACAACCCGGGCAGATTGTGAGGTCTTCGAGTTGGTCTTCACGGAAGCGCTCACGGCACTGGCGGCAGTCGACCAGCGGATCCGTGAAGTTCTTCAGATGGCCGGAAGCTTCCCAGATCGCAGGGGGCGAGAGGATCGCGGCGTCGAGACCCACGACGTCGTCGCGCATCTGGACCATCGAACGCCACCAAGCATCCTTGACGTTGCGGAGCAACTGCACGCCGATGGGTCCGTAGTCGTAGGTGGAGCGGAATCCGCCATAGATCTCGGCCGACGGGAACACGAAGCCGCGACGCTTCGAGAGGTTGACCACCTTCTCCATGAGCGTGACATCGTTGGGGACCGAAACATCAGACATGAGCGCCGAGCCTAGTGGGGGCGGCTCTGTCACAATGACTGCATAACCCCTTCGACACGACTCACACTGCGCCGATTCGGCGGCGCCGCTACCGACATCGGCCTCCTCCTCGTCTTCGCATGGGGCGGATGGTCGTTGATCGCCGAACCCACGCCGCGGGTGTTCGAGGCCCTCGGCGTCAGTCCCTGCAGCGGGGACGGAACATGCATGCGTCTGAACGGCACCTATGCGAGTGGCTGGCCATTGGCAGTGCTCATTGCGCTGTGCGTGCTCTATCTCGTTGGTGTGTTCGTCGTGCAACGTGGACTCACGGGACGAACAATCGGCTCGATGCTGTTCATGTTCGAGGTTGTCGGTGAAGACCTGCGACCGATCGGCGTCGGACGGGCTGCCCTGCGCAGCCTTGCTGGCGGAATCGACTATCTGCCCTGCTGTCTACCGATCGTCGGAGTCGTCACGATCGCCGCGACTCCGTCTCGGCAGCGCGTGGGAGACCTTGCGGCCGCAAGCATCGTGGTCGACGCTCGCCGGAACAGATCCGGAGCAGGGAACGGCCACGCGAACGACACCGGCACGGGAAACACTCCATCTGCACCCGAGACCGGGCAGCGGGTCGGGGTTCACGAACAGTTCCCCGAGCGGCCACCCACAGTGTCCGCTCACGCTCCGCCCCGACCCCCAGGCCCGCTGTGGGATCCGTCTCGACAGGCCTACGTGCTGTGGGACGAAATCCAGAGCCGTTGGCTGATCTTCGATTCGTCGCTGCAGCAGTGGATCGTTCTCTCTGAGGGTTGAGTCGAGACAATCGGGGTCGCTGGGTGGCGAGCCTCGGCCCAACCTCAAGCCCGACCTCGATCCCAATCTCGATCCCTAGCCCTGCGGCGGGGTGATCTCCAGGACTCCCTTGGCGATGAGTTCCTCGACCTCGGAAGTGCTCATGCCGAGCACCTCAGTGGCGATGGCAATGGTGTGCTCCCCCAGTGCTGGAGCTGGCCCCTCGAAGGCATTGGTCATCCCTGAGGCATGGAACGCCGGACCCTCGAAGATCACGGGACCCAGCACTCCGGGCTGCTCGATATGAACAGGGAACCCTCGCTCGACGAAATGCGGATGATTCATCATGTCGAGCGATGTGACCATCGGACCGGCGGGGATTCCCGCTGCCTGACAGCGATCGGCAACATCGAACCGGTTCTGCTCGATGGTCCATGCCCCGATGAGCGCATCGAGTCCGGCCACATTCGCCCGACGGGATTCGAGCGTGGAGAACCGGGGATCATTCCCGAGTTCGCTTTGGCCCATCAGCTCGGACAGCGCCTGCCATTCCGCATCATTGCGACAGGTGATCGCAACCCATTCCTCAGCACCGGTGCCGCTTTCCGCATCAGGGGCACAGCGGTAATTCGCACCCGGAGTGCCCCGCTCGGAGTGGACGCCCATGGGCAGCACCGAACCCGGCTCGATCGACTCGGCGGCAAGGAGGTCAGCAATGGAACCCACGACGGCTTCGCACTGGGCGAGCTCGATCAAGCCGCCCTCGAGCGTGCCGCGTTCGCGGCCGATGAGCGTGGCGAGTGCGCCACAGGCCGAGAGTCGACCCACGAAGTGATCCGGGAAGATCGAGGCGGTACCGGCCGGCTCGGTGCTGCCCTCGTAGCTCCAGAGGTATGACAACCCGCCGGGGGCTTGCGTGCTGGGGCCGTAGCCGCGCCAGTGCGCCCACACACCGCGTGAGCCCATGAGCTGGCTCGCCACCATGGCAATGCGCGGGTTGGCAGCGGAGAGGTCTTCGTAGCCGATGCCGAGTGCAGCCATCGCACCAGTGGTGGTGTTCTCGATGACGACATCGGAGTGCTTGACCAGGTCAAGAAGAACCTGACGACCCTCGGGGAACTTGGCGTTGACACCCATCGCCTTCTTCGAGCGACTCGACGAGGCGAATGAGGGACCCATCTCGGTGCCGGTGACGACCCGGATGAAGTCATAATGCGATCGGCTCTCGATCTTGATGACCTCGGCACCGTACTCGGCGAAGAGTTTGCCGGCCTCGACACCGACCGCTCCCTGACCGAAGTCCATGACCCGGAGACCAACCAGGGGAAGACTCGGAGCGGGCGCGGGAGCAGCCATGCGCTCGTCGCCCAACGAGGCAAAGACCTGCTCGGTGTGTTCGCCGATCGCCGGTGGCGGCGTCATCGGACCGACTCGCTCGCCGTCGAGTTCGAAATATCCCGAGGGCATCTGGGCCAGTACACCGGGCGCGAGTTCCATCGACTGGAAGGTGCCGCGGGACTCGAAGTGCTCGTTATTGAGTGCCCGAGGGGCGTCGTACACCGGGGTACACACGATGCCACGGTCTTGGGCATACGCCGAGACCTCCTCGATGGACATGTCGGCGAAGAGTTCCTCGTAGAGAGGGTTGAGGATGGCTTCGGCGATGGCGAAGCGCCCCGGGAAGGAGTCGTATTCCTCGTCCTGCAGGTACTCGGGTTCACCGAGCCATGCCCGCATCTCACGCCACTGTGCCGGGCTCAGCACGATGAGACGCACGTAGCCGTCGCGGCATTTGAAGATCGGGTACACCGGGCCAGAGCCCATGCGCATTTCGGGGAACGTGGATCCTGCAGCGACACGAGCTGTGTAGTTGGGAAGAGACCAGTCGGCAGTCTGGGCGAGGCACTCATTGATCGAGATATCAAGGAGTTGGCCAGCGCCGGTGTGCTGGCGCTGCCAGAGCGCACACAGCATGGCCCACGCAGCACTCGACGCAGCGACGTCGTTCGAGAACTGTCCGGGCGCCGGAATGGGTTCACGGGCAAGGGTGCCGGCCTTGAAGGTCATGCCACCAGTTGCCGAGAGGACCTGATCGGTGATCTGCCAGTCGGACCATGGACCGGTGAGGCCGTAGGGGGTGAGCGCGGCGACGATCAGATGGGGGTGAGTGGCAGCAAGATGCTGCACCGTGAGGCCCGGCGCCACGACCGATGACGGGCACACAATGACGTCGGCATGGCGTAGCAACTGGTGCAGACGCTCGACTCCGGCATCCTGCTGGAGATCAAGCACGACGCTGCGCTTGCCCGCATTGTTGACCGCCCAGGACAGCGAAACACCCTTGCGGACGGGCGCTAGCGCCCGGGCAGGTGAGCCTTCCGGCGATTCGATCTTGATGACATCAGCACCAAGGTCGGCCAACAGTCGCGACGCCAGCTCCCCGTTCTCAACAGTGAGATCAAGTACTCGGATCCCGTCGAGCGGCAGTGCCCTTGATGCAGTCATGTTTCCCCCTCAGGAACGTTCAAGCGCCTGACGGTACCAGCCAACGAGCGACCGGAAACCGGCTATGAGCAAGCTGCAGACTGGCTTCACTCGTGCTTCGGTCTGGCTTCGGTCTGGCTTCGGTCTGGCTACGGTCTGGCCAGGACCACGAGATGAAGCAGTGATCAAGTCCTGTTCACGCCGCTAACCGAAGGTCACGGGCACGTTGTCGCGCGAGTCGAACGAGTACTTCGATCTCCGGCTCAAACTCAACACCCGACTCAAGCTCAACTCCCGACTCAAGCTCAACACCCGACTCAAACTCAACATCGATACCTTCCGGCGGTGCACCGATACTGCGGCGCACGGCGGAGACCAGTCGTGAGGTGGGATTCGTTGCCACTGCAAGCAGCGTTGTTGATTCCTG
>Ga0136644_10003090_pt1 | contig 12506 bp, 11 predicted proteins | sample C_130820_EF_Meta_FD_94780 | JGI IMG/M metagenome (GOLD analysis project Ga0136644, IMG submission 94780) | Freshwater microbial communities from Lake Croche, Canada to study carbon cycling - C_130820_EF_MetaG (v2) (version 2) | ecosystem: Environmental > Aquatic > Freshwater > Lake | place... | reverse complement strand
GGCCATGTCCGAGATCGAGAACACGCCCGCACTGCGGTTGTCCGACGCCGACCGCAACGGAACCCTGCGCCGACTTCACAATGCCGTCGCGCTCGGACTGATCGATATCGGCGAGTTCGAGGAACGTTCGGCGCAGGTGTCGATAGCCCGCCAGCCCGTCGACCTGGAATCGTTGATTGAAGACCTCCCGGGGCCGGGTGCCATCGCCACCTCCACCGCCGATCGCCTTGAGCTTCGCGGCTGGCTGGGTTCTCTGCGCAGGCATGGGGAATGGACGGTGCCGACTCGGCTGGCCCTGGTACGCCGGGTCGGTTCGGTTGATCTCGACCTCACCCACGCCCGGTTCGCCGGGCCGGTGGTGGTGCTCGAATTGGACATGGTTCGCGGGGCGGTGGACATCCGGCTGCCTGACGGCGCCAGCGCCTCGATCGACGACGTGATCGTCTACGGCGGCAGTGCCCGCGACCGGCGCAAGAATCCACCCGCCGAGGGCAAACCGCACGTGGTGCTCACCGGCCGGGTGGTGCTGGGCTCGGTGAGCATCCGCGCACCCAAGCGGCCGCCGCTGAGCCGGGGCCAGTCGAAGTCAGTGCGTCGCCATTAATGTGAGGAACTATGCCCGCGCGTAGCCCCCTGCGTTCCGGGGTCGTCTCACCGACCCTGCCGGTACCGAAGTCGATTCCGCGCCCCGAATATGTCGGGCGGTCTACTGCCGTCGAAGGCAACGAGCCCTGGGTGCAAACGCCGGAGGTGATCGAGAAGATGCGGGTGGCCGGGCGTATCGCGGCCGGCGCGCTGGCCGCGGCTGGCAATGCCGTCGCTCCCGGTGTGAGCACCGACGAACTCGACCGGATCGCCCATGACTTCATGGTCGATCATGGCGCCTACCCTTCGACGTTGGGCTACAAGGGTTTCCCGAAATCCTGCTGCACCTCGCTGAACGAGATCATCTGCCACGGCATCCCGGATTCGACCGTCGTGGCCGACGGCGACATCGTCAACATCGACGTCACCGCCTATATCGATGGCGTGCATGGCGATACCAATGCGACCTTCCTGGCCGGCGCCGTCAGTGAGGAAAACCGCCTGCTGGTGGAGCGCACGCAGGAGGCGACGATGCGGGCCATCAAGGCAGTCAAGCCCGGCCGGTCGCTGTCGGTGGTGGGCCGGGTCATTGAGGCATATGCGAATCGCTTCGGTTACAACGTCGTTCGTGACTTCACCGGCCACGGCATCGGAACCACATTCCACAACGGCCTGGTGGTCTTGCACTACGACCAGCCCAGTGTGGAGACGGTGCTGGAACCGGGTATGACGTTCACCATCGAACCTATGATCAATCTGGGATCGCTGGACTACGAGATCTGGGACGACGGCTGGACGGTCGCCACCAAGGATCTCAGGTGGACGGCACAGTTCGAGCACACCCTCGTGGTGACCGAGGATGGCGCCGAGATCCTGACGCTGCCGTGATGGCTGTTCCCTTCCCGCGAGCAGGCACAAACTCGCACGATTGGGCCCTCGGGAGTGCGATTTTTTGTCTGCTCGGCGGGGAAGAGTGACCGGCGGGGCACTTCTGATCGCCGGCACCACCTCCGATGCCGGCAAGTCGATGGTGGTCGCGGGCCTGTGCAGGCTATTGGCCCGCAAGGGGATTCGGGTTGCGCCGTTCAAGGCGCAGAACATGAGTAACAACTCGGTTGTCGCCCTGGATGCGGCAGGAGTTGGTGGTGAGATTGGCCGGGCCCAGGGCATGCAGGCCCGAGCCGCCGGTCTGGCGCCGAGTGTGCGGTTCAATCCAGTGCTACTTAAACCCGGCAGCGACCGCACCTCCCAACTGCTGGTGCGTGGTAGGCCGATCGGCACCGTCAGCGCGACCGACTACATCACCCATCGCGATCATTTAGCCGGCGTGGTCGCCGAGGAACTCGCCGGTCTGCGGGCCGAGTTCGATGTGGTGATCTGCGAGGGCGCCGGGTCGCCCGCCGAGATCAACCTGCGCGCAACCGATCTGGCGAATATGGGCCTCGCGCGCGCGGCGAACCTGCCTGTCGTCGTGGTCGGAGATATCGACCGGGGTGGGGTGCTGGCTCATCTGTTCGGCACCGTCGCCGTGCTGTGCCGAGAGGATCAGGCGCTCATCGCGGGTTTCATCGTCAACAAGTTTCGCGGCGATCCGGCCCTGCTGACACCGGGCCTGGACCAACTGGCCGCGCTCACCGGCCGGCCGACCTATGGCGTGCTGCCCTACAGCGACGAGTTGTGGCTGGACGCCGAGGATTCGCTGTCGGTCGTGGCCGGAGAGATCGTCGGGGTGCCGGCGCCCCCGCTCGGTGACCAGGTCCTGCGGGTCGGGGCCATCCGGCTGCCGCGGATCTCGAACTCCACCGATATCGAGGCACTGGCCTGCGAGCCGGGGGTGCTGGTCCGGTGGGTCAGCGAACCTTCGGACCTGGCCGACGTCGACGTGATCGTCATCCCGGGTAGCAAGGCCACCGTCGCCGATCTGGGTTGGCTGCGCGAGCGCGGTCTGGCTGATGCGATCGTTGCCCATCCCGGGGCGGTGTTGGGCATCTGCGGAGGGTTCCAGATGCTCTGCCGACGAATCGAGGATGGGGTTGAAAGCCGAAGTGGCACAGTCGAAGGTCTCGGCCTACTCGATGCCGACATCATCTTCGCTGAGGACAAGGAACTCCGGTACTGGGAAGCCCCCCTTGCCGGTTACGAGATCCATCACGGCCAGGTGGCTCGCTGCACGGAGGCCACCTGGTTCGAGGCCGAAGGCGTCGCGCAGGGCTACGTCCGCGGTCGCGTGTTCGGCACCCACTGGCACGGACTGCTCGACAATGACGCTTTCCGGCGCAACTGGCTCACGGTCGCCGCAGCAGATCGCCCCGGATTCCTGGTTGCCCCGGATGTCAGCGTGTCCGCGCGCCGGGACGCTCAACTCGATGTCATGGCCGACCTGCTGACGACCCACCTGGACCTGAACGCCGTGCTGGGATTGCTGGACGGCTCGACACCGACTCGCCCGACCATCACCAGCGCGTTGGATCACCTACCCTGAAGCCCATGTCGGGTCGCGGGATTGGGGCGGTGGTTCTGGCCGCGGCCATGCTGATGACCGGGTGCGCCACCACGGTGGTTGGCACCGCGACCTGGCCGGGCGCAGTCTTGGAGCAAGCGATGTTGCGGGAGTCCGATTTTCCGGCCGGCGTGCAATACGACCGGATCCCAGAAGAGCCCGGACAACCCGACGGCGCGGGGGAGCCCGGCCCGATGCTGTCTCGGCCGCAGGGATGCTCGAACGCGCTCACCAATGTGATCGCACAATCGGCCGAGCGTGGTCCGGGTAGCGCGACGAAGTACGCCGTGTCCTACGACGGGGCGAGGATCGCGATGACGCTGTTGTCGTGGAATTTGGACCTGGGCAAGCTCGAAGCCGAGGCCAGTCGCTGTGCGAAGTTCGAGGCCTTCTTCGATCCCGAGTCCCCGGGAATTCCTATCATCACTGCGGAGTTACCCGGACTCGAGCCGGGTGGTTTGGGCTACCAGCAGACCATGACGTTGCATGGCTCGTCGAGCACTATCTACATGGCCTTCCGAAATGTGGGCAGCCGTGCGGTTTTCGGGATTTCGCTACCGGCCAGTAACCCACGAATTGGGCCGAAAGCTGAACTGCCGCAGACGTTCCTGGATGTGTTCAGCAAACAGGTCGCCCGAATTCGCTCGGCCTGATCTGATTTCGGAAACCGGTCCGCGATGGTGTGATCCGCAGTAACGTGGGCCCATGCCTGCGACGCTGATGACTGTCGACGGGTTCCCGGTGCCGGTGAGTGTCACCGGCCCGGACAAGGGGCCCTACATCGTCGTATTGGGCGCTGCCCAACATGCACCTGCCGCCTACGACGCGCTGTGTCAGCGGCTGCATATCGCCTCCGTGCGGACAGTGGTGATCGGGGCAGATCCCCGGCTGCATCCCAAAGCCGTCGTTTCCGTGCTCGACACCCTTGAGGTGCCGTGGGCGGTCCTGGTCGGTGACCGGTTCGGGGCCGAACTGGCGTGGGAAGCGGCCGCGACTCGGCCCGACCGGTTTACCGGGTTGGTGGTCATCGACCGCGGGCATCCGCGGGTTCCCGACCCGCACGGTGTGATCCGGGACGCGGATTGCCCGTCGGTGGAGATGAATACCACGGCACTAGTCACTAACCCGGCGGCCCGGGCGATGGTCCGGGCCAGCCAGCGCTACGTCTACGGTGACTTCCGTCTGGTGGAGTTCGCCGGGCGGCGCAACGCCGCGGAGTCGACGGCTCAACTGGCCGCCGAGATCGTGCTGCGCAGCAGCATTTACTAGGCCGCAGATCTAACCTGAAACGCGTAGCGTGATGACAAAGTCGGCATCTGACCGCGCTGCTGGCCGTTAGCGGGTGATGCCACGCATGATGAGGTCCGTCATCGCCTCGATGTGAGCCTTGGCATCGAGCGGGCCGTCTAGGTCATCGAAGTACGACGCGATCCCCGTCAGGCTGAATGCCGCTTCGGCGCCGTGGGCCACCAGAAAAAACAATGCCCGAATCGTGATGGGGTAGATCAATCCCGCCGTCTCCAATCGGCGTAGCAGTGCGCTGAGATGGGGAATGAGGGCGTCGAGGCTGGCCGCCATGATCACCTGGAGTTGCGGGGTGCGGCGCAGACCCTCCATATTCATCAGCTGGCAGAACTCGGGCCGATGTTCGTTAACCACCATAAAACTGCGGATCGTCTCGCGGACCTCCGCCAGGTCGTCGGCCGGCACCGGTCGCGCGGTCCGGTCTTCCGCCATCGCGGCGATCATCGTCGTGAAGCCGTGGGTGATCGAGGCTTCGAAGATCTCCCATTTGCTGCCGAAGCGCCGGTTCAGTGCACCGTGGCTCAGTCCGAGTCCGGTTGCCACCGTCCGCACCGACATACCCTCGTAGCCATCGGCCGCGAACGCCTTGAACGCAGCCTCGAGGAGGACGTCGTCTTCATGGATCCGGGGACGACCCCGGCCACGCTTGATGGGGGGAGCATCCATGGGCGAAATAGTAGACGGTTCGACGGTAATCCTCCGCGGTTACGGCCGACACACGCCAACTAGATTATCTGCAGTGATCTACTAATGTAGGTTCCGGGGTGTTCGCCCCGGCAATCATCTGCGACGGAGGTTTCCACGATGGCATCAGGAACGGCGACGCGCAGCGTCGATGAGCTTCGCGCCGCGTTGAACAGCTGTTATTCGGCGGTCGAAGCGTTGTGTGCCGACCTGGATGAGGCCCAGTGGCAGGTGCAGTCACTGTGCCCGGATTGGACCGTGCGCGGGGTTGTCGACCACCTGGCCAGTGTCGAGGCGGTGCTGGTCGGCTGGTTACCCGATGATGCCACGGCGATGCCGCCATTCGAGCGGGCGGGGGAGTTCCTGGCTCAGACCGCCGGCCTGCACGGAGCGCAGTACCTGGACAAGGTTCGCGAGGTCTTCGCCAGCCGCCGGCGCGATCTGGACGCGCTGACGCAGGCCGATGTGGAGCGCCCGTCATTTACTCCGGTCGGTCCGGGCACGTATGGAAAGTTCATGGCGATCCGGGTGTTCGATTTCTGGGTCCACCAGCGCGACATCACCACCCCGTTGGGCCTGTCGACCGATGACACGGGCGTGGCCGCCGAGATCGCACTGGCTGAGGTCGAGGGCTCGTTGAGCTACATCGTCGGCAAGAAGGTGGGCCTGCCCGACGGTAAGAGCATCGTTTTCCACCTCAGTGGACCGATAGCCGCAGACTACGCCGTTGCCGTTGACGGACGAGCCAAACAGGTTGAGCGCCTGGACAATCCGGATGTCGAAGTGAATACCGACTCGACGACGTTCATCCAGTTGGCCTGCGGGCGCATCGATCCCCAAGGCCCGATCGACTCCGGCACGATCACCTGGACCGGCGATGCCGAACTCGGTGAGCGCGCCGCACGCAACCTCCGGTACACGATGTGACCGGGCGTCCGGAGTCCGTCGACTTCCACTTCGACGTGATGTGCCCCTATGCCTACCAGACCTCGCTCTGGATTCGTGAAGTCAGCAGATTGACTGGGCTGCAGGTGAATTGGCGCTTCTTCAGTCTCGAGGAGATCAACCGCGTCGAGGGCAAGAAGCATCCGTGGGAACGTGAATGGTCTTACGGGTGGTCGATGATGCGTATCGGCGCGCTGCTGCGGCGCTCGTCGATGGCCGACCTCGATGCGTGGTACGCCCGGGCCGGTCGTGCCTTGCACGTCGAAGGACACAAGCCGCACGAGAGATCTGTCGCCCGTCATCTGCTGGCCGAGTTGGGCATGGACCCCGATCTGGTCGATGCGGCGATCAACGACCCCACCACCCACGACGAGGTACGCGCCGAGCACCAACGCGTCGTGGATGCCAAGGGCTACGGCGTCCCGACATTGTTCTTTCCGGACGGTCAGTGTCTGTTCGGGCCGGTGCTCGTCGACCCGCCGTACGGGGATGCGGCCGTGCGTCTGTGGGACGCCGTCGTCGCGTGGACGGAGTTCCCGCATCTGTACGAACTTCAGCGGCCGAAGACCCCCGCCGATGAGCAGGCGATCGCTGAGGCGTTCCGCCCCTATCTGCAAGCCCGGGACTGGGTCTCGATCAACCGCGGTGAAGTCGTCAACATCGAGAAACCGGCTGACAGTTAGCGGACGCCGCCCAGTTGCGCGCCGGTCTCGTCCACCTGGCGCACCGGTCCGGTGAACCACTTCTTCACCGACACGTGCCAGTAGATCCAGAGCAGAAAGAACGTACCGCCGACCAGCAGTGGGGTGTAGTTGACGAACTTCCACTCGAAACTCGGATCCCACGGCACGCCGCCGAGTGCGGTCGGGAACATGGCGACGATCGAGGTGAGGATGATCTCGGCCAGCGCCAACGGGGCCATCCACCTGTAATGGCCGCGGAGGTTCCAGCTTCCCACCGGGAATGAGTCCCCGGCCTTCCAGCGGTAGAAGATCGGCACCGCGAAGGCCAGGTACAGCCCGACCACACCGATGGACACGACCGCGAAGAACGCGATCGGTACCGGCGCACCATTGATATCGACCGGCACCAGCGCCGGCAGGGTGATGATCGCCGCGATCACCGCCGTCACGATCACCGCGTTGGCCGGCACCCGCCGGCTATTCACCCTCGACCACAGTTGGTGGCCGGGCACCGCGCGGTCGCGGCTGAACGCGAACAGCATGCGCGAGGCGCTGGTCTGACATGCCGTGGTGCAGAACAACTGCCCGGCGGTGGAGATGAACAGCACCGCGGCAGCCCATTTGGAGGTCAGCGCCTGGCTGAAGATCGACGCCACGGCGCCGCCGGCCTTGGACACACCATCGGCGTCCTGAACCGCGAACAGGAACGTCAGCAGCAGGATCCAGCCGCCGATCGCGGAATAGAAGATCGACCGCCAGATACCCTTGGCCGCTGCACCTGCCGCACTCTTGGTTTCTTCCGAGAGGTGCGCGGAGGCGTCGTAGCCGGTGATCGTGTACTGGGTCAGGATCGCCGAGATCGGCAGCACCAGCAGCAGCCAGCCCAACCCGGAGGTGGCGCCACCCCACATCCCGCTGTTGTTGACCGTTCTAGCGAACACATCGCCGACGCTGGCGTGATGCTCAGGAATGAAAATCAGGATTGCGATCACCGCGGCAGCTCCGGCCACGTGCCACCACACAGAGATGTTGTTGATGACCGCGAGCAGGTGGCTGGAGAAGATATTGATGACGGCCACCACGACCAGGATGATCAGGAACATCACGAACACCCGCGTGAGGCTGTATCCGGCCAGCCACTTCTCGCTTAGGGTTCCCAGGGTCAGATCCAGGAAGGTCGCGCTGCCATAGGCCACCGAGGCCAGGATGGCGATCAGCCCGACCAGGTTGAGCCAGCCGGTGTAGTAACCGGCCTTGGGGCCGCCGAGTTTGGCTGCCCACCAATAGATTCCACCGGAGGTGGGGAACGCCGACACCAACTCCGACATGCAGAAGCCGATGAGAAGGATGAACGCCGCAAGGATCGGCCAGCCCCAGGCGATCGCCGCCGGGCCGCCGTTGTTCCAGCCAAGTCCGAACGACGTAAAGCAGCCCGCCAGGATTGAGATGATCGAGAATGAGATGGCGAAGTTCGAGAATCCCGACCACGAACGGTCGAGTTCCTGCGAGTAGCCCAACTGGGCCAACTGCCGTTCGTCTTCGTTGAGTAGTTCGTGGCCCTCGGGCACAGTGGGTCTCCTTCGCGGCGGTCAATGCGAGCGTGGTAGGCACAATATGCCGTTTATTGGTCTGATGCCCTACCTTTTGCGGTGTTGGATGTGTAAACCTTGGTGCGAACCCTGAGTTCGGGGGGTCGGTAATCCGTTCTAGCGAAGGGGGCCCTGATGTCGCCTGACAGCACAGCCGGCCGTCGGCACGGGCTGCTGACGCCCGGCGAGTTGGACCGGCTGATGGCTGCCGGTGAAATCGACACGGTGATCGTCGCCTTCGCCGATATGCAGGGCAGGCTGACCGGTAAGCGCGTCTCGGCCCGACTGTTCGCCGAGGAGGTCGCCGTGCACGGGTCCGAATGCTGCAACTACCTGCTCGCCGTCGACGTGGAGATGAACACCGTCGACGGATATGCGATGTCGAGTTGGGGATCGGGATACGGCGACATGGTGATGGCACCGGATATCAGCACCTTGCGGCTGCTGCCGTGGCTGCCCGGCACCGCGCTGGTGATGGCCGACTTGCGTTGGATTGGTGGCGATCCGGTCGTCGCCTCGCCGCGCGCCATCCTGCAAGCCCAGCTGGAGCGGTTGGCCGGGCGCGGGCTCGTCGCGTTGGTGGGCACCGAGCTGGAGTTCATCGTGTTCGACCACACCTACCGCGACGCGTGGTCGGCTGGCTACCGCGGGCTGAACAAGGCCAGCGACTACAACGTCGACTACGCCATCCACGCCTCGACGCGCATGGAACCCCTGCTGCGCGATATCCGGCTGGGCATGGACGGGGCCGGCATGTATTGCGAGGGCGTCAAGGGGGAGTGCAACCCCGGCCAGCAGGAGATCGCCTTCCGGTACAACGACGCCCTAGTGACCTGTGACAACCACACGATTTACAAAAACGGTGCCAAGGAGATTGCCGATCAGCACGGCAAGAGCTTGACCTTCATGGCCAAGTTCGACGAACGTGAGGGCAACAGCTGTCATATTCACATCTCGTTGCGGGGCGACGACGGCAGCGCAGTTCTGGCTGATGCGTCCGATCCGCTGGGCATGTCGGCGATGTTCCGCAGTTTCCTGGCCGGCCAACTGGCGACGCTTCGCGAACTCACCCTCTTCAGCGCACCGAATATCAACTCCTACAAGCGCTATGTCGAGGGCAGCTTCGCACCTACCGCAATCGCCTGGGGGCTGGACAACCGAACCTGCGCCATGCGTGTGGTGGGCACCGGCCATTCGATGCGGGTGGAGTGTCGCACTCCCGGTGGTGACGTCAACCAGTATCTCGCGGTGGCTGCGCTGATCGCCGGCGGGTTGCACGGTATCAACCAGGGTCTGGAGCTTCCCGAGCCGTGTGCAGGCAATGCGTACGACTTTGGTGCGCAACGGCTTCCGGTGACGCTGGCGCAAGCCGCCGAGCTGTTCGAGGCATCGGCGGTGGCCCGCGAGGCGTTCGGTGATGACGTAGTTGAGCACTATCTCAACAACGCCCGCATCGAGATTGCCGCCTTCAATTCAACAGTCACGGACTGGGAGAGGGTGCGCGGCTTTGAGCGACTCTGATATCCCGAGACCGTTGATAGGTCTGACCACCTATCTGCAGCAGGCGCAGACCGGGGTGTGGGATCTGCCGGCGGTGTTCCTGCAGAAGGACTATCTCGACGCGGTCACCGGGGCGGGCGGTATCGCCGCACTGTTGCCACCCCAACCTGTTGACGCCGATATCGCCGCACGGGTGCTCGACGGTGTTGATGCGCTGATCCTGACCGGCGGTCGCGATGTCGACCCTGCCGCCTACGACCGCGAGCCCCATCCGGCCACGGATGAACCCGTTGGTAACCGTGACGGCTGGGAGATCGCGCTACTGGGCGAGGCGTTGCGCCGCGGGATGCCGGTGCTCGGCATCTGTCGCGGCGCGCAGGTGCTTAACGTCGCACTCGGGGGCACCCTGCACCAACATCTCCCCGACATTCTCGGGCACAACGGCCACCATCGAGGCAATGCGGTGTTCTCCACCTCAACGATCCGCACCGTGCCGGAAAGTCGGTTGGCCGGCGTGATTGGGGAGAGTGCCACGGTGCAGTGCTACCACCACCAGGGAGTCGATGCCCTGGGAGACGATCTGGTGGTCAGTGCCCGCGATGCCGAAGGCGTTATCGAAGCGGTGGAGTTGCCCGGGCATGACTTCGTGCTGGCCGTGCAATGGCATCCCGAGGAGACCCTCGAGGACCTGAGATTGTTCACCGGGCTCGTCGGTGCAGCCAGAGCCTTCGCCAAGGAGAGAGTGCATTCGTGACTACCACCGAGCTGATCAATCCAGCCACCGAGAAAGTGCTGCGCACCGTCGATAGATTCGACGTCGAGCGCGTCGATGACGCCGTCGCACGGGCCAAGATCGCCCAGAAGTCCTGGGCCGCAAGCCCGCCGGCCGAACGGGCGGCCGCGCTGCGCGCCTTCGCCGTCACCGTCGACGCCCATGTGGGCGAGTTGGCAGCGTTGGAGGTCGCCAATTCCGGGCATCCCATCGGTGCGGCCGAGTGGGAGGCCGGGCATGTCCGCGATGTGCTGCAGTTCTACTCGGCATCCCCGGAGCGGTTGTCCGGCAGGCAGATTCCGGTCGCTGGGGGACTGGATGTCACCTTCAACGAGCCGATGGGGGTCGTCGGGATCATCACTCCGTGGAACTTCCCCATGCCCATCGCGTCGTGGGGTTTCGCGCCGGCACTGGCCGCCGGTAACGCCGTTGTGCTTAAGCCGGCGGAGTTGACGCCGCTGACGTCCATCCGGCTCGGCGAACTGGCGTTGGAGGCCGGGCTGCCGCGAGATCTGTTCCAGGTGCTACCGGGTCAGGGTTCGGTGGTGGGGGAGCGGCTCATCACCCACCCCGACGTCCGCAAGCTCGTCTTCACCGGCTCCACCGAGGTCGGCGTGCACGTGATGGCTGGCGCGGCGCAGCAGATCAAGCGGGTGACGCTGGAGTTGGGCGGCAAGAGCGCCAATATCATCTTTGACGATTGCGATCTGGAGCGCGCCGCGGCAACCGCGCCCTATGGGGTGTTCGACAACGCCGGCCAGGATTGCTGCGCGCGGAGCCGGATCCTTGTGCAGCGCAGTATCTTCGACCGTTTTATGGAGCTTTTCGAGCCTGCGGTCAAAGGTGTGGTCGTCGGCGATCCCAGTGCCCGCGATACTGAGATGGGGCCGCTGGTGTCTCGCAAGCAGTTCGATGCAGTGGCAGGCTATGTTCCCGACAACGCACCCGTCGCGTTCCGAGGGTCCGCGCCGAGTGGACCCGGGTTCTGGTTCCCGCCGACGGTCCTCACGCCTGGTCGCGAAGACCGCACCGTTACCGAGGAGATCTTCGGCCCGGTTGTCGTGGTCCTTCCGTTCGAGGACGAAGCCGACGCCATCGCGCTTGCCAATAACAGCGAGTACGGCCTATCCGGCTCGATCTGGACCGACAACCTGTCTCGGGCGATGCGGGTATCGCGAGCCGTCGAAGCGGGAAACCTCAGCGTCAACTCGCACTCCTCGGTGCGCTACAACACTCCGTTCGGCGGTTTCAAACAGTCCGGGCTGGGCCGCGAACTCGGGCCGGACGCGCCACTGCACTTCACCGAAACCAAGAACGTCTTCTACGCGATCGGAGAGGCCCCATGACACCCTCGAAAGTTGATCTGACCCAGCGACTCGCCGGCAAGGTGGCGGTGATCACCGGCGCGGCAAGCGGTATCGGGTTGGCGTCCGCCCGGCGGATGCGAGCCGAGGGCGCCACCATTGTCGTCGGCGATATCGACCCGAAGACCGGAACCCCGGTGGCGGAAGAACTCGGCGGGCTGTTCGTCGCGGTCGACGTCGCCGACGAGGACGCGGTCAACAACCTGTTCGACACCGCCGCGTCGACCTACGGCTCAGTCGACATCGCCTTCAACAACGCGGGCATCTCCCCACCCGATGACGATCTCATCGAGACCACCGAACTGCCTGCCTGGCAACGGGTTCAGGATGTCAACCTCAAGAGCGTGTACCTGTGCTGCCGCGCGGCGTTGCGCCATATGGTGCCGGCTGGAAAGGGCTCGATCATCAACACCGCGTCGTTCGTCGCGGTGATGGGCTCGGCCACATCACAGATCTCCTACACCGCAGCCGAGGGCGGGGTGCGGGCAATGTCACGCCAACTCGGCGTGCAATTCGCCCGCCAGGGTATCCGGGTCAACGCGCTGTGCCCCGGGCCGGTGAACACCCCGCTGCTGCAGG
>Ga0136644_10003089_pt1:0-7500 | contig 12506 bp, 6 predicted proteins | sample C_130820_EF_Meta_FD_94780 | JGI IMG/M metagenome (GOLD analysis project Ga0136644, IMG submission 94780) | Freshwater microbial communities from Lake Croche, Canada to study carbon cycling - C_130820_EF_MetaG (v2) (version 2) | ecosystem: Environmental > Aquatic > Freshwater > Lake... | reverse complement strand
TTGTATTATTTGGATTTAAAACAGCTGAATCATCTTTCAAACAGCCTCCTAATCCTAGAGCCATTGCACTGATTATATATATATGCCTTAATTGTTTCATATTTTTTCTATTAAAATTTTAATATTATTTAGCCCAGAAAATCAAAGTTTTGAATTTATCAATGCCTGGAGGAACATTTGCCGCATTGGTGTTTGATTCTGTAACAGGATAAGGAAAACGAGTAGGGAATCTATCAGGCCTAGTTGAAACAGACACAGTTGAAACAAAAGTTTCTTTTGGTCCTGTTCCAGTAATGGATGGATATCCAGTTCTTCTATATTCATTCCAAGCTTCGTGCATGCTAATCATATTGAGAGCAATGTATTTTTGTGTAATAATCGCTTCAATTTGTTGTTCAAGTGTGGTGGCTAAATTATAATTAGCAAGAAAACTTGTTGGATTTGCCGCTCTGTAAGATGTTGCATCAGCAACTGGAGCACTATATGGTCCGGAAGAAGGCACAACCCCTGCACCATCTTTGTACAAATAGGTATAAGAAGCTTCAATTCCCTTATTAAAGAAAGTATTGGCATCTCCAGTGATGTATCCACGAGCTACCGCCTCAGCTTGTAAAAAATAGCTTTCTGCAGCAGTAATCAATGGAACACCTTGGGTATAATCTTTCATGATACCCACTTTGCCATAATCAGTTCCTGAAACCGTAGTATTATACAAACCTGTTGTTGGATTAATAGATGGTTTGATCCAACTGTTAGGAGCGGGACTGCTTGGCGGATTTGGATTGGTTTCATTACCCAACTGATTTGTTGGAGGATTAGGCCAGTTTCTGAATACAACTGTTCCTCGTTTTTGATCATTCAACTTAGATCCATCATAAAATGAAACAACATAAGTAGATGGCAATCTGGAAGATGTTGTGGCAGTGTTTGTTGCTGAGTAAGGGAAAATAGGACTGATCTTACCTGCCACTTTAGAATAACCGGGATTAACCAATGCATCATTGGTTAAGAATCCGTCAGTAGAAAAATTCTTATTCGCAAATGTTACTTTATTGCCTGCTCTAACGATCAAACGAAGTTTGACAGTATTTGCAAATTGTTTCCAAGCAGTCATGTTTGGACCGTTTTGGCTAAACAACGGATCACTGGCAAGTGTAAAAGGAGTTACGGATAATGCATTTGCTAAACCAGTATTAATTTGAATGATCGCAGTGTCTAATTGCAATGCAATGCTTTTGTAAATTTCTGTACCCTTATCATACTTAGGACTCAGAGCCCCGGCTGCTTTTAAAGCATCTGAATAGGGTATATCGTCATATTGATCAACCAACATGCCAAAAAGATAAGCAGACATAATTCTTGAAACAGCATTAAAATAAATATAGGCAGGTTTCCCGTCTGTTTGTTCTTTGATATACCTATAGTCATTTAAGTTGTCATAAGTATCAGCCCAAGCTGCAGTAAAGGTACTGTTGGTATAATCATAACTGATCACCGTTCCAAATCCACTGAAACCACCGGCATTTGCCCGATACATAAGATCGGCTCCAATGCCATTACTGTAGTCATTGTTAGTAATCGCAGCTGTGCCTGTAATTGCTTGAGGCAATACAAGATCTGGCGTACTTGCAATTACACTATTAGGGTTGTTATTAATATCAAGATATTTTTTGCATGAAGTACCAACAATCATGGTTAATCCAGCAAGTATATATACAATTTTCTTCATCATCTTCTGTTTTTATATTAAAAAGTAAGTGAAATGGTTGCACCAAAAAAACGGGATGCAGGTGCGCTAGCAATAGCAGCAACACCTATACCATTACTAGTGCTTCCGTTATCACTATACTCTGGATCTGTGTAAATATTTGTTTTGGGCAATAACATGAGCAAATTGCGTCCTTGAACACTAATTGAGGCTTGTTTGATAAATTTGATGCCGCTCAATAATTTTTCAGGAAAATCATAAGTCAATACAACTTCACGCAATTTCCAAAATGCGCCAGAGGCAACATAGTTTTCCGCTACTCCAGTTCTAGCAGACTGGGTCCAAAAACCATATCCACCATCTCTTACTGTAATATTGGTATTTGCAATGTATTCTCCTGGTTTCAAAGGATCTGCATAAGAAGAATTGGGGAATACGAAACGTTCGCGGTTAAATGCCACTGTAGCAAGCCCACCACCTGAGAAGTCAAATGCGGTGGTGTTGTTCATATAAGTTGAATAACCACCACGGTATTCAGCTTGTGCAGACAAGTGGAATCCTTTATAGGAAAGATTGAAGTTCAACCCTAGCGTATGTTTAGGTTGAGTGCTACCTAAAATTTTGTTTACGCCATCACGAATAGGATAACCAGTTGTTCCATCCACCACTACCCTGCCTTGTGGATCACGCAAATAGGCGGTAGCATAAATAACTGGAAAAGGTTGACCTACAAAAGCATAAATTCCACTACCCAATGAAATGTTACTGATATCAGCAGTTATAGCTAACACTTTGTTTTCCAAAATCTGAGTATACACAGCTCCTACAGTAAAATCCCAATCCTTTTTTCTAATGATTGTTGCATTTACAGTTGCTTCAATACCCTTGCTATTGGTTAGTGCTGCATTCAACAAATAAGAAGAAAAACCAGTTGCAGTAGAAACACTAGTTGAAACTGTTTGATCAGAGGTTCTAGTACTGTAATAAGTTAAATTGGTGGTTAGACGATTTTTTAGCCAAGTTGCGTCAAATCCTACCTCATAACCTTTTGTAAACTCTGGTTTTAAACTTGGAGATACAATTGTGTTATTCAGTGTAAATCCTCCACCAGCTGGATAAGGGTATCCATACGCTTGACTAAAAGTAGGGTCTAACGCATATGCACCATAAGTTGAAGAGTTTCCAAGGTTAACCTGTCCCACTTTTGACCATCCACCTCTAATTTTTAGTGAATTGATTACTTTAGAACTTTTCAAACTAGTGAATAGTTCCATTGGTGAAAAGGCAAGGTCTACAGCTGGATAAAAGAATGAACGATTATCAGGATTCAAAGTTGAAACCCAATCATTTCTACCAGTGGCATGCAAGTTGATATAACCCTTATATCCTACATTCAAGTCACCATAAAAACCAAGTTGACGAGCTTTGTAATTAGATTCAGATGCGGTTGGGTTTACCAATGTATTAGAAAGGTTAAATGATCCTGGTACTACTAGACCCGCAACGGAAGCAGACAAAGACTTGTTGATATCCTGTCTTATAGTTGCACCTGTTGTAAACCTTACGTTAAAATCATTGAATTTCTTACGAAATGCAGCCTGAAATTCAGTTGTAATTCTTGTAGAATAGAAAAAACTTTCGGCTGTGCTACCAGGTACATCTGTTTTCTTATAACTACCGTGGGTGGTAGCTTTTGCAAAATCAGAATAAGTGTATTTATCAGATGTAGATTTACCTGAGTTGTTCCTGGTAGTAATACCGGTTCTAACAACTAGATCTACCCAATTAACAGGAGAAAATTTCAAATCTAAATTACCGGCTAAATAGTCATTTCTTGTATATTGACGGTAGTTGTCCAGAAGAAAATAAGGGTTCCTATAGAAGGGATTGTAATAACCACTTGGAGTGGAATATTTGTCGTTTTGCCAATCCTTGTAGTCTGTCACCTGAATTTGTGCAGGAGTTTGCATCAATTCAGCATATATAGTCCCTGTTTGAGATGTAATATCATATCTATTTTGTGTATAGTTGATACTATAATTCATTTCCAACGTTCTTGCCATTGACCTTTTACCGGCTAACTTAATAGTGGTTTTTGTTAATTTATCTTTTGGAGTAGTGGTGTTTCCATCAATAAATTGAGCAGATAGTCTTGTTGACCCTTTTTCATCATTTGTAGAAAGTGAGAGATCGGTCTGACTGCTTAAAGCTTTCTGCCAAAAACTGTTTTTACCATTTACTGGTGAATAAGGAATGGTTTGTATACTTCCATCAGCCAATGGTTGACCAATTGGTTTTAAACTACCATCAAATGCTGGTCCATATTGTTGGTTTTCATCTGGTGTATAAACAGGGAAATTTGCTGTAGAACCAGATCCAAATTGTTGTTGCAATTTTGGAAAGAATGAAACTTCTTCTCTTGTTAGCGTATGAGATATTACCACTTCTGGTTTACTACCTTTTGCTCCACCCTTTTTAGTTGTAATCAATAAAGCCCCATTAGAAGCTTCTGATCCATATAATGCTGCAGCACTTGCACCATTTAATACAACTACGTCTTCAACATCTTCAGGATTAAGGTTTCCCAATAATTCGCTTGGTACAACTATATTATCCAAAACAATTAAAGCTTGGTTATTACCAGTAATGGAACGTTGACCGCGAAGTACAATTCTAAAAGAAGGATTCACGCCACCATTTGTTGCACTAATTTGTAACCCGGCAACTTTACCTTGTAAACCAGCTTGTATTGTAAGCGGTTTTGCCGCTGTTAAGGCATCCCCCGTAATTTGAGCACTAGCATAACCTTGATCTCTTTTTCTAGTTCGAATACCTCCAGCTGTTACTACAACTTCAGAGAGATTGGAAACCTTTGATTGAAGTTTTACATTTAATTCTCCCCTTGATCCCACAATTGATGCAGAAAATTCTACAAATTCTACTGAATTAAAATGTAACTCTCTAGCCCTTTCAGAAACTTTAATACTATAAGTACCTGCTTCAGTTGTAATGGCGGTAGCTACCACTTTTTTATCAGGTGCAATTTCTTGAACTGTAATCCCTCTTAATGGGGCACCAGACTCATCAGTTACTTTTCCTGATATTGTTCTGGTTTGAGCGTTTATCTGGGTAATTACCAGTAAAAACACTGTTAAAATGGAGAAAATTTTCCTCATGTGCTGTGTTTTGGATTTTGAAAGGGGGTTTCTAGAAGAAGCAATTAACTAAAAATATTTTAACAATTCATTGCATTTTTTATAAAAGGCTCAATAAAAAGATGAAAAAAATTCATATTCATATTTTTATTACTTTAATAATTTGTTCAATTTTGGGAATAAAAATGCATAAAAATCAAATAATCAACTGGTTAATTTGGATTAATTACCTATTTGGCTGCAATTTAATATTTCCTACCAAATCAGTAGACTAATAAGAATAAATTTATTTTTTCCCTTCATAGTAAAACTTAGAAATTGTTTTTTTAACATTTATTTAAATACAACCTCAAAACATAACAGCAGAACTAAAATCATAAACTTCTCAGCTTTTCAGATATTTTTGCAACATGTTAGTATTAGATGGCAAACTGGTATCGGCTTCCGTAAAAGAAAGCCTGAAGGCTGAAACAGCAGCTCTATTGGAAAAAGGGCATCGCCCACCGCATTTGGCCGCCATCTTGGTGGGAACCAATGGTGCCAGTGAAACCTATGTGGCTTCAAAGGTGAAAAATTGTGAAGACATTGGATTTGTCTCCAGTCTGGTGCGTTTAGACGAAAACGTAGACGAAGCTACCCTGCTTTCAACCATTGCCCAACTCAATGCTGATGATGGTGTTGATGGCATTTTGGTACAATTGCCCCTGCCCAAGCAGATCAACGAACACAAAGTCATTGAAGCCATTGATCCCAGCAAGGACGTGGATGGTTTTCATCCTTCCAGCGCCGGAAAACTGATGCAGGGTTTACCCAGCTTTATTCCAGCTACACCCTATGGAATCATGCTCATGTTGGAGTTCTTTAATCTTCCAACCAAAGGCAAACACGCAGTTGTCATTGGCAGAAGTAATATAGTTGGCAGACCCATGAGCATCTTGCTCAGCAGCAATATTCCCGGTGGTAATTGTACTGTAACGGTTTGTCATTCACATACGCCAAATTTAAAAGAAATCTGCCTGCAGGCCGATATACTGGTAGCGGCATTGGGCCGTCCAGAATTTGTAAAGGCAGATATGGTAAAACCTGGGGCTGTGGTAATTGATGTGGGCATTACCCGCGTGGATGATCCAACTGCCAAAAAAGGATTTAGGATCAAGGGCGATGTGGCTTACGCCGAAGTGGCTCCATTAACTTCCGCTATCACACCAGTACCAGGTGGTGTTGGTCTGATGACCATTGCAGGATTGCTCAAGAATACTTTACAAGCATACAAAATCAATAACGGAATAGCCTAAGCAACACTTATGCAAACTACAACCACATCATTACCTGTGATGGAAGCTTTTTATACCCTACAGGGCGAGGGCTACCATCAAGGAAGGGCCGCTTATTTTATCCGATTGGGCGGATGCGATGTGGGCTGTGTATGGTGCGATGTAAAGGAAAGTTGGGACGCTGAGAAGCATCCAAAAATAACCATTGACACTATAGTTGCAGAAGCTTGCAAATACTCCGGAAGATTGGCCGTGATTACCGGTGGAGAACCCCTAATGCATCAATTGGATGAACTAACAAAAACCTTACAGGAAGCGGGTTTTGAGACAAATATTGAAACATCAGGCTCCTCTCCCATGAGTGGACATTGGGACTGGATCTGCTTGTCTCCCAAGAAATTCAAAGCTCCTGTTCCGGCAAACCTGCCACTGGCCCATGAGTTGAAAGTGGTGGTTTTTAACAAGCATGATTTTGAATGGGCAGAACTACACGCTTCACAAGTAGCACCTAGCTGCAAATTATACTTACAACCAGAATGGGACAAAGCCGCTGAAATCACGCCCTTGATTGTAGACTATATTAAGGCCCATCCCCAATGGGAATTGAGTTTACAAACCCATAAGTATATCAACGTTCCCTAGATTCCATAAGAATTTAACAAACAGCTTTGTTGAATTTGGCGGAACTTTCACGCATTATAGTTGAACCATGCAGAAAATTTCAGCAATCGCTTTTTTAGTATTGTTAGGTCTATGGGCCAGTGCACAATCCTATAACCCCGACAAGATCAAACCCAAGGCATTGGACCAGTATGACCAAGCTGTGGAATATTTAAAAGCGGGTGAAATCAGGGAATCCATTCCCGTACTACAAAACTGCCTTGTGATAGACAGCAATTTTGTAGACGCCTATTTGTCTTTAGCCGCGGCTTATGGACAATTAAAACAATATGCAGCAAGTATTAAACTCTATGAGAAAGCGCGCTCCAAAGACAGTCTCTATTTTAAAGTTTACCAATTACCCTATAGCATTAATTTGGCTGGTGCCGGACGTTTTCAGGACGCGCTAAAGCAGGTGGAAGATTTTCTTTTATTGTCCAACTTAGGCGAAAGAAGCAAAAAAGCAGGGCAGTATCGCAAACGCTGTTATAGCTTTGCTTTGGACTATTCCAGCAAACATCCGGATCAAGATAAATACCATTTTCTACCCATCAATTTAGGAGATAATGTGAACTCTCCCTTTGCAGAATATTACCCCAATGTTACTGTTACTGATAGTTTGCTCATTTACACGCGTGCTGGAGATCACCAACGGGAAGACTTTATGGAAAGCAAATTTGATGGACGCAGATTTGGCATGTCT
>Ga0136644_10003088_pt1 | contig 12509 bp, 9 predicted proteins | sample C_130820_EF_Meta_FD_94780 | JGI IMG/M metagenome (GOLD analysis project Ga0136644, IMG submission 94780) | Freshwater microbial communities from Lake Croche, Canada to study carbon cycling - C_130820_EF_MetaG (v2) (version 2) | ecosystem: Environmental > Aquatic > Freshwater > Lake | place: Lake... | reverse complement strand
TATTGGGATAATGGGTGTCGCGGATTAGGTATTGGTGAAATAAACAAGAACCGTGTACAGTACGGACCTGGTGGTTTCCCAATAGAAGCACCTAGAATTATAAAATGTTCAAATACACCTTACGGTTGTACATATGATGGAGCTATGCCAAGCCACGGTAGTTGGAACTATGTGCGCGAAGACGGTCTTACTCATATATTTGGAGATATTCTCGGAGATTTAAGAACTTTTCCAAATGGTAGACTTGTAATAAGTGACAATCAATATCAATCAAAATTACCCAATGGCTTTAATGCTGCTCAATTAGGTATAACACCATTTGAAAAAGTAATGTCAGATGACTATGGAGGAACACCCCCAAACAAACCTAAATTTAAATCTGTGAAATTTAATTTACCTGACCCAACCGATACAGTTGACATAGACCCAAATATACCATCGATATTAATAGGTTATTACGAAAATAGGATGTTACCCGATCTAAATTTTTTAAATGGATACTTAGCTGGATGGGCTTTTAGCCCTATGGTTGACACAGATGGAATAAAAAAACCAAGATGCCAATTACTAAAATACAAAGATAATAATTTAGTAAATACTTTTATGAGTAAGTGGCCCAATTTAGGTGGTGTAGGTTCTCAAAATAAATTTATAGATAGCAAGAAAACAGCATACTGTACCGGTGAAAATTTAGCAACACCTTACTGCCAAGATATATGTTCGGCTCCTCTAGAACAAGGTGTTGGAAGTGGTGGTACTATGAAATCTGGAATTAACTGTGATAGTATGCTTGATGGATTTTGTCAGACCAAAGGTCCTGGTCAGCTTCCGGATTTAACCGGAGGCGTCTTACCAGTTCTCCCCATAACACAACAAATGTTAGATGACGCATACCCAAATTACGCAAAATATCCACAAATTTGTGGGTGTAACATGCCTGGAATTTACAACAATCTGGTAGATGCAAAGAATTATCAGGAGTTTTCAGACAGTTACGATACAAATGCCGCTATTTATAAATATATGTTTGGGGCCAAAGCCGTTGGGGGTAACCCAAGCTGTGACCCTTACTTAACATGTCGATCAGATCCTAAAACTGTACCAAATCGAGCAAAAGGGGGTTGTACTGAGTCTACTAATGTGGCTGTATGCGCACAAAACGCAAAATCACAATTGGGAAATGTTAGAGATAGCAAAGATGTGGGTAACATTGCTCAAAAGTGTAATATAAATATGAATACAGGAGGCGGCGATGGTAAGATAAATAACCAATCCAATACAGGAGGCGGCGATGGGGGGGGCGGAGGCGGAGGTGGTGGTTTACAGGTAGCTGGCGGAGGGTCAGGTAAAATTACCCAAGCGGCTTCACCTGGAAACGCTAAATCAATAACAACAGGTACCGGAAAGACAGATCTTTTGTCTAGTGATTACGAGGGGGGGTGGCAATCTTACAAAGTATCAAAAAATACAGAGACAAGTGTAATATTTACAAGTATTCCGTTAACGGCTTCTACCAAACAGTATGGAAGGTTAGATACCCATTACCCAATACTCAGTGGTAACAAAGGAGATGTATCATCGGCAAATGGCGTTTACCAAGCGTCTTGTATATTAAAAACAGACAGCAAAGTACCTATAAATATGATGGTTTATGGGGGTCTATACCTCCAGGATGATTTAGTAACGGTCACACCCAATAATTATCTTACAATCCCATCTTCTTTACAAACAGTACAGGCTACTTTTAACTTTACTGTAAGTGATGGAAGACTACACTCTTTGGGCTTTATGTTTGATTATGAACTTTTATATAGCAAAGGAATAACACAATTTTCTGTATTTGTCACAGATCTTAGTATTTCACTTGTTAAAGTAGGAAAACCATTTCCAATTGGTTCACCGGCAAATGCCAAACAAATAACAGATGGAGCTAATTCCGAAATCATTCAATTTAGTGATTACAAAGCAGGGTCTCAATCAGGTGGAGTTTATGCTTCTATAAAATCGAACGCCGTTGCGTGGTCGAGTATTCCACTAACAGCTTCTACTGTAGATAGCGGCACTTTAGTCACAAATTACGCATTAATACCGACATCATGGGGCCCCACTGAACCAGCCCCTATTGCTTACCAAGTGAGTTGTGTGATGTTTACAGATTCACCTGTACCAATAAATGTATCAGTTGTAGGCGGGGTATTTCTTGATGATGAATTTATGAACAGTGTTAGTAAATTGATGTTACCCCCGAATAACCAGTTAACAACGGTAACATTTAACTTTGGTTTCTCGGATAAAGGCGGTAATCCATTTACATTTGGTTTTGATTATGCTGGTTTATATAGTCAAAATGTGAAACAATTCAGTGTTATTGTATATGATCTTAATATATCTCAAGTTAATGGAACGGCTCCAACAAAATTAGCTTCTCCCGGCGCGAGTAAAATAATAACAGAAGGAGATAATCAGCAGAATCTCGAATTTGGTGATTTCGAGAAAGGTGATCAAGCTGGGTCGGTTAGTATTAATAAACAAACCTCAGGTGTATCATGGTCAAGTATTGCGCTTACCGCGTCTACACAAAGAGCCGGTAAAATAAATACAGATTATTCAGTAAAAGGTGTAAATTGGGTTTCTCCTGCCTTACCAAGTGTCGCTTATCAGGTAATTTGTATAATGTATACAGACTCATCTGTACCAATAAACATAATGGTTGACGGGGGTGTATTTCTTGATGACAAACTTAACAATAGCACAGCTGTTTTAACATTGCTTCCAAACAATCAATTGTGTTCTGCTGTATTTAACTTCGCTATAAAGGACTCAAATGTTTCTACATTTAATCTTGCTTTTGATTATACAGATTTATTTAACAAAAATGTAACACACTTCACTGTTAATATTTATAATGTTAAGATCATAGAACTTGATGTTAAGAAAATTACAGCACCTCCACCAAAACCAGTACCAATACCTCCGAAAGCACTGGGTTCTAAAAAACCCAAATCGTCGAAAACTATTATAGTAGCGGTTATTATTATTTTATTTTTATTAGTGCTCGGGTGTTGTATTTATTTTTTAATTTAAATTATTTTTTTGCGTTCCATGCCTTTACAGCTTCAGCAAAGAGTTCATTGTGTTTTTTCTTGGGGTCTTTGTTTTTCGAAATATAATCAGACATGAACTTGTTATATTCCGAAGGCTGTCTTGGTGGGCGTGGAGGTTTATCGGATTTTGAAAATTTGGATTCGAGTTCCGATACTCTTTGCTCAAGTTTTTTAATTACTTCGGTATCGGACATTTTACATTTAAATATTATTTTAAAACTTTTAATTTTACGAATTAAAGTTTCATTTTGGAAATCGAATCGACCATATTTTCTCTGGTTCGTTTAAGAAGCGCCTTTCCCTCTTTTGTAGTTCCTCCTACTGGAACAAATCCTGAATCCTTTTCAATTATACCTTCTTTAATAAGTTCTTTACGAGCAGACTTCATCGCCTTCGACCATTTTTCACGAAATGATCCTTTTTTGCGCCCAGCAGCTTGTTGTTTTTTACTTTTGTAGCGTTCATTTCCATATTTATCTTTTACCAATTTGATTTCTTTTTTAGTAAGCCCGCCTTTTGTATACTTTGCAGTTCCATGGAAAACTTCAGCCTTTGACCCATAATATTTAATGTCGACCATGATTACTTTATAAAATTATTTTTTTTAAGTTCAAATAATTTTATAAATGTATTCTTAAATTAAAATGCCAGAAAAGAAAACCAAGCCTAAACCGAAAGCAAAACCCAAACCGAAACCGAAACCGAAACCCAAAAAAGAAACGAAACCAAAGGCTGAAAAAGTCCAAAAGGTTATCGTAGAAATTGAAAAGAAAGAAAAAGAACCAGATGAAAAGATGTACAGTGACAAGCTAAAACACCTTATTTCCAAAATAAAAAATCAAAATAATTTTACCGATTCGGGAATAAGATTTGCTTGGAAAAATTAACTCGAAAAATAAAATAACTCAGTATAACAAGAAAATGAACTGTAATGGTTTTAACCAGTATTATACAGATATAGTAGATTCTAATGGTAAAATGGTAAGTTGTTTTGATGGTGGTATTTACTCGAAAGCAATTGGTTTAAATGTTAACAGTTACAAAAACTACCAAAGTAAAGGTTATTATACATGGATAAATGAAAACTTCAAAGACTATTCCTTTCCGTTAGAAAATTACGATTCCGAAGATTATTCACCTGAAAATGCGTTTTCCATGAATTGCGAAAGTAAAACTTATTCTCTAAAACAACAACAGAAATTTGCTGGGAGAATCTTCAACACTTCAACCGATATTAATAGTATGTTAATTTATCACGGGCTTGGTTCAGGTAAAACACAGACGAGTATTGTTATAGGAGAAGCTTTTAAACTTCGTAAAATTGACAATACCTTAATTCCAGGTAGAACTGATAGCCGTATCCTTATAGTTGTACCCGCAGTTTTACAACAGCAATACTATTCCGAGATAATTGGGAAATATGAATCAGGTATAATAAAATCAGCAGCTGGTCAAATATGGATTTCAGGTGATCGACAATATTATTCAAGTAAATCAGTTCGTTCTGCTTTATTAAATAATTACAATAACATAACAAGGCTTCTAAAAGAAAAAGCGAGTGAAAAGGAAGCTAGTCGTTTAGTTAATTTACAATCCCAGATAGATGAACTTATAACCTTAAACAAAGATCTTCAAATAGATGAAAATACTCGTGTAACAAAGATTTATGAAATAATAAGCCATGAATCATTTTTAAATAGGCTTTTCAAAATAGAAGATTCCCGTTATATCGAACAACCTTATCTTGAATGGTTGAAAAAACCAAATGGTCTTCTTATTATCGATGAAATCCAAAATTTAATAAGTGCTACTGGTACTAATTACAGGCGTCTTCTTTACGCGTTGAAGTATTACGCAAATCCTCAATTCAGAAGTGTCTTTTTGACAGGTACACCTATTTATGATAAACCTTACGAATTTGGGCTTTTAATTAATTTACTTAGACCTCGTGTTGTTTTTCCCGATGGACGAGATTCTTTCAATGAAGTATTTTTAAAAGACAACAAGTTCATAAACCAAGAATACTTTAAAAAGATGTGTAGTGGTTACATCAGTTATTTTAATGGAGGAAACCCAATAGCGTATCCATACAAGAAAACTACAATAATGTATCACCAGATGGAAGATTATCAGTATTCAGTGTATAAAGAAGCACTTGTAAAGGAGGTTAAAAAAGACCAAAAGATAAAATTAATAGAAGAAGAATTTTTTATAAATAAACAAGAAGATCGTGTAAGTTCAGGTATATTTAACAATTCAAATCAGTTTTGTAACATAGCATACCCCAAAGTAAGTATTACACGAGGCGATAAAACGGTTTTAGAACAAAATATAGCAGAATTTAAAAAGGTTCTTTCGGCAGAACTAAAAGCAAATTCACAGAGTTCCATGGAAAACAAAACCAAAATAATTTTGAAAACGGTTCGAAGTTTTAGTAGCAAATTTGCTAAGGTTGCCGAAATGATAAGTAATTGTGAAGGAAGTGTTTTTGTGTTTTCAAATTATGTTTATTATGGAGTAGATGCTATGGGTATAATTATGGATCACATTGGTTATAAAGCATTTCCGCAGGCTGGACCAAAAGGAAGTTATTTTGTATGGAAAGGAGAAATTAATAGTAAACACCCTGACCTCGTTAAAAATGCCAAAAAGGCGTTTAATGACCCTAAAAATATCGATGGAAGTGTGTTAAAGGTAATGTTCGGAACACAGACAGTTATGGAAGGTGTAGAATTTAAGAATGTAAATCAGGTCCATGTATTGGATCCATGGTGGAACGATTCGAGAGTACAGCAAGTTATAGCACGAGCTATACGATTTTGTAGCCACAAGGATCTCCCTATTGATAAAAGAACGGTTGATGTTTTTATTCACTTGAGTACACTTGGTTCATTTGAAAAAGTGTTTGATTTAAAAATTACAGATTCAACGGGCAATGAAAAGAAGGTAAAATCTTTTTTACAAATAGAAAATAGAGGCGAACCAAACTCATCTAAATGGGTTTTTTATGAAGCATATTCTAGAATGGACCAGGAGAACAATGTGAGTATTCAGAATTCAAAGAACATATTTTATGGATCTCAGATCGTTCCTGGAAGTATAATCAGAGGAGCTGATCAGGGTTTAACAAAAGAATTTGGTCCATGGAAACAACTTGATTCGAGGTCTGTTCAGGAATACATGTATACTCGTTCTCTGGAAAAGTTGAGTATAAATAGACAATTTGAAAAGGCGATAAAAGAAACAGCGGTTGATTGTACATTGAACAAAAACGGAAATGTTATCAGGTTACAAGAGATGTATACACCAAATATTCAAATTGACAATACATGGAATTTAGTTTATGAAAATTATTCCACGGGGGAGAAATTTATTCGTTTAAATGTAAAATCCATGTTTAATCCGAAATTACCCGAAAATGTTTTTACACTCGAAGATATTTTATCGGGTACGGCAAAAAATTCAAACAAAATGCTATTTAAGAATGTTGTAACGGGGGAAGAAATAAGGATAAATAAATCATTGATAGTAACTGAAAATATTGATTGTAAACAAATTGATTATTCATTTAAGTTTCCAGAAATAATTGTAAATTTAACACTGAACAAAGAATTAATACCTTTAATGATGAAAATGGATAAATTTAAGATTTTAGAATTTTTCAATAATGTACAATTTAACCAGACATTTAGAAAAGAAAATATATCTGATTCCATGTTGCCCAAAAAACTCAAACAATTCATGAGTAAAAAGGTATCACTTGAAAGACAAAAATATATAGACGCTCTTAAAGAATTTGGATTCAGTGGTGATGATGAATTATGGGATGCGTACACACTTGAACAATTGAAAATGGAATATAATCAAATTAATTAAATGTAAAAAAAAATAATAATTAAAGGTAAAATCATGCCTCCTAAAAAGGTTCCTAATAAAAGCTGTACTGGCCGAGACCTCACTCCACTACAGGCATATGTACTTAACTCTAAATTATCAAGAGGTTTTCTTGCCCATATGTTAGAACAAGACGGATTTCTTGATAAATTCAGAGCTCAGCCTGATGTAAACGAATGCCAATTTTCATTTGAAAATAGTAACTGGTTTGCTATTTATATAAATGATGAAAATGGAAACAAGGTATTCTTCAACAAGAATGGAGAACCACAACCAGGAATACTTTATTTCCATGTTAAGGAAGTAAATGGAGAATACGGCATCGATCCATCTTCTTACACTTTTGAGAAACCACCAGAACTTGAAAATCTTCGCCACTGTGTTATCAACGATAAAGGTAAATGCGGTGTACCGGAAAAACAAAAAGAACCCAAAGCATCTAAAGCACCTAAAGAACCCAAAGCACCTAAAGCATCTAAAGCATCTAAATCCGTTGTTTCTGAAGCCGGTCCGTCTGAAGTGGTTCGTGTACCTGACACTGTTACAGAAGCAGCTGTCCAGGCACTACAATTGGGTCTTCCACCAGAACAAGTAACGCTTAAAAATAAGATCTCACGCGAAGAAGCTGAAAAGATGGATAAAAAGGCAATTATAGAATGGATGTCTAAGAATATGTATGCTTCCGACATAGCGGCGTGTCTTCGTACAGGTTCATTGTCTAAAGCTGATCGTAAAAAACTTGATGATGTTGAAACAGATGCGGTTGCTGGAATATCACCAGCCGATATTGCTGCTATCCAGGCAACTGGGGAAGTACAATCCGAAGAAATTAAAAATGTTTTTAAACAAATGACCAAGGAAGATATTAAGAAAACGGTAAATTCATCTTCAAATAAAACAGAAGCAGTTCTTAAATTATGTGAACGGTTCCATTATGAAGGAAGGGTGAGTAAGAAATCAGGTAAACTAAGTATTTTTGACGCAAACGAAGACCCAGTGAGTGTAGATGAAGCACTTGAACAGTGTGCCGAACTGGAATCACGGCGTCTTAGAAACATAATGTTAAATATCAAGACAAAGGTACTTGCTAGGAGACCTGTCCCGAAACAACCCAAAGAACCTGAAGCACCACAAGAATCGATTGTAGACCAGCTTAAACGATTGTCGCTCGACGATAAACTCGATCGTGTAAAACAGATATGTGAATCAAAAGAATACACTGTTAGAAAAAATAAAACCGGAACACAGCTTGTTGTTCTTGATGCCGAAGGGGATCCAGTTTCATGGGAAGAGGCTGTACAGAGCTGTACATCATTCGGTATTAGGCGCAAGGTTTGTAAACCAGTTAATTCTAAAAAACCCATTAAGGTTTCTACAGTCAGATCAAAATTTAAATGTGCTGCTAAAAAATGTAAAAAATCAAAAGATTACCGTAAGTGTATGAAAACAAGTCTTCGAAAGATATACAATCGGTAAAGTTAAAGCCCCACAAGGACCTTTAAATTTTGGTGTAAAACAGTGGATTAAAAAATAAAATTTAAATTAAAGAATGTTTATGAAAGAAACAACGAAGCGACCTATGTTAACGGAAATGCCCGAAATAAAAGCTGATGTTGTCCCCAAAATAATTAATTACCCTAAGTGGAACTTAAATATAATTCTTCTTATTCTTTTTGTTTTGTTTTTAATCTTTTTCTTGTATAATTGTAAATATGGAATGTTTAGATCCATGGAAAATGAAAACCTTTATCCATTGGCCGCTTTCAATTCGTAGAAAATACAAAAAATAAAATAAATTAATAAATTATTAACTTATCATAAATGTCAAGTGAAGAAGGGGGGACTAAACTCCCTAAAAGGAACTCCCCTCCACCTCAACAACAAATACCTCCTCAACAACAAATACCGCACCAGCAACAAATGCCGCACCACCAGCAACAAATGCCGCACCACCAGCAACAAATGCCACCACAACAACAGATGATGTTTGAAGAAAATTACCAACAACAAATGCCGATGGGATCACCCCAACAACAAATGCCGAGATCCCGTAGACCAAATTTCAATAAAAATATAGATTATGATTCACCAGTGTTTAAACGAGCTGTCCTTGTTACTATACTATTTCTCTTACTAAATAGCCGAATTGTATGGAATCAGATTATCAAGTTTCCATTTATGGGGAGCGTAGAACCAAGTATAATAGCCCTGGTAGTAAATTCTATTTTGGCGGGTATAGTTTTCTATATAATCTCAAATTTTCTAAGTTAAACTTGAAACTTAAACATTATTTAAAGTAATAAAATTTATTTTTTTAAAATGGAACCTATTTGTTCTAAAGAATCGTTGTTGAAGATAAAATTAATTGAATTTTACAATGATTCTTCAAATTTGAAAATACTTTTGCCAATAATTTTACAACAAACCAGGCTTTCATTGAGGTCGCTTGATTGGTTTGTAACAAATTATTCGAAAAAGTACAATACAAACTTTGTACTATTAAAAAATGGAGAACCGATTAGTTACTTTCCATTTAAGAGTTATAAGTCACAGCTAAAGGCATATTCAAAAAAATTCTGTGATCCGTTTTGTAGAAGAGAGCGTGTAATTTTTGATTATCAAAATATGGAAATTTTGGACTTTCATCCGAATACAAAACTGGGTCACAAAGAATATATCGTAACTACTATAGGGCAACTTAATTTCTTTAGATTTGCTATTCAAGACAATATTATAAAGTATGCGATTGAAAATATAGATTTAATAGAAGAAGACATGAATAACACTCTCAAACACCGTGAAGTAGAAAAATCCGAAGCAAAGACCAAGAATTTTATGGAAGTGAAAAGTATAAAGCGGAAGGAGCTAAGTGTGCCAGGAAACAAGAGTGTTCATATAACTAGGATCAGTGCTATTATTAAATTTATTTGAAAACAAAAAGTGACTTTAAAAAATAAAATGTATTAAGAATAAAGAAGATGAAGCAAGATTTAAATCCGTTGAAGAAGTGGATATTATCAAATAAGTATTACATAAAAACTACCGAATCCAAAGAAAAGAAATCATCCGCTACTCATTTTTTACTGGATGGAGGTATATGGGGAGTCCCCAAAGAAAAGTATTCTGAATTTTTAGATTTATTAGCAATTGACCTTCAAAATGGTGAAAAGCATTACATTTGTGAAAATCGTACACCGGTTTTTAAGTTTATCTGTGATATAGATATGTTTGAAGAAGAACATGTAAGTATCGAAGAGATATCCAAGATAACAAATACAATTCAAGAAATTGTTACCGAATATTATAATTCAAACAAGGTTATTATTTGTGGTGCAGATTCTAAAACAGTTACCATAAATGATAAACAACTTGTAAAATCTGGTTTTCATTTGATATGGCCAGATATATGGATAACTGTTGAAAATGCTAAAAAATTGAGAATTCTTTTTATTGAAAAATTAATTACTATTTATGGTGAATCAAACTGGGAAGATATTATCGATCTTGCTGTTTATGAAGACAATGGGTTGCGCATGGTTGGATGTCGTAAAATGGCCATTTGTAAAAGTTGTAAAAACAAGAAAGAATTCCGTGAAAACTGTCTTACATGTGAAGGAAGTGGTAAAAAAGACGAAAATAGAGTTTATTCACCCAAAGCTGTACTAGGTGATTGTGATAAAACTTATTTTGGAAGTATTTGTAACTATTCTGTTATGGTTTATGAAACAAGTATTTATAATTACAATGGTGTTTCAGCTACTCCAATGATTAAGGAATGTAATGTCGAACTCAAGGAAAAGAAAAAGAAAGCTGTTAAGAATTCAATTGAGACAAACGATCTTATCTTAAAGGTTGAAGGGTTTATAAAAAGAAATTACAAAGCAACACATTCAAAGATTAAAATTACAAAATTTGTTAAGAATGAAAATTGTTATTACGCCGAACCCGATGATAATTTCTGTATCAATGTTAATAGAAACCATTCCAGTTCAGGTGTTTATTTTCAGATAACTCCGACGGGAATTTGTCAAAGGTGTTACTGTAAGAAAGAAAGTTTAGAAGGAAGAAGTCACGGACTTTGTAAACATTTTTCAAGTACAGAGATACCGTTAACTAAAGTTTTACAAACACTTTTATTTGGGACTGTTTCAAGAAATTCAAAAAACAAATCAATTGTGAATATGAATATTACAAGAAACTCAAGCAATTCTTCTTTAGATTTATCTGTTACAGCCATTCAAAACTACAAACATAGTGTTGTTTTAGATAAAGAGATCTGTTTAATGAACTGTAAAAACATTTTGTTTCAAATTGAAAATGAAATCTTAAAAAAATAAATCATAAATATAAATAACATGGCGTCTCTCATAGTTTTAAAATTTGATTTACCAACTACCGGTATAAATATTTCCTTACCTATATCTGGTAGTCCGTCACCAACATTTATCGGTGTTGATTGGGGTGACGCCTCAAATAATTCACTGAGTTATACTTATGGAACCACCGGCATTAAAACAGTAACAGTACCCCTCCCATCTTCAGGTAATGCTACGAATTTTGGATATGACCCTCCCCGTGATTGGCCGGGTAATCTTTACCTAACAGATGTTGTTAGTTGGGACTATGGTAATTTTACAAATTTTACGGGTTCTTTTTATAATTGTAAACAATTATCATCAGTACCACATGTATTTCCATCTAATGTTACAAATACGAGTAGTATGTTCGTAGACTGTTCAAACTTTAACCAAGATTTAAATTCATGGGATGTAAGTAATGTTACAGATATGAATGGTATGTTCGTAGGGTGTTTGTCTTTTAACCAACCTTTAAATTCATGGAATGTAAGTAATGTTACAAATATGAATGGTATGTTCTTCAGATGTTCAAACTTTAACCAACCTTTAAATTTATGGAATGTAATTAATGTTACAAGTATGGATGGTATGTTCGCAAGGTGTTCGTCTTTTAACCAAGATTTAAATGGATGGAATGTAAGTAATGTTATAAGTATGGATGGTATGTTCCTATATTGTTCAAACTTTAACCAAGATTTAAATTCATGGAAGGTAAGTAATGTTACAAATATGGGTAGTATGTTCGTAGGGTGTTCGTCTTTTAATCAACCTTTAAATTTGTGGGATGTAAGTGAGGTTACACGTATGAATGCTATGTTCTTCGGATGTTCAAACTTTGACCAAGATTTAAATTCGTGGAATGTAAGTAATGTTACAAGTATGAGTGGTATGTTCTACGGGTGTTTGTCTTTTAAACAAGATTTAAATTCGTGGAATGTAAGTAATGTTACAAATATGAGTGGTATGTTCCGTAGATGTTCGTCTTTTAACCAACCTTTAAATTCGTGGATTGTAAGTAATGTTACAAGTATGGATGGTATGTTCGTAGAGTGTTCGTCTTTTAACCAACCTTTAAATTCGTGGATTGTAAGTAATGTTACAAGTATGGATGGTATGTTCGTAGAGTGTTCGTCTTTTAACCAACCTTTAAATT